>ERZ795048.3163-NODE-3163-length-12559-cov-4.264795_pt1 | contig 12559 bp, 8 predicted proteins | sample MGYA00375132_ERZ795048 | MGnify/ENA primary metagenome ERZ795048 (study PRJEB30177, sample SAMN05720225) | activated sludge metagenome | isolation source: Anaerobic digester | place: Hong Kong | collected 2014-12-17 ...
AGCAAGGAGGTTGCTTTCTTTGCGATTCTTCTGTTCATTTGCGCCCCTTTCCATACCGCAAGCCTTTACTGGATATCTGCCCAGATGTCTCTTTTCTCTTTGTTATTTATATCTATAGCAATGTACTTCAGTATTAAATATAGTATCTTTTATAGTACATTTTTATCCTATTTATTCGCATTTATTTCTATTCTCGTATATGAGAATTCTATTGCTTTGATGCCGCTGATAGTGTTGGTAATTTTATTCTCCAAAGAGAGTTTTTACAAAAAGGTCATCTACGTATTACCTTATCCCCTAGGACTTTTTAGTTATTTACTGTTCAAGAGGACTGCGCTTGTTTTTATTAATGCTACAGAGTTTGTAAAAGAGGCCTCTCTAATAAGGTCCGATAGTTTAAAACTCATGCTGGAGCAGATTACGTTGTTTAGTAATTTCTTCTTTGGGCCAGATGCCTTGAAGTTTGTTTCTGATATCTTGAGGAATTACCGCGATCTGATTGTCTTAGAATATTTCTCTTCTGTGCTCTTGTTGTTGGTCGCCTTTCTTTATCTTTTGTATACGCTTTACGTCTATGTGAGAAAGAAATATCACAGCAGTAAATATTTGTGCGATGTGCCACCAATTTCTCGGTGGATTTTGTATTTCTCATTTATTTTGTCATTTTTTGTCCCGGTAATAGGTAACTACAGCACAAGCTCTGCGCCTATGGGAGATAGAATAAACCTCCCGCACCTTCTTTTGCTAGCGACATTAGGTTCTGCTATTATCTTGGATAAGGCAAGAGTTTTAGGTCTTAAAGTTATTTTTCTCTTTTTACTGTTTTTTACTATTATGAATAACATTTCTCTTGCGCACTATATACGAGCGTCTGAGCTGCAACTAGAGTTCGCAGAATTTATTAAGCATACGGAAATTTCAGAAAATACCCTGATCAATCTAAGCACAGATATTAGAACTTACAAAGGCATTCCTGTGCTTGACAACATATGGACAAGAACTTATATAATCTCTAATTATAAAAATCTTTATAATGTTGAAACTGATATCGATTATGATCGTTTTTCGACAGACGGGTCAACTATTAAGTACCAGTCTATACTTTCTCCTACTCGCTTTTTCTCGGATCCGGCAATTATAGATATTACATATTTTAGGAATCAATAGTGTTATTACTTGGAGTGCTCGAAGATAATGTTTATCACATAGCCCTGGGCAACCTTTATAGGATTTTTGGCTCTAACAGCATAAAATTTTTCCCGATGTATAGATCTTATCCTGTTGTTCCGTATGAAAATTCTCAGCCTTTGAGCTTCGATTTATTTTTTTTTCTATCGAGATTTGCACCTTCAATCGCGGTTTATAATATCTTTACACTGACCGCAGCTATTATGGGTCTTATCGTGGGCTATAAATTTTACAAGGCCTTTATTAGAAATTCTTATCTTTCGTTATTACTTTCAGTAATTCTTCTTGGCAGTCCGTATTTTTATTATCATGCGCGAAGTCACCACGACCTTAGCCAATACTGGCTGTTGCTTATAGGCATGTATGCGACAATATTTTATAACGAAAGATTAGAACAAAAAGGTTGGGGGTTTAGATCTTTAATATTAGGGGCCCTGTTTGGGCTAGTAACTGTTTTTAGTAATTACTATGGATTTTTTTTGCTCATGTTTCACGCTATTTACATATCGATCTATTCCTTATTGTATAAGCGTTATAAATCACGGCTTCTCTTATTATTCAAAAGTTCTTTGATATCTTTAGTACCTTTTTTTCTTCTGGGTGTATTTTTTTTACGGAATTATTTACTTCTATTAAGGACCTCTCTAACGGATTTTACAACTCCGGCCAGAACGTTGGAGGATTTTTTTTACTTCACTTCAAGACCTTGGTACTTTTTACTTCCACCAATAGACAACCCCTTATTGGGAAAGTTGTCTTCGAGCGCTCTTTCTTATCTGCAAGATGATTGGGGATATTGGTTAACAGGAAATTTTTTCAAACAGGAACATTCCGCAAGTTATATAGGATATTCCGTCCTATTCCTATCGCTTCTGGGAGTGTGTAGGACTTTATTTCCTCGTGGTCGTCTTAGTTTTGTTGCTTGTCGTAAGGTTTTTTCTTTGTTTAGCAGAACCAGTAAGGCTTATACCAGTCAGGCCCGAGCTCGCCCTGTTTATCGTAAGGAGGTTTATCTGATGCACAAAAATATTCTTATTTCGCTTGCACTTTCTACAGTTGTGTTATTTTCTCTCACTATGCCTCCGTATTTCACTATCGCACTACATAAAATTTATACACCAAGTTACGTGTCGTATCTCATGTTTCCGATGTTTAGGTCTCTGGTTAGACTCTCTGAACTAATAAACATCATAGTTTTAATATTTGCAGGCTATGGCCTTCTTTTTTTTAATTCATGGGCAGATTTTACTATAGCGGCAAAGTTTCCAAAAATGAGTGAAAGAACCAGAGCCTTTATAATTTCACTATTCGTTTTTGTGATTACCGTTTTTGCGGTCTCCGAAAAATACATTCCATTAAAGGTTACAAAATACTCATATCCCCCGAGCATCCTTTCTTATATTAAGGAAAATTTACCGAAAGATTCAGTTATAGCTGTATACCCCTTTAGCAATGTTAATGAATATATGTTTTGGATTTCATACACCCAGAGGCCCATAATTAACCCCCGAGGTTTCGGGCAAGGTAGTTTTGGGTTTGAGTCTGATAAGTTCACGGAAAATCTAGTTTCCTGTGAAGGAATGCAGGAGGCCATTGATTTGGGCGTGGGGTATGTTTTGGTTTACAACATTTCGTCGTTGTCTTCGCGCATCGTCGATTTTATTACTCATAATCAATTTCTAAAACAGCTTTATGTTTATAAAACAAACATTTCTGGAGAAGATAGTTTTTCCCAAGAAATAATTCTCTACAAAATAGAAAAAGATAGTTTTCTTGTCAGTAGTTGTTATAATTAAGGTATGTGTTCCTTTACTCAGCTGTTAGAGGGAAAATCTTTTTTTTACCTTTTTTTAACTTTTTTACCTTTTTTTATATTAATACGCTCTTTAGATATGCGTCGAAGTATCGTGCAGCTCGCAAACTATATTATATCGGGATACATCGGTGTTATATTTTACATTTCGGTTTGCAATCTTATTCGCTTTGACTTTGTAAATATTTTACTAATTGCGGCTCTTATTTTCGTACTTTCTTTATTTCTCTTGTTTTTGTTTTTTGTGGATATGTGGTATTTAAATTTTGTTCTATATTTTGTTGCATTTGCACTGCCTCTTGTTTGGATAACAGGCTCTTTTTCTTTATTCAGATTGCTGGCGCTGGTGTTTGTGCTTGTTTCTACCTGTCTATTTATTAGAAATTATCTAAGGGGGAAAATATGATTAGGGCAATTTTCGCCTACTTTATAGTATGGTTTTTATTAGTAGGATCCATAAGTGCCGGCGGGGATCCTTATGAGTATTATGTTGATTACTTCAGCAATGTTGGTCTGGATATAAATGAAACAAATGTTCTCGAAAACTCTCAGAATAGCCGGCAAAATCGAAATTCTTCAAAAGACAGCTATGTTGTATTACTAACTTCTATGATAGATGACGACGACTTATGGCAAGCGGTGCGCCGTCCTGTTAGCGACACTATTATAGTTTGTGATGATGAAGCTTCGATTGAAGATCTTTTCTCTTGCAATCGTCAGAACGTTTTTTCTGAAGAATTCGTTGTCTCTGTCCCGGTTAAAAATTTCGCATCTCTCGTTTCAGTTAATTTGGTGGAGATTGATTCAGGTAAGTATCTGGCCACAATAATACCTGAATCTTTTCTGATAGCCCCGAAATTACGTGAGTCCCTCTCGCTCTATCTGCAGGCAAGGGAAGTTGCGAGAGCAAATGGTTTTGAGAAAACAAACGTAGATCTTATCGAGAAGAACCCTCCTTTGTTCAATGTCGACTATCTCTTCGGTCTCGAAGTCGCAGCGACAGGAGCACTTCTCTCCTTTGTTTATCTAGCTTTGGGCAGTACGATTAAGAGATATTTAATTTCTCCCAAACTCTTTCTTGATCCCTTGCTTTATAAAAAAGCTTTGCTGTCGATAATCTCATACATAGAGCGCGTAAGAGATTACATAACACTCAGCAATATTGGAATATTGTTTGTTTTGCTGTCATTAGTGTTGTTAATTTCATTAAAAGATGTTGGCACGGTAAGCCTGCCCTATATGTTTCAGCTTTTATACAGGGCCCCGTCTTTTAACTCTTTCTCAGCCTCACTTTCTTTTATACTCTCTATGCTTATATTGTGTTGGTTGTTTACCTCGCTATTATTGCAGCTCCCCGCCGCCATCTCGTTTTTCTTATCCGGAAAATCTAAATTAATTTTATTACCAATAAAATTTAACAAATCAAAGGTATTCTCTATGATTTTATTCCTGCTTCCTGTGCCGATCGTCGGACTCTTTTCTCTTGCCCACATTTATTTTGAATTGTATTTTTTTTCTGTCTTGTTCTCGCTATGCCTCATTTCTCTGCTAGTTATTGAATCAAAATATAATATAACTAAATCACTGTCTCCGGTGCACAAAATTTCTCTGACAGCGCTGTCCGTATTATCTATGTCGGTCGTTTTGTTTTTTGTAGGATATCTCGATCGCCCCAGCAGTGATTGGAAATATGAGCAGTTTATTGGTTTGCGCGATCCTGTTGTCATGCTCCCGTACTATAAACAGCTCGGAAAACGCGTTCTGGTGGAGCCTTTAAACATTGAAGCTCCGGAAAACGTTTTTATGGCAGATAATTTTGTTATACATTACCCTGGTTTTAAAAAACTCGTGCACAAAAACATAAGAGATCTCTCTACAGAAAGTGCGTATGTCTTTTACTACACCAAAGCTAGTTCTATGGCCAAAAAGCTACTAGAAGATAGTGTTGACGTATCGAAAGTTAAGGGCAAAGAGTATTCCTCATTATTTCTTTTTGACCCTCCCTCTCTCATTAGACCGGAAGGCACAGAATTAAAAATAACCTTAGATTGTAATGACTTGGATCCGGGCGATGATGTTTCAGCAACAATTTTTTATCTTGGCAGCGATGGTAAATTAAAGTCTCATACGAACAAGTTAGTTTATTTTCCCGGCTGTTCGGCCATAGACGATAAGCAGGGAATTTATGATGTTTCAATGACCCCAGAAGAGTTTTCCGCAGTGCCGTCTAACATTAGTCGTGAGTATGTTGTGCCTTTTGATTTCCCCCTCGAAATTGACGGCAAATTTGTAGTTTATTTGACCGGTGTTGGCGGTAGCTATGGTACAAAATTGATTACCGAGTTCGGGGCCAATGTTCTGACGGGTACCGGTATTGTTGTTCCGGGAAAGCTGAGTAGTGTATTTAATGTTGAACCCTCTAAAGAAATACTCGTGATATTTGGTGATTACAAGGAAGACGTAGAAATAGAATCGAAGATAAAAAACGGTAGGTTAGATGTCAGCGAGCCTATCAATGAGCTAATAAAAAAGAGATTAATAGTGGGAGGTTTTAATCTTTGGATTCCACATCCCAGTGGCCCGGTGTTTATTAGAAATCGCTGATTTTATATGTGTGTTGTTAAAAATAGCTAAACCGACGATCGGGCAGAGGTTTGAATTTTCTGTTGCTTTAGGATGCATGAGAATGCACGTGCGATTCGTCTGAAAACATTGTAGAATAAGCTAATGAGGTTTATAAAGTCTTTTCTTTTATATACTTTGCTTTTTTTCGCTCCGTGGGTATTACTTTATAGAACAGGCATAAATCCAATGCCAATTCAATCTGAAGATACTCTTCCCTCTATTTTCACTGCTGTTGCAATTTCAAAAGAGAGAACTTTATATCTAGATTCATATTACGACATGCTGGTTGATTCGTACCCCCAGCCCGACGACAAGCAGCAAGAGCTTGGATTAACTCCTTTTTATTTAAAAAAAGCTCTCGATAATCAATCCGGTCAAACTCATTATTTATCGGCTTTTCCAATAACCCCCGCGATCACGGCATTGCCCGTTTTTATGCCCCCACTGCTGCTTGGCATGCCGGTAAGTTGGCATAATTTATACGTTCTTTCACACCTTTCAAGCGCTTTAACTATGGCGGCGGCAGGAGTTGTTTTTTTATATTTGATCGAAAGATATTATTTGCCGGGCATGCGTAAAAAAGCTGTTTTTTTAACATTTATTTATTTGTTTTGTACTATTAATTTTGCAGTTGTTTCTCAGGCAATGTGGCAGTTTGGAACTTTGCAACTTTTTTCTTTGCTCGCTTTGCTATTTTTTAACAGGGCATTAGAGATTGAAGCTCCGAATCTTAGTGCTAAGGGTGCGAGCTCATATTTTTTTAACATCTTTATGTCCGGAATGTTTTTCGGATTAGCTTTTATTACCAGGCCTACAGCTGTTCTTCCGTGGTTCGTGCTTCTTATAGTTATTTATTTTTCTAAGTACAAAAATCTTGGAATGTTGCTGGGATCGATGTTTACATTTGTTTTTGGTTTATTTCCTGCTCTAGGATTTCTTATATTTTACACCGGGAAATTTTATAGATCGTTTGCTAATCAAGGTTACGTAGAGCAAATTGATGTGGGCTGGAAGTCTCAAGTTGTAAACGGGTTTTTTGGGTTGTGGGTATCTCCAAGTAAGGGTATTCTTGTCTATTCTCCTGTTTTTTTATTTATTTTCGTGTCAATATTCTTTCTAGTTAGGAAAATAAAAAATAGAAACTTTTCGGGAATGGACTATCAGTATGTTGCTTTTATTTCAATTGTTTTTATGCACACAATAGTTTTAGGTAAATGGAAACATTGGTATGGGGGGTGGTCTTTTGGTTATAGAATGGCGTCTGACGTCATGCCTTACATGGTTTTGGCTTTAATACCTTTTTTAACTTCTACAGCCAAGGAGAAATTTCGTAAGCCGTTCTATCTTTTAGTTTGTGTTTCATTTGCAGTACAGCTTATGGGATTGGTATTTTTTGATGGAATATGGCATGCCGCTTATGATAAAGGTTACTCCGACACCTCCTGGTTGTGGTCAATTAGAGACAGCGAGGCGGCATTTAACATAAGAAGAATGCTAGTAAAGATAGGTTATCTGGAAAGGGCGTGCGAGGTTTGCGAGCCGTCTGTCTTTGAATAGCTATGTCTTCTGATGAAAAATATTTAATAATATGTCTGTCCAATCAATTTTTTGATATACCTTATAAAACTAATAAGCACTTGGTAATGACAAAGGCAGCATCTTTAGGGCATAAGGTTATTTTTATAGATCCTCCTGCTCGTTTTAAATTCTTAAAACAGATGTTGAAAAATAGAAAATGGATTTTTTCAAAAATTAACTCTAATTTGACTGTGTATTCCCCTGTAAATCAATTTAACTTCTCGCCGTTTTTGTTTTTGCAAAATAAAATTCATTGCTGGCTATTAAGTAGATACATAAAGAAACAGGGGCTGGAAAATATGAAAAGGGTATTGTGGGTTTATCATTTTGATTTTCCTAGGTTATGGGATTTAGATAAAAATTTAAAACCCGATGTGTTGATTTATGATGTTGTTGATGCGTACGAATTTTTTCCGGAATATGCAAGAAAAGATGTTACAAATAAAGGCGTTGTAAAATTAATTCAACTTGCAGACCGCTGGTTGAAAGAGCACATTGAACAGCACGGTTTGGGCGGAAAAGAGTGGGTTCGTTTTCGTGAAAATGAGTTAGCAAAGCGTGCTGATTTGATGTTTGCCTCGCATCCTTTGCTTTACAAAAACTTTGCAGAAAAAACAAAACGTATTATATACACCCCAAATGCAGGTGATTTTGAAATATATTCTAAAAAACCAGAATCTCTTCCTTCTGAACTAAATAATGTGAGCCGTCCTCTTGTAGGATATAGCGGAGCAATAGATGCATATAAATTTGACTCTGATCTTTTTATATACTTGGCTGAACAAACTCCCGAAATAACGTATTACTTAATTGGAAATTTTTACATTTCAGATTCAAACCCCGCCGTTGTTAAGATTAAATCTTTAAAGAATGTTATGTGTGTTGGATCTAGACCATTTGAAGTTACGGCGGAGTTAACCCACTATTTTGACGCATACATAATTCCTTATGTGATAAACGAATATACATATAACGGATGTTTTCCGGTAAAGGTTTTTAATTCTCTTTCCACGGGGTGTCCTGTTGTAGTTTCTGATCTTCCGGCTTACGAAGGTTTGGAGAATGTTTTGTATGTTGCTAAAGATAAAGAAGAGTTCGTGGACAAGGTGAGGCAGGCAGTTTTAGACAAGGATCCCGTAAAAGCTAAAACGAGGGTGGCTGTAGCAGAAAATAATACTTGGGATATAAAAGTATCTAAACAGTTAAAAGCAATATCAGATTTTCTATCTGGTAAAGACTCTGCCCGGTAAGTTTAGCCTTCGGTCTCGAAATTGTGACATTTTATAAGAAGTAATTAACTATCAGGTATAATAAATAAATGAAAATTTTATACACATTGGATTCAGCAAATATAGGTGGGATGGAGAAATACGTCCTGGACTTAGCCGAGGGAATGATGTCTAGAGGCCATGAGGTGCACATATGGTGTCGACAGGGACCTCTAGCTAAGATATACCAGAATGCCGGAGCAGTCGTCGTTCCGGTAGAAGTAAAATACGACATAGATCCGTTATATATTTACAGGCAGATAAAATACATAAAAAAACATAACATTCAGGTTGTTCATTGCAATGAGTTGAGGGCTGTAGCAAATACTCTTATTGCCTCCAGGCTTGCAGGAGTCCGATGTCGTATCTCTCACATTCATACTCCATATTCCCAGTGGCAAGTGCCTGTCTATAAAAGAAAGATATATAGCATTTGTTATGCCATGGCTGTAAGACTACTTTCTTCTTCTGAAATTGCACTGACAAATGAGACTTTAAAAGTAAAGCTTGAGGAGGGAATTCCTCTGTCGAAGTTAAAGATTATAGGTAATTCCGTTAATTTTGATGCGCTGAAGCTAAATGAATCCCAGAAAAATAAATACAGGGCTGAGATTTTAAAGAAACATGGGCTTCCTGAGGATATTTTTATTATTGGTAATATAAGCCGTCTTACGGAAGAGAAAGGTCATAGGTTTTTAGTGTCGGCTTTTGCGAATTTGTTGGAGTCACATCCTGAGCTCTCAAAGTCACATCTGCTGGTTGCGGGCGGAGGTTATTTACAAGAGTCTCTAGAGCAGCAGGCAAAAGATCTAGGTATTTCTAACAAAGTTACTTTTACAGGACGATTCATTGAAGAAGATAAAATTAAATATTTAGCTTCTTTCGATATGTTTATTTTCCCGACTTTAGCAGAAGGTTTCGGTATTGTTCTTATAGAGGCAATGTACATGTATATTCCTCTCATATGTTCTGACCTACCCGTCTTGAAAGAAGTTTCTAAAGGTACGGTTAAGTATTTTGAATCTGGGAACAGCGAGGATTTATGTGTAAAAATGTATGAGCTTTTTCATAGCCTTGACGGACTAAACACAAAAGAGAGAGTTGTTGCCGCTCATACTGTGGTAAGGAAAAATTACAGCTTAGAAGATTTCGTGAGTAGCTATGAAGATTTGTATAAAAAATGTGTAAGAAAGAAAGAATCAGAATGAAAGTTTTAATGCAGGCGCGTGTAGAGCTTTTTGATACGGGCGGCGGAGATAAAATTCAAATTGAGAATACGGCCCGAGAGCTGAAAAAGCTAGGTATTGACGTTGAAATCGTAGCCGGCAATGTTAGTAATTATAATTCTTACGATCTTGTCCATCTTTTTCAGCTCGACTGGACCCCCGACCCGAGTATGTACGCCGAGACGATAAAGTCGTCTGGTAAGCCGCTGGTGTTTTCACCAATTCACCACTCAATTTCTGAGGTAAAATTATTTGACGAAACATACGCCTTTGATTTTAGAAGACTCTCTAAGGCTGTATTTAAAGATCAGTTTAAAAGAGATACATTGAAAAATGTTTATAAATCACTTTTCATGCCAAAGAAAATTTATCCCACTGTTCAAAGTTTACGATTCGGTTTATTTAATATTCAGAAAAAAGCTTTGTCTTTATCGGATTATATTTTAGTACAGACCGAGCTGGAGGCCCATGATCTAAAAACCTCTTACGGCGTAGATTTTAAATGGAAAAAAATACCTAATGGAGTTTCTGATCTATTCATAGACTCTGCTGGCTACGATAAAGAACAAATTATGCCAAAGGCGTTGCAGGATATGGAAGACTATATTCTGTGCGTTGGGCGAGTTGAAGCAAGGAAAAATCAACTAAGTATAATTGATGCTGTAAAATCAGCAAGAGAAGAGACAGGCAAGGATCTGAGACTGGTTTTTGTCGGGAAAAAAAGTAAACTCAAGCACCAGGAATATATTATAAGATTTAACCTCGCTCTAAAAAGATATAGCTGGATAACCTTTGTTAATCAGGTTCCTTATGAGCAAATGCCTGCGGTTTATAGAAAAGCGAAGGTGTGTGTTTCAGCAAGTTGGTTTGAGACTACAGGGCTCACAAGTATCGAAGCTCTTTTCTGCGGTTCTAATGCAGTAGCTTCGGGCGAAAGAGCTAGAGAGTATCTTGGCGATCTTGTGTCTTACTGCAGCCCAAATGATATTAGATCGATAAAGAACGCTGTAGTTGAACAGTATTTTGCGGATAGACCAAAGGTGCCGTCTTTTATGCTGCGCGAGTACACTTGGCAAAACGCGGCTCATAAAATTTTCGACGTGTATAATGAATTACTGAAATAATATGTCTATTGAACTTCTTTCTTTATTCGGAATAACCTTGCTATCCTTACTTCTTTTTAAACTGGATATTGAAAAGGGAATGAAGATAATTCTGCTATGCTCGGTCTTACTTCACAAAGAGCTTTTTAGTTTTTACAGCTGGAATTTATTGCCTATAAGATTTGTGATGTTAGCTTTTTCTGCTTATGCTACTTTATATTTTATTAAAAATTATAAAAAATTAGCCGCTCTTATTTCTGACCCCTTTGTTTTATCTTTAGGACTCTTGTTTTTAGCCAGACTTATTTCTATTTCAAACACAAAAAATTTAGGTGCCAGTGTATCTTTATTGGCATTTTTTGCTACCGCCTGTGCTTTTGTGATATTTACTTACAGTGTTTATAAAGATAAGCCGGACAAAATCCTAGAATTTATTAAATACTATATTAACGTCGCCTTTTACCTTTGTGTTTTTGGATTTATCCAAGTGCTTGTTTACAGTAGATTCGATTTTATTATGGGGGCTTTGTGGAATATTCCCGGCCATACTCCTAGAGTAGGCTCTCTTTTCTGGGACACAAATCACTTTGGAGGCTTTTTAACAGGGTTACTTCCTGTTACCGGAGTTCTTTTTCTTTTTGCTGAAACCTACAAAGAGAGATTAAAATATTTTATTTATCTTGTTTCTATGTCGGCTATATTGCTACTTACAAGTTCTCGAACCGCTTGGATTGCAGGTTTTGTTTCGCTACTTATTTTTGGCATGCTTCTTATTTACAGAAAGCTACACTTAAGAGGTGTTCTTGCGTTAGTTTTTACTCTTTTTCTTTTGACTATCCCGCTGGTTAGAGAATACAACATTAAGTCGAGCCCTTTTAGAGCAAAGGTTAAAGACTATTTCCATTACAGGATAGATTCTTTTGATTCTCACGTACTTTTATTGAAGGGGAGCGTGGAGATATTCGAGAAATACCCCTTAATAGGTGGCGGCTATGGTGGGTTTTTTGAGCATTTCAGCAAGACAGAGATTGCTTCTGAATTTTTTGGACGTGACCCGGCTGCATTTAACACCCGCGTTCCTCCTCACACAATTTGGGGTGAATTGTTGTCCGAAACAGGCGCTCTAGGTTTAGCAGCTTTTGTTGCGGTTATTGGTTTGATGTTGAGCGCAATGCTCTATGCAAGCCAGAAGTTAAAAAATGCAAAAACATATTTTACAGTTTCAGCCATGGTCGGGGCTATTGTCGGCTGGTTAACTGCGGGTATTTTTTATTCTTACAATAATGAATTTTTTTGGATTATTTTAGCTTTTTACTTTGTTTACACCATCGGAGTTTTAGGAAAAGATTTTACATTTTCAAAGGCTGTTAATTACGTTTTTGATTCTTCTCGAAGTCAGTTTTTTGGGCTTTTTGTTTTAGGCGTTGTTGTATTTTTTACAAAGCTAGGCTCTAATCATCTAATCCCTTGGGATGAGGCAATTTATGCAAAAATAGCTAAAAACATTTATCAGACCGGGGATTACATTTTCTTAAAATGGAGTTCTAGCGAGCTGTGGCTTGAAAAGCCCCCTTTGTATATGTGGCTCATGGCTTTGAGCATGAAAATATTCTCGATAACAAGTTTTGCGGTGCGTTTACCTTCGGCATTGTTTGGTCTCGGTACAGTTTTGTTAACATATGTTTTTGGCACAAAACTTTATGGAAGGCTTGCCGGGTTTTTTAAAGGTGAATGAACTGTCTTCGTCCATTTTGCCCT
>ERZ795048.3167-NODE-3167-length-12547-cov-5.900416_pt1 | contig 12547 bp, 9 predicted proteins | sample MGYA00375132_ERZ795048 | MGnify/ENA primary metagenome ERZ795048 (study PRJEB30177, sample SAMN05720225) | activated sludge metagenome | isolation source: Anaerobic digester | place: Hong Kong | collected 2014-12-17 ...
CTCTTTCCCTACACGACGCTCTTCCGATCTCCAGGTAGTCGACGCGTATCGCCGCCTCGTAGGCAGCCAGCGGATAGTCCTGGATATAGCCTGGCTCTGCCGTGCCGGCGCAGTTGAACAGAAAGTCGGGCAACCCGCAGGTCGCTTCGAAGCGGGCCATCGCCGCGGCCACCCCGGCTTCGTCGGATACATCGGCCTGCAGCACGCTGACTGTACCCGATGACCCGGGACACGACGCCACGATGTCGGCCTTTGCCGCCTGCAGGCGTTCACCGTCGCGTGCCATGATGCCCACGGTACAACCGCATGCCACAAGCCGCGTGGCGATCGCGCGGCCGATGCCACTGGAGCCGCCCGTGACCAGCGCGATCTTGCCCTGGAATGGGTCCCTCATGCCGTGTGCATGGCTAGCGGCGGATCTCCGCAATCCCGCCCAGTGCCTGCCCTATCTCTTCCACGGTAGGCGGGTACAGATCGTGTGGCTGAGCGAATACACCAAAACAGCTCATCCGCCGCACGTCCGGTTGGGTGACCGAAGACAGCCAGAAATGGTAACCCTCGTAGTACGACGAGCTGCCACCGCCGTCTATCCCCGCGCCGGCGGCGAGTCGCAGACCGGCAACACGCACCGGCTCGGCGCTGACCACCTGCTGCAACGATGTCTGCACCCTGCTTATCACAAAGGTGTCGGGCGCAATGACGAAACCGTCGTGCTGAACACTCTTGATCTCGAACGCACAATGCGGGCGGTAGCTGTCAAAACCCGCCGACACCTGGCCATCCTGCAGGAATACCCGGGCCTTGCCCGCAGCCACATCAAGCGCTTGCTTGAGCACGATGCTCGCACCCTCGAGCTGGATGAAGCGGTTGGCGCCGGCGGTGTCGCGCACCGTTGAACTGCCCTGGCAGGCAGCCAGAAACAGGGTTGCCGAAATGATGGTCAGCCGCATGTTCATCAGGATTCCCCCTCAAACAGGATCGTTCGCCGCTTCAGAATTCCAAGTCTAGTGCAGGTCACCGCTCTTCTCCCCGGCGCTGTACGGAGCGGGATCAGGTTTGCGCGAAATAGTCCGCCAGGAACCGGTCAAAATCGGCCTGCGGCTGTGCCTCGATCCGCGCCTGCTCCTGCAGGGATCTCTCTGCCTCGTCGTCAAACCTGGCGATTACCTCGGGTGCCAGTTCGCGCTCGAGAAAGTAGCGCTGGTGCTGCTGCGACAGGCGACGCGCAAACTGATAGAAACCTTCACCCCTGTCGCGCATTTCGTCGAGCATCCTGCCGGACGGCGTCAGTTCGGGTGCGCGCACCTTGGCGACCTGATCGTCGATCGCATCCTCGAACCAGGCGCCGCCCTCAATGCCGTCGAGCACCTCGCACACCGGCAGCATGGATTCGAGGATCTCCAGGGCCCAGGCACGCATCGGCAGTCGCACGCCGCGATGTTGCAGCATCAATCTGGGCTCGCGCCCACGATGGGCGACATCGAGCAGGTTGCGATCGATCTCGCGACGTTCACCGTCATCGATCAGAGGACTCTCGGCCAACAGGCAGAACAACAGAAACACCTCCAGGAAGCGCCCCTGGGTCTCGTCCAGGCCAAGTGGATGGTAGGCATTGACATCCAGCGATCGCAGTTCGATATAGCGGATACCGCGCTTCTTCAACGCCAGGCTGGGCTTTTCCAGCCCCTCCAGCACCTGCTTGGGACGCACGGTGCTGTAGTACTCGTTTTCGATCTGCAGGATATTGGCATTGAGCTGTCGATACTCGTCACCGACACGCACACCGAGCGTTTCCCATGCCTCCGCCGGTGTCATGGTCGCCCTGTGCAGACTGTCCGCATAACACGGCAGATCGTCGTAACAGGCCTTGATCCCGAGGCCCTCCTCGCGACTGTTCTGATAGCCGATATCCCCCATGCGCAGGGAGGTCGCGTGTGGTGCATAGAACGTGGTGTCGTCGAACGACGGCAGGTTGGTGGTCTTGTCGACGAAGAACGATTTGCACACCGCCGGCGAGGCACCGAACAGATAGGGGATCAACCAGCCATAACGCTGCAGGTTGCGAATCTGTCCCATATATCGCTGATCGCGAAATTCGCGCAGGCCGCATACCTGCCCGTCGATCCGGCGCATGGCTGGCCACAGGTCCTCTGCCAGCGACCAGTTGAAATGCACGCCGGCGATCACCTGCATGACCCGACCGTAGCGGTATCCGAGGCCAACCCGGTAGAGATGTTTCATGCGCCCGGCATTCGATGTGCCGTAACGCGCAATCGGGATATTCTTGTCGCCGGCCAGCACGCAGGGCATGCTGGTCGCCCACAGGATCTCGTGGTCGAGACGACGGTAGACATAGGCCTGCACGTCGGCGAGATAATCGAGCGCCGCACCGACGCTTTGCAGCGGCGGCGTGATGAATTCCATCAGCGCTTCGGAGTAGTCGGTGGTGATGTCCGGGTGCGTCAGGGCGGAGCCGAGCGCGCGCGGGTGTGGCGTGAGGGCAATACCGCCCAACGCCGACACGCGCAGGCTTTCCTTTTCCAGGCCGAAACGGCCCTGGTGTAGCAGTTGGATATCGGCTTCGCTGGCGAGCCGGGCAAGCCGGCCCTGTACAGAATCGAGCAAGGGTGATCCCCAAGGGTTGCAGGCGCGCGATTATAACTCCGGGCGCGCCCTGCGCGTGGGTTTGCGATCGGCCGCGTCCTGAGCGATCATCCGCGGCCATGCAGATTCGCCGTTACGCCCTCGCCCTGTTGCTGATGCCGCTGCTGCTGAACCTCCCGTTCGGCCCGGCCCTGGCAGAAAATCCATCCGCTGCCCGTGCCCAGCGCCTGTGGGAACAGCTGGACACCCGAAAACTCAAACTTCACTCCAAGGCCGCCCTGGTGATCGACCGCTTCGGCAATACCTTGTACGAACGCAAGAGTGATCAGGCGATGCCGATCGCGTCGGTCACCAAGATGATGACCGCGATGGTCATTCTCGATGCCAAGCTGGCGATGGGCGAGACGATCGAAATCACCAATGATGACCGCGACCTGATCCGCCTCACCGGCTCACGCCTGCGCGTCGGCTCCGCATTGACCCGCAGGGAACTGCTCACTCTGGCGTTGATGTCATCGGAGAATCGTGCGGCCCTGGCGCTGGGACGCACCTACCCGGGCGGCAGCGCGGCCTTCGTCAAGGCAATGAACCGCAAGGCCAAGGCGCTGGGGATGCACCAGAGCAGATTCGTCGATGCGGCGGGCCTGGATGCCGGGAATGTCGCCAGCCCGCACGACCTGGGGCGCATGGTGTTTGCAGCGATGAACTACCCGGCCATCCGCGATGCGACCACCCGTGCGTCGATGGATGTCAGACCGCTGAAAAAGCGTGGGCCACTGCATTTCGTCAACACCAACCGCCTGCTGCGCAACGACAATTGGGAAATCCAGATCAGCAAGACCGGTTATATCAACGAGGCCGGCCGCTGCCTGGTGATGCACACCGAGTTCGAGGGCACACCCACGGTGCTGGTGCTGCTCAATTCGTTCGGCAAGCTGACACCGTTCGGCGACGCCAACCGGGTACGCAAATGGATCGAGAAAGGCATCAGGGACGCCCCGCCCAAGCACGCCGGAACGATAAGCGACGGCAAGAACGCCGGCTGATTCTCCGCGGCAGTGTCGGCGCTCAGTTGACCAGCGCCGTGCGCGGACGCTTGGCGCGGATATCATCGGCCAGGATGTTGGCCGATTCCTCCAGCATGATGCGCCGGATCCCCTCCTCATCCTTTTCCTGGTCCTCCGCCGACAGGTCTTTCACCTCGTCGAGACTGGCCAGCGGCGGTAGACCGCGAAATGCGCGCAGGCGGTTGCGGCGCTCCAGGCGCTGCTGTTCGCGCTCCTCCCATTCGGCGCGACGAACAGATTCGCGCAACGACACTGTCTTGTTCTTGTCGAGTTCCAGCAGGTCTTCTTCCTCGGCCAGCAGGAACTGGAACCCGGGGTTTTCGGCGATACGCTGCTGTGCGGCATCGCGCAAACCGGACACCGAGGTCAGCCCCAGCATCTGATGCGCCGCCGGCTGGATCGACGCCCATGGCAGGGCGTTTTCGAGTGCGCGTTCACCGTGTTCGGCAGCGCCTTTGGAGGTGGGATAAACAATGTCCGGCACCACGCCGCGATGCTGTGTACTGCCACCCTCCACCCGGAAGAATTGCGCCATGGTCAGACGCAGGCGCCCGATGTCGTCGCGCGAACGCAGGAAGCGCCCGAGATCGACCAGCGTCTGCACCGTACCCTTGCCGAACGTGGGCTCACCTATGATCAGGCCGCGGCTGTAGTCCTGGATCGCACCGGCGAATATCTCCGAGGCCGAGGCGCTGTTGCGGTCGACCAGCACCGCCAGAGGCCCGGCATAGACCTGCTCCGGATCGGGATCACGCTCGACTTCGATCTTGCCCGACGAGTCCTTGACCTGCACCACAGGCCCCTTCTCGATGAACAGGCCGGTCAACTCGGTCGCCTCGGACAGCGACCCGCCTCCGTTGCGCCGCAGATCGACGATGATGCCGTCGACGCGCTCCGACTGCAGCTTTTCGAGCAGTTTGCGTACGTCGCGTGTGGTGCTGCGGAAATCATCGTCACCCGCCGCCTGGGCACCGAAATCACGATAAAACGCCGGGATCTCTATGACCCCGAGCCGCAAACCGCCACCGACCTCGATGACCTCGCTCTTCGCAGCCTTGTCCTCGAGCTTGATCTCGTCGCGCACCAGCGTGACCTCGTGGGTACGGCCGCCGGCACCCTGCGACTTCGGCAATATGCTCAGGCGCACGGTGCTGTCCTTAGGTCCGCGGATCAGGTCGACCACGTCCTGCAGACGCCAGCCGATCACGTCCTCCATCTCGCCGGCATCGCCCTGCGCAACACCGACGATGCGGTCGCCGCCATTGAGTTCACCGCTGCGCTCCGCCGGGCCGCCCGGCACCGTGCTCTGGATTTCGGTGAACTCGTTGTCACTGCGCAGAACCGCGCCTATCCCCTGGAGAGACAGGCGCATGCCGATGTCGAAGTTTTCCGAAAGACGCGGCGACATGTAGCTGGTATGCGGTTCCACGCTCAGCGTGTACGCATTGATAAACGCCTGGAACACATCCTCGGGCTCCATCTGTGCAACGCGGCGGGCGATGCCCTCGTAACGCTTTTGCAGCGTCTGCGTGATTTCCGCTTCGGGTTTGCCGGAAAGCCGCAGCGACAGGATGTCGTTCTTGATCCGCTTGCGCCAGAGATCATCGACGGCTGCCGGATCCGGCAGCCACTCGGCACGAGTACGGTCGAACTGGTAGTCCTCGTCGATGTCGAAATCGAAATTATCGGCCTTCAATAGATTGACGGCGTAGGCCACACGCTGCTCCACCAGCTCGCGGAACCGACGGAAGATCTGATAGGCCGGCTCGAGCTTGCCACTGCGCAGGCTGTCATCCAGCAGCGCGCGATAGCGCTCGAACTGCGCGATATCCTCGGCGCAGAAGAAACTGCGGTTGGCGTCCAGCGTGTCCAGGTAGCGATCAAAGATCGCCGACGACATGGCGTCGTCCAGGGTCGGCTTGCGGTAGTGAAACTTCTCCATCACCTGGGTGATGATCAATGACGTCTGTCGCTGCTGATCGTTGGCGTGCAGTGCATCGAGGGCGACCACCGCAGGCTTGGCCAGGGCTGTGCCGGCCAGCAACAGGCCCAGCAGGGGCAGCAGTTTGATCATGTCTCGTTTCATATCGGAAACCTCGTCGCGCGGCCTTTTCGCGCCTGTAGGAATGGCATCGACACCGGCCCTGATCGTCGACCTTGCCGGAGAATCACTTTATCGGCAAGCACTTAGCCAACTTCAACAGACACCAGGGAGGCATCTGCGAGAGGTTGCCGCAACCCCAATACCAACGCCAGGTACTCTGGCGTCTGCGGATCCAGCCAGCCGTGGCGGATCAGGAAATCAATGATGACCAGGTTGCAATTGAGCTTGAAGTCGTCCGTTTCATGCACGATCGCAGCGACTTCCGCCAACGGCAGCAGCATGAACGCCTCCACCTCGCCGTCGGTGTTCTGCGGTACGAAATCCTCCGGCAGCTCCAGGTCATAACAATAGAGTACGTCACGACGAAATCCACGCGGCGCCACACGGTTGTACGACAGGGCCCCTACAGGAACCGCCTTCCTCGCCAACGCCTCCGGGACCCCCGCCTCTTCGCGGCACTCCTTGACCAGATTTTCGTCCAGGCCCAGCGCATGCGGCAGACCGCCCGCCACCATATTGTCCAGGGCACCGGGGAACAGCAGCCTGTCGCGTGCGCGGCGGCCGATCCACATATGGATGCCGTCAGGCCGACGCACGAAGCCATTGAGGTGCTGACCGAATGAGCGCACACCGAAATAGGCAGCCGCTGCACGGTCTATTGCACAAAGCGCAGACTCACGACCCGACGGCGTGACCGCATAAGACTCGCCCATGAAAGGCGGGATCAGCCCGGCCTCCGCCAGTCGGCGCGCCACCGTCTCCAGCGCCGAGCTGCGCCGGGCGAATCCCTGCAGCTCAGGCCGAAGCAACAAGGCGTCACCGGTGACCCGAAACACCTCCGGGAACTGCGTCAGGTGCGCGGCAAACTGCGGACGCACCCAACCAACCGCCTGGTCGTCCACCCACCAGGGCAGAAACACCTCATCGACCGGTGGATTGCAGGCCGCCACGTGTCGCAGGTAGCCCTTCACATGGACCGCCCAGGGGCTGCAAAGTTTCGTGGATCAGACAAACCCTTGGTCCGCGGCATCACTCGACCAGCCGCGCATCGCGCACCACGGCCGCGTAGCGACGGGCGGTGTTCGCATTCATCGGGCCGAGGTCTGTTTTCAGTTGCACCGACCGGCCGGCCGCCAGATCGCGATCGAGGCGGTAGGCGGCCCGCTCGCGGAACACACTGCCGGTCTGCTCGCCCACCACGATGCGCAGGTCGCGCACGGCAACCGCGGCCCGGTTGCTGATCTGGACCACCAGGTAACCGTCACCGCCCAGGCCGAGCGCGGTGTCCAGGTACCTGGAAGGGTTCTGCTGAAGATCGAGGCGGGCCAGCTGCCGGCCGGCCTTCGTCCCGACCTCGGAAGCCGAAGCGGCGGCCTGGCGGTAGAAACCGATCGCCTGGTCGCGTCGGCCGTCGCTCTGCGCCGCCTGTCCGAGCCCATAGTACCCCTCCGCCGTGGGCAGCAGTCCGACACTGCGCTGCAGGTCGCGCGCCGCCCCGGCGCTGTCGCCGGACTCGCGCCGCACCAGCCCGCGCATCAGCAGAGGGCGGAAGTAATCCGGATTCAGTGCAACGGCGCGGTCGAGGTCCTTCAGCGCCGCCTTGTCATCGTCACGCGCAGCCTTGATCTCACCGCGCAGGCCGTAGAACAGCGCCTCGTCCGGCTCGATCCGGATCGCCTCGTTGACCTTGGACAGGGCCCGCCTGGCATCCTTTTCCTTGAACGCCTTTTGCGCCTCGTCGTACGCCTCGTAGGCCGGCCTGGTGCGGCGGATCCGCGCGGTCGCCTGCTGGTAACGTGCCTCGCCCACCTCGCCGCCTGGATTTCCGAGCCGGGCTACCAGCGCACGGTTGGCCTCCACGCGTTCACGCGAAGGCGGATGACTGGCGAAAAACCCCTCCAGCCATCCAGGTTCCTTGCCCTCGGCGAGGCGCACGAAAGTCTCCTGCAGGCGTACCGCGGCGGCCGGATCGTAACCAGCGCGGATCATGTAGCGGATGCCGTACAGATCGGCCTCGGATTCGTCATCGCGGCCGTACTTCTGGTTCGTCAGCTGCGCACCCAGACCGGCGCCCAACATGCCGATATCACGGTAATCAGACCCGCTCAACGCAACACCGGCAGCGACCAGCGCCCCCTGCAGGAATACCCCCCGTTCCATCGACTGTGCACTGTGGCGCGCCGCTGCGTGCACGATCTCGTGCGCCAGCACTGCGGCCAGTTCGGCCTCGCTGTGCAGCTCGACCAGCAGGCCACGGTTGATCGATATCTTGCCGCCGGGCAGCGCCCAGGCATTTGGCGTGGAATCATTGATGACGTTGAATTCGTACGGCAGCTTGCGGCCGCTGACCTTCGCCAGGCGCTCGCCGACCGATTTCACGTAGCGCGTCAGGTCCGGCTCGACCACATAGTCGCCACCTTGTGCCTGGCGATAGGGCGCGTAGTTCTTCTTGCCGATCGCCAGTTCCTGCGACTCTGAGACGAACGCAATCTCGTTCTGGCCGGTCACCGGATTCACCGCACAGCCACCCGCCAGTGCGCCCATCGCGAAGACGACCAGGCCACGCCGCAAAACACACCGCCACATGTCAGCCATTTCCCTCAATTCGTTGCCCGCCGCCCCGGTTGAGACCCTGCGCCCCCTGTCAGGTTCCTTTTTCCTGCTGCTTCACGCTGTCCCACAGTGCGTCCAGCGCCTCCAGCGACAATGCCCGCATGTCCGCTTGGCCACTGGCGTGCAGCGCGTCTTCCATCGCTCGAAAACGTCGCTCGAATTTTTCGTTGGCACGGCTGAGCGTCTGCTCCGCATCCATCCCCAGCAGCCGCACCACGTTGACCATGGCGAACAGCAGGTCGCCCAGTTCATCCTGCAGGCGATCACGGTCGGAGGTTTCCATTTCGGCCTCGACCTCGGCGAACTCCTCGCGCGTCTTGGCGAATGCGCCCGCGGCATCCGGCCAGTCGAAACCGACACGGGCGGCACGTTTTTGCAGCTTCTCCGCGCGAATCAGCGCCGGCAGTGCCCTCGCCACACCGTCCATCTGGCTCGGCTGCGCGGTCTCGCCGCGCGCAGCGCGTTCCTCGGCCTTCTTCTCCTCCCAGGCGGAGCGCAGCTGTGCGTCGTCATGGTACTCGGCATCGCCAAACACATGCGGATGTCGACGGGTCATCTTGTCGCAGATGCCGCGCGCCACGTCTTCAAAATCGAAACGGCCCTCTTCGCGCGCGATCTGGCTGTAGAACACGATCTGGAACAGCAGGTCGCCGAGCTCGTCGCGCAGCTCGCCGAAGGAACCACGCTGGATCGCGTCGGCCACCTCGTAGGCCTCTTCGAGGGTGTACGGCACGATAGTGGCGTAGGTTTGTCGCTGGTCCCAGGGGCAGCCGGTCTGCGCATCGCGCAGCGCTGCCATGATTCCGAGCAGGCGCCGCATCGCATCCATTACGGCTGCTCCTTCAGCGGCGTGATCAGCGACTCGTCGTCATTCTGCGGACGGTTCACCGCCCGGCCGACCGGATAGATCTGCATCTCCGGGGCCTGCTGCGCGGCCAGCAAGGTCTCCATCGGCGGGGATTTCTGACTGTGGATGTCCAGCCACAGATCGAACGACCCGGGTGCGACGATCACCGGCATGCGGTCGTGTATCGGACGCACCTGCACATCGGCTGCCCTGACCAGGATGGTGCATGACTCCAGCTCATTGCCATTGGCGTCCTGCCAGTGCTCCCACAGTCCGGCCAGCGCGAGTGTCCCGCCATCGCGGGCGCGCAGCACATACGGCTGCTTGCTGCCATCCACGGCGCGCCATTCGTAAAAGCCGTCCGCCGGGATCAGGCAGCGCCGGTAACGCAGCGCATTGCGGTAGGCAGGTTTCTGCGCCACCGTCTCGACTCGCGCGTTGATCATGCTGAAGCGCGGATCCGGCCCCTTCGACCAGCCCGGAATCAGCCCCCAACGCAACAGCACCATCTCGCGCTTGCCGGCCGGGTTCTCACGCACCACGGGCACCGGCTGACTCGGGGCGATGTTGTAACGCGGCTGCAGCAGCGGCATCGGCATCTCGCCGAACAGCCGGGTCAGACTGTCGGCTGTCGAGTGCAGAAAGTAACGGCCGCACATCGGGTCAGGCCGCCTTCAGCCGCCCGGCAATGAGATGCCGGTGACCTTCTTGTACAGGCTCACCGCGTAGGAATCGGTCATGCCAGAGACGAAATCGGTCAACAGCAGCAGGCGCCGGTAGGGATCGGCAGTCGGCACCCGCCCGGGTCCGACAAACTGCTCCGGCACCAGCCTGATCAGCATGCGGCTGCGCGGCGATGCCTGTTCACCGCGATGTGCGACGTCGTCCACCACCTGCGTGAAGCGGTCGAGCAGATCGCCGACCACCTGGAAACCGGCGGCCTGGATGCTGACCACTTCAGGAGCACAATAGATGCGCTGGCGCGCATTCTCGATCAACGCGTCGAGCGCGCCACGCAGTGGCAGCTCCTCGAGCAGCGGGACGTCGAACCCACCTGCCAGGATCGCCGCCTCGTTGTCCATGAAGCAATCCACCACCTGGCGGATCACCTCGTTGATCACCTTGGCGCGCAGGAATTCCACCCGGTCCTTGGGGTCACGGATGTGCTCCAGGCGCGGGCGCTGACGCGCCTGATCACTGACCATCGGCCAGAACAGATCGAGGACCTCCGGGTAGGTGAAATGCCCGAGCCGGTAGCCGTCCTCGATGTCGATCACGCGATAACTGATGTCATCGGCCGCCTCGACCAGAAAGGCCAGCGGGTGGCGGCACCACATCGCATGGTGGTTGTCGCGCGGGATCAGCCCCACGGCGGCGGCCACTGCCTCGAAAGCGCCCCGGTCCGCCGCGGTGAAGCCCTGCTTCTTGGCGCTGACACCATCGAAACGGCTGCCGCCCACCCAGGACTCGCGCGGGTACTTGGTGAATGCCGCCAGGGTCGCGCAGGTGAGTTGCAGGCCGCCGTCGTTATCCGGGTTCTGCAGCCGCGTGATGATACGGAATCCCTGTGCGTTGCCCTCGAACGACAGGAAGTCCTCGCGCTCGCTGCCCTGCAGCATTGCCACCCGGCGTTCACCGTACTCACCGGTGTGCGCCCAGTGACGGATGGCGTCCTCACCTGAATGGCCAAATGGCGGGTTGCCGATGTCGTGGGCGAGGCAGGCGGCGGCCACGATGCTGCCGAAATCCGCGGACTCGAAGCCGCGCAGCTGGTGCCGGGCGATCACCTGCTCGCCAACCAGGGTGCCGAGCGAACGGCCGATGCTGGAGGCCTCGAGACTGTGCGTCAGGCGCGTGCGGACATAGTCGACCTTCGAAAGCGGGAACACCTGGGTCTTGTCCTGCATGCGGCGGAACGCCGAGGAAAACACCACGCGGTCGAAGTCACGCTGAAAATCTGTGCGGGCGGAGGACGCCCGGGGCGGCTCCCGCGAACCGAGTCGGGCGCGCGAAAGCAGTTGCTGCCACTGCATTGTCTGGTTGTTTCCCGCTGGGTTCGGTATTCCGGATCGGCTTGCGCGGACTGTACCATCGGCCGCAAACGGCTGGCCACCGGCCGCCGTCACCGCCACTGCCCGGGGCGCGACAAAACCCCAACGGGTCAGCTATAACTATTATCAAAAGAGCAAATAAAAATTGTTTATAACGAAGTTCTAATGTACAATCCGCGACCAGTTTTGCCGGCTGGCCGACGTGGCAGGCCCGCGTCCCGTCCATGCAGCACCGGACGCCCGAACAACGGTTTTGTCGCAGCGTTCGCGCATGCGGCCCGAACATGCGTAACGGTCCCCGACCGCACCGAGGAGTCTGTGAAGTGAAGTTGATCAAGTCCGTCGCCGCTGCCGCGCTGTTTGCGACCTTCGGCCAGGCCATTGCAGTCGACAACGCCAGCGGCGGGTTCAAGGTCCACGAGGTCAGCCGTGAGGCGATACCGCTGACGGTGTCGTTCGCCGGTACGGTCACCGCAGACAAGACACTGCAACTCACCGCGCAGATGCCCGGGCGGATCGCCGAGATCGCCGGCCAGGAAGGCGACCGGTTCGGCGCCGGCACTGTGCTGGTGGAACTTGACGACAGCGGATTGCTGGCAAGGCTGGAGGCCGCAGTGGCCAGCCGCGACTCGGCAGCAGCGGATATCCGCAACGCCCGTGTGCAGCTCGACCGCGAACTGTACTCACCACGCTCCAACTCGGCGGGCAGTGCCCCGGGCGGCATGGGCATGCCGGCCATGATGGACCAGATGTTCGCCAACCCGATGCAGAACATGATGGGGATGCGCGACCGCGGCACCGAGCGCACCTCGGACCTGGTCGGCGCCGAGACACAACTGGCTCAGGCGACCACACGCTACAAGACCGCGGAGGCGAATATCCGCGAGATCCAGTCGATGCTGCGTGACACCAAGGGTGTGGCGCCATTCTCCGGGGTGATCCAGAAGGTGCATGTCGAGGTCGGCGATACCGTGCAGCCCGGCCAGCCACTGATGGATTTCAGCGAATCTGCCGCGCTGGTGGTCGAGGCCGACCTCCCGGTGCGCCTGAGCCGGACGCTGACACTCGGTCTGCCGCTGGACGTCGCGATCAACGGTGACCAGGTGTTGCAGGCGCCGGTGAGCCGCATCCACCCGGTCGCCGATCCGCGGCAGAACACCGTGCGCATCGAACTCAGCCTGCCGTCCGATGCCGGCGCCACCCCGGGCCAGTATGTCGAAATCCGCGTACCGGACAACGCCGCACAGATGCCGGCGCAGCT
>ERZ795048.3175-NODE-3175-length-12526-cov-4.571807_pt1 | contig 12526 bp, 11 predicted proteins | sample MGYA00375132_ERZ795048 | MGnify/ENA primary metagenome ERZ795048 (study PRJEB30177, sample SAMN05720225) | activated sludge metagenome | isolation source: Anaerobic digester | place: Hong Kong | collected 2014-12-17 ...
CCTCCACCCAGATATACTTGATATCTGACATTGTTGGAATGTTCGCAGCCTCCGCTATTTCCTCCTGCGTAATACCCTCCAGAAGCATTGCAGCCTCTCCCGCAATCTGATCCGTATCCAGAATATCATTCCAGGTATAATCATTATAGAAATCGTGGATATCCCCTACCTGCTCCTGATCAAATGTAATCGCATACAAAACGCGGGATTGATAGAGCTGGCTTTGATTAATCAGATTCACCCACAGCCAGTAAACAGCTCCGCAGAGCAGTGCCCCAAGGATTGCTGTCAAACATATTTTCCAGACATTTTTCCGATTTAACAAAAGGAATCTCTTCCAATCGAATTCTTCCTTCATAAAGTCTTCCATCCGTTACTCTTCCTCTTTCTTCAGTGCTGTCGTCTGTGATGTCTCAACGCCTTCTGTACTTTCTGGTTTGAGGACAATCTTTAATGTCAGCAACATCAGTTTCAGATCCAGCCATACAGAATAATTTTCAATATATGCCAAATCTAATTTCAACTTATCATATGGAGTCGTATTATACTTTCCATACACCTGAGCATATCCGGCAAGGCCTGCTTTAACTTTCATTCGAAATGCAAATTCCGGCATTTCTTCCATATACTCCTTAATAATCTGCGGTCGCTCAGGTCTTGGACCAATAAAGGACATTTCTCCAATCAGAATGTTTACCAACTGCGGTAATTCATCAATTCGCACTGCACGGATGAATTTACCGATTGGAGTAATTCTGCTGTCATTTTTGGCTGCCAGTCTGGCAACACCATCCTTCTCTGCATCTACCTTCATGCTTCTGAATTTCAGTATTTTAAATTCTTTTCCATTCATAGTACACCTGATCTGTTTATATAGAACCGGGCCCCAGTCATAACACTTAATTCCTATTGCTGTCAAAAGCATTATGGGTGATGTGATAATCAATAAGATTACAGCACAGATCAAATCGATACAGCGTTTTGTAATTCGCTGTTCAACATTGAGTGCATACTCTCTAGTCAGGTAAATAGGAGTGTCAAATATATGCATTTCCGTCGTCCCCTTGACCAGAACATCCGGAATCTTAGGCATCATATAAACACGTATGGACTTACCATAACAGAATTTGAGCAATCGGTTGCGCTCTGCCATTGGGATATCCCAGATGACCAATGCATCATAGCGCTTCTGTACTTCCTCACAAATTGCCTCATAACCTTCTGAAATGTCCATACATTTACATATATTATACTTGTCCGGCCTGCTGTTAAATTTCTTAATAATATAATCAACAGAACGGTCTCCTGAAACCAGCAGCATATCTCTTGGTGGAAACATCATGGTATAAACACCCTGACTAATGGCAGTCCAGAGTGCAATCCATACGATATCTGTCGCCATAAGCAATAACATATAATTGGGATTGACTAATTTGGCTGACATAAGGGAAATCACTGCATAAATAATTACATTTACACCAAAGGTTGATAGTGCCTGTGAAAAAAAGACTTCCCAGGCCTTCAGATATCCAATTCTCATGCCACCATACATCTTGGAAATCAGGAACAGAAGGAGTGCATAAATAGCAATTAGCAAAATATCACCCTTGATCCAGAAAATCATTGCTACAGTCTTTTTATATGCCTGAAACCAGCATAATGCAAAAGCTGTTACCTGGGCAGCCAGGCTTAACACCGATAAAAAAAGCATTATTATTCTTCTAGAGGTTTCCAGTTTCCGCATAATCTATGTCACGCTCCCTTTCCAGCGATTATTTCTAAAAGCATCCTAATATTATAACAAACTCAAATTCTTCTGGCAACCGCTCGCACAGCCCATCCAGCTAAGCAGGTTAAGCTCTTCCACCAACCAAGTTGCTCCTGATTGCGATAGAGACTCCAGATTCTCCTGATTGCCTCCAGCTTATTTGAAGAAAGTGATTGTCCGGCTCTACGGTAGATCACAAGATTCTCGTCCAATCCATATGCTGTTATACCACTTCTTAATATTCTCCACCAGGTTGCAGTGTCCTCGCTTTTTACCTCCGGCATAAAAATGCTTTCTTTGTTCAGTTTGTGTAAATCAAATATTACAGTAGAAGTAAAAATAACTGTTCTCGACAACGCTTCCCGATAACTCAGTGTTTGGGGTGCACGAACCACTTTTCCGGTTCCCACAGCATCCGCATCTCCAAATTCATACGAGGTAAACACAAATGCCGCATCCTTTTCTTTCATAAAGTCCAGCGTACGCTTCAGTTTACTCTCACACCATACATCATCAGCATCCAGAAAAGCAAGATACCTGCCTTTTGCCATGGTAATGCCCTGGTTTCTGGCACGTGCCGCACATCCGCCTTGCTGCAGTGGAATGAGCCTGATTCTTGTATCCGTATAAGTCTTCATTTTACTAATACTTGCATCGGTTGATCCATCATCAATGAGTAGTAGTTCAAAATTCTGATAACTCTGTTTTAAAACCGTCTCTATCGTCTTTCCTATATACTTCTCTGCATTATATACAGGAACAACTATACTAATCAAATCTTCCACATCAGTCCTCCTTAGTCATTTCTGACATACATCAAATACTTCGAACTAGATGAATATAAAACAAAAACATCAGATATCTGTTTTGGAATCTCAATTCCACTCAATGCAAAATCATTTTGGGTTAATACCAGGATATCGCATCCACGCTCCAAAGCTGTACTTCCAATTTCAGGCAAGAAAAATGGCGCATGTTCCATCTCCCGATATGCATTTATTGTCTCCTCATCATAAATCTGGTGTAACTGCGTATCCTGTGAGCCCAGCCACAGATCCTTACCATAGAGAAGATTAATATTACCGCTATAAGTCCGCGCATATTGCATAATCTCCTGGTCTCCCCACAGCATAACATTAGGCATCTGATTCTCTTTGCGATACTCCTCAATTATTGTAATCATTTCATATTCACTTTGTGGAATATAAGAGGCATTGGCGATGAACGCATGTCCGTTTCCTGTATAGGATGTTGTTCCGGCTAAAATTAGAATGATTACCATTGCAAATCCAAAAACAACCTTATCTATTCTTTTCTTTACCAATGAAGTAGCACTTACACATACATACATAATTACAGGAGTCGTAGGCAATAACCACAACATCATATTATGCGCCTGTAATTCCGGCAGATATTGATTCACGACAAAGTAATACAACGGGTTAATTACAACCAGAAGGATTGCCAACGCATACCAGAACAGGTATCCGCTTTCTGTTCCCTTGTTGAATTTACTATACCACAGTGCAATCAACCCCGTTAGAAACAGCGCAGACAGACCTTCACTTCCTCCAGCCATTTCAAAAGCCTTCTGAATAGTCTCCATCATCGTTTTCGCATCCTCCTTCCCAATTTATAAATCATCGCAATGAAGGATGCAATCACAATCGCAATCAGAATAGGAATACAGCCCTTTTGCACATCTGTCAGGCATAGGGAACCCAGAATTGTGATTATCAGGTAAATGCAGGAACGCATCTTTTTATTGCCATAAATCTGATAACACAGATACACTGCATATGGAATCAGAATCGAATAAATAAATGTCTCTCCCCGGAATCCGCAATACATTTGATAATAGAAAATACAATCCGGCGCAAACGATCCACAAATATTCAATAATCCAATTCCCACAAAAAATGCCGCTTTCTTAACTTCTTTATTCTCTGCCTTCTGAAAGAATAGATTGGCCCATAAACTATAAACCATGTAGCTTAAGCCAAGACACCACAAAGGAGCAATACGGTATACAACCTCAGCAGCATGTCCTCCACAAAGTTGGCTCCAAAAAGCATACAGAAGTGGTAATGTCACCAGTTTTCCTCGAAAAGTAATACCATATACAAAAGTTGTTCCCATTCCGGGATGATTCTCATAAATCAAATTAGAAGCTAATGTGGTATTCACTGTTTCAACTGTAAAATCTCCCGTAGTATCCGGCATCAGGAAGAAAAAGCAAACAACCTGCAATGCAAATACAACGCAGGCTGTAATGAACGGTGAGGGTGTAATCAGTTGTTGCGGTAAAAAATCTGTTGAGATACTTTTCGCACAGAAAACAAGTGATACTGCCAAAAGCATTAAATGAATTGCACAGAAAATTCTGGTTACAGCGTCAAAGGGTGCCAACAGCTTAATCGCCGGCAAAATCAATGCTTCCCAGATAAGAATGACAATAAGCGTGCCATTTAAGCACGTTTCCATTGGGTTCTTCTCATAATCTCCAAGTAATTTCTGACCAAGTTTTCCAATCAGATATGCTGTAACCAGCATGAAAACCGGTAGTAAATATACCATACACTAAGTCCTTCCATTCCCCACACTATGCTATATTGTAGCATACCTGAAATATAAAATAAAGAGTCCCAAAGAAGCGGACTCTTTATTCCTGAATTTTTAAAATCACAAAATCGGTATGGCAAATCACGCATTTATGCTTCCCATTCCATTATTTGTTCTAGTCGAATACGATCTACAATTCTTGCAATGCATTCGCTATTGGATGGACGTTCCCGTCCGACTCGATTAACATAACCAAACTCTTTGGCAAAGAATTCCGAGTCTCCATTGCGCCATGCAACCTCTATTGCATTACGAATCCCCCTTTCGACCTTTTGCTCTGTTGTTACATACTCCTTTGCAATTGCCGGATACAGGAGTTTTGTTACACTACTTACAGTGTCATTCTCCAGCAACAAGATTACTATGGCACTTCTTAAATAATAATAACCATTTAGATGCGCCGGTACTCCCATTTGATGTAACAATCCGGTAACTTTTACAATAATCTTAGTTCGCTTATACTTGGATGTAGGCAAGAGTTGCTACCCCCTTTCCTCTCATATTTTTAGTAATGTGCAGCCCTTGTTTTGCCAAATATATTTTAACATCTTGCATATTCCAGAAATAGTGTCAAAAAACGCGTACAAGCTTAAAATTGCTGTTTTTTAAGAATTCTACCGTTTTCTTTTTACATTCTGGCTGTATCAACATTATCCTTAAACCACTGATAGGCCAATTCGATTCCTTCTTCCAGCTCTACCTTATGTGTAAATCCAAGGTTATGCAGCTTCGTAACATCTGTTAATTTTCTTGGTGTTCCATCCGGCATATCCTTATTCCATACCAGTTCGCCCTCAAAACCAACAACACGTTTTACCGTCTCTGCCAGTTCTTTAATGGTAACTTCCTTTCCTGTACCAATATTTACATGCTGTTCTCCATCATAATTTTCCAGAAGGAATACACACGCATCTGACATATCATCCACATACAGGAATTCACGAAGTGGGGTACCGGTTCCCCATAGTTCGACTGTTTTGGCATTTGTCACCTTGGCTTCATGGAATTTACGAATCATTGCAGGCATAACATGAGAGCCTTGGAGCTCATAGTTATCATGCGGGCCATACAGATTGGTCGGCATACAGCTGATAAAATTATCACCATACTGTTTCTTGAAGAAACGACACATCTCTAATCCTGAGATTTTAGCAATTGCATAGGCTTCATTCGTTACTTCCAAAGGCCCCGTTAGCAATGCATCCTCAGGGATTGGCTGGGGTGCCATTTTGGGATAAATACAGGTGCTTCCAAGGAATAACAGCTTCTTTACCTTATAGTCATGACAGCATTTAATCACATTACACTGAATCTGCATATTCTCATAAGCAAATTCTGCGGGTGTTGTATTGTTCGCATTAATTCCGCCAACCTTGGCCGCTGCCAGAACAACAACATCAGGCCGCTCTTTCTCAAAGAAATCACGAACATCCTGCTGTTCTAAAAGATTCAATTCTGCATGTGTGCGTCCAATAACATTCTGATATCCCTTTTTATTTAATGATCTTACAATTGCACTTCCTACCAGGCCTCTATGTCCGGCTACATAAATCTTATCACTTTTTTCAATTTGCATTTTCTGCCTCCATTATTGCGGTTTTTGACTCAAGACCACAAACATTTATTAAACGTTACCGCTATCAAGATAGTAGTATAATTTACTTCTCTATGTCAATACTTCCAACTTGAATTTTCCTTGAAAAATCCTTTTCCCACGCTTTTCCTTTCATGTTTTTCTTGCCTTTTTGCTTACTCCCCTCTATAATAGGAATGTCGGGGGTATTACATGAACTATTTTGAAGCACTGATTCACAACGAAATACTAATGTCTGCGTTAAGCGGTTGGTTTACAGCGCAGATTTTGAAAACAATATTGCATTGTATTGTAACGAAGACCTTTGTTGCCGAGCGATTAGTCGGAACCGGAGGCATGCCAAGTTCTCATTCAGCAACTGTCTGTGCTTTGGCAACCGCTACATTTATTAATTTTGGTATTTCAAGCGTTGAGTTTTCCATTAGTCTTGTATTTGCAATTGTCGTAATGTATGATGCACTTGGCGTCAGACGTCAGGCCGGCAAACAGGCTAAGGTTTTAAATGAGATGATGGAATTATTTAATACGATGGAAAAAACCATGACAGCCGAAGAACGTTTAAAGGAGTTTGTTGGACATACTCCATTTCAGGTTCTGATTGGTGCGATTATTGGTATCGCGCTCGCCATATTTCTTTGCAATGTTCTCTAACCAGATGATTATTTAACGTCATATCAGATTCATAGATAAAAGCCTCCAAGATTACTTGGGGGCTTTCCTTATGAAAACACACTTAAGCATTAAGCAGCTAATTTTTCCATACTCCACTATCCATATACTCTTTCAAGGCATCTTTCCAATCTTTGAATTGAATCTCACTTGTTAAACGAAACATTTCATTGTCCAGAACAGAGTAGGCCGGTCTGGGTGCAGATCCCGGGAATCTCGTATCGTACTCCCTGGTTGAGATATGTTCCACTTTCGTTGTTCTGCCAGCCAAAGAGAATATTTCCTCTGTAAAATCCGCCCAACTGCAGATACCTTCGCAGGTTCCATGAAACAGTCCAAAATTGTTTGTTGGCAGCAAAGCATAAATTGCACGGGCAAGTTCCAATGCAGAAGTCGGACTACCAATCTGATCATCCACAACGCCAATACTGTCATTTGTTTCCGAAAGTTTCAGCATTGTCTTAACAAAATTCTTACCGTCTCCATATAACCACGCTGTCCGAATAATAAAGTAATTCTCTGCAAACTGCTCAACAAATCTCTCCCCTGCCAGCTTGGTACTTCCGTACATGCTCATGGGACCTACTGAATCAAACTCCGAGTATGGTCTGGTACCATTGCCCGGAAATACATAATCTGTTGAAATATGCACCAGTCTGGCATGGTTTCTCTTGGCTGCAATACTTAGATTTCTTGGTCCAATTGCATTAATGCGGTATGCAAGCTCCCTCTGTGTCTCACAGGCATTCACATTCGTATGTGCAGCACAGTTAATAATTGCATATGGCGCTTCTTTTTCTGCAAAAGCAAGTACAGCTTCAACATCGGTAATATCCAGTTCCGCTACGTCTGTATTAATCAGTTGATATTCTGTGCTCCCTGCATAAACCTGATTGATTGCCTTACCAAGTTGACCATTACAGCCAGTAACAATAATCTTCTTCATTTGACATCTGCTCCATTCTCATTCTATTCTAATTATTTAAAAACGCTGTTAGTTCATGCAATATTTCTTAATGTAATGACATTATTCATATGATACAACCACATAGCAAAATATGCAACCAACTGAAGAAGAAGTTTTTTCATATTTTTCTTTTAATATGTGCAAGATATGCTATACTAATTTTGTATGGCTACCTAATCTTGTGGTGGCTGTAACGATACAGGTCTTCTATTTTCACAAGATCTGATTTGCGAGATAAGAAAGAGAGGAATACCACAGAATGAAAAAGTTTAAAATTGCCATGCTTATTGCGATAACCGCTTCCATGTCGGTTTTCGGTTGCGGCAAGGAAGCAACACCAGATGTTGCACCAAGTTCCAATGAAGTTATTGATGTTACTGATATCGGACTCGAAACACAACCGGATCAGGTTGCTCCGGTAGAACAGGTTACCGATGCAGACCTGCCTGATGGATATGTCAGAAGTTCCCTGACAAATGAACCTGTTTTAGAGGATGTTTATATGCATCGACCGGTAGCAGTAATGGTTCCGTCAGATAAAGTAGCGCAGCCTCAGTATAACATCAGCCAGGCTGGTGTCATGTACGAATGTCTGGTTGAAGGAAGTATCACCAGAACGATGTGTATCATTGAAGACTGGCAAGATCTTGATAAGATTGGTAACATCCGAAGTGCCCGTGACTACTTTATATACTGGAGCTTCGAGTGGGATTCCATTCTTCTCCATGATGGCGGTCCGTTCTATATTGATGACCTGATTGCACAGGAGACCACCAATAATATTAGTGGACGCGGTTTCCGTGATTCTTCCAGAAATGCACCGCACAATGAATATTACAGTGCAGACATCGTTAACCAGTACTGTGAAGAATATGATTATACCTTATGGCACAGAACTGAAATCTGGGATGAAGATCATTTCAATTTTGCTCCTAATGGTGGTCAGAGCGACTTAACCGCAACTTACAACGATGCATTGGAAGTTTACACTGTTGACCTTTCCAACTGCTATCCTGTAACAGACTCTACCTTTATTTATGATCTTGAAACAAATCTCTATTACCGTTATATCTATGGAGCTCCACATATGGATGAGGCAACAGGTGAACAGCTTGCTTTCTCTAATATTATTCTCCAGAATACCTATGGTTACTCACGTGATGCAAAGGATTATCGTATCTATCAGTGTCAGGATGATACCAGAGATGGTTGGTTTATCACCAACGGTCATGCAATCCATGTTACTTGGGCTAAATCATCCGACTACAGTGCAACAAGATACTTTGATGATAATGGTAATGAGATTCAGTTAAGCACCGGAAAAACCATGATTTGTATTCTCCAGGACGGAGATGGTGGCAATCTGGATTCCATCTTCCTTGACAGCAGTGACAACGAAGTGGCTCACTAATTAATCAATCACAGCATATTGTTCCAATGCCATTATGCTTTTTGTGTCGCCGTTGGAAACGTAAAAAGAATCGCCATTAATTCATTATATGGCGATTCTTTTTATGTCTTCATCATTTACAGTTCTATTAATACTTATTTCTCTGTTCCCAGCTCCAAGCGGTTCAGTGCAGAGAATACCGCACGTACAGAGGCTCGTGTAATATTAGAGCTTACACCTACACCATAGGTAACATGTCCGCTCTCGGAATCAAGCATATGGATATATGCAGCAGCCTGAGAGTTCGCACCGCTTTGCAAAGCATGCTCCTCATAATCAAGGATCTTAATTCTAATCTGGAAGGTTTCCATCAGTCCTCTCTGCACTGCGTCGAGCGGTCCATTACCAACTGCGGTAAAGCTCTTGTCAACACCATGATCTGTGTAAGAGACGGAAACTTTTGTATCAAATTCTGTCTCGGTTTCCTCAGAAAGGTCATCAACCTTTAACTTACGGAAATGAATTGGTTCCTTCTTTAACAGATATTCTTCTCTGAATTTCTCCATAATGGTCTCCGGCGATACTTCCCCTTGTTTCTCGGAAACAGCCTGGATCACATCTGCAAATTCTCTGTGCATTCCCTTCGGAAGCTTAAATCCAAAGTAAGTATCCATAATAAAGGCAACTCCGCCCTTACCTGACTGTGAATTGATTCTTACAATTGGTTCATATTCTCTTCCTATGTCAGCCGGATCAATCGGCAGATATGGAACTTGCCAAATCGCACTGTTCCTTTCACGCATCGCGTGAACGCCTTTATTAATTGCATCCTGGTGAGAACCGGAAAATGCTGTAAATACTAACTTTCCTGCATATGGATGTCGTGGATGAATTGGAATCTTACAGCATCTCTCATAGATTTCAATAATTTCATTAACATTATCCAGTTTCAATTCCGGATCAATTCCCTGTGAAAACATATTATATGCAATATTGATAATATCTACATTGCCGGTACGTTCTCCATTTCCAAACAAAGTGCCCTCTACACGATCTGCTCCTGCAAGCAATGCTAATTCTGCCGTTGCCACACCAGTACCTCTGTCATTGTGAGGATGTACGCTCAGAATAATGCTCTCACGATTTTTGAAATTCCTATTCATCCACTCAATTCGATCAGCAAATACATTCGGAGTTGTCATCTCAACAGTCGATGGTAAATTGATGATTAACGGTTCTTCTGGTGTTGGTTCCCAGGCATCACATACAGCATTGCAAATCTCTAAAGAATAATCCAATTCTGTTCCGGTAAAGCTTTCCGGAGAATATTCCAAAATAATCTGGCCTGAAAAATTCTTAGCCCGTTCCTTCACCATCCTGGTTCCCTTTACGGCAATATCAATGATTTGCTCTTTATCCATGTGAAAAACCACATCACGCTGCAATGTTGATGTTGAGTTATAGATATGTACAATCGCCTGTTTGCATCCCTGTATAGACTCAAAAGTTCTGTCAATCAACTCTTCACGACACTGTGTCAGAACCTGAACTTTCACATCATCAGGAATCAGTTTTCTTTCAATTAACTGACGCAGAAAATCATACTCAATCTGACTGGCCGCAGGAAAACCTACTTCAATCTCTTTAAATCCTAATTTCACAAGATAGTTAAACATCTCAATCTTCTCTGTAACTACCATTGGATCAATTAATGCCTGATTACCATCTCTTAAATCCACACTACACCAGATCGGAGCCTTCGTAATCTCCTGATTGGGCCATGTACGTTCCGGGAAATTTTCTACCGGATTTTTTTGATATCTCTTATAGTTTAACATGATATATTTCCTCCTGATTATTGAATATTTTATGATTACTCAAACGCTCAGTACATGTATGGGCCTCATGTCAGTATCTTCTGCACATAATAACAGCCCACGTCAGTGGGCTGCAACATTTCATAAGATTTTATTCACCGAGTCCATTTTCAATTGCTTTCACCAGGCTATCCAACGCTTCTTTCTCGTCTTCACCCTCACAAACAAACTCTATCTCATCGCCACACTTGACGCATGCACCGAGCACACTTAGGACGCTCTTAGCATTCGCAGTATTCTCTTTAAATGTAAATGTAATAAGCGAACGAAATTGCATCGCTTCTTTACATAGGTTACCTGCCGGTCGTAGGTGTAGCCCTGTTGGATTTTTAATTGTAACCTTTTGGCTTACCATAACGCATTTTCCTCCAATCGTTATTACTATGTTCCCACTATGCAGGTATCTGACTCAGCCAGTGCTCCTGCTCTCCCGTAATTCAATCGATTCCTTCTCTAATCGATGAATTTATATCATAATATCCATGTGACAAATACTATTTCATGATTATATCACCAAAAAAATCTTTTCACAAGTCCTATCCAATAGCGTTGCCTTATAAAACAGTATTGGTAATCAACTCAGCCAGTTTTCTGGCTTCATTCTCAATCATCTTCTGATCCTTCCCCTCAATCATTACACGAACCAACGGTTCTGTACCGGATGGCCGAATCAGCACTCTTCCTTCTCCTGCAAATTTCGCATTCAATACTTCTATTGCCTCTGCAATCTCAGGATAATCCATATAACAGTCCTTTTTGTGATTGGGCACCTTTGCATTAATCAGCGCCTGTGGCAACACCTCCATGATTGATGACAGTACCGACAGTTTCTTTCCAGTCTGTACCATTACTTCAAGCAGGTGAAGTGCTGACAGCAAGCCATCACCTGTTGTATTCTCATCAAGGAAAATGATATGACCGGATTGCTCTCCGCCCAGATTAGCATCAATTTCCTTCATTCGTTCCAGAACATATCGATCTCCAACCTTTGTCTGTTCAATATTGATGCCATTTTCTTTCGCCATGAGTAAAAAACCAAGATTACTCATTACCGTTACAATAATTTTATCGTTCTTTAATCTTCCCTGCTGTTTCATAAAGTTGCCAACAATCGCCATAATCTGATCACCATCAACAATATGACCATTTTCATCCACTGCCAGCAATCGATCCGCATCTCCATCAAACGCAAGACCGACTTGTGCTTTTTCAAATACAACTCTGGCCTGCAGCTCTTCCATATGTGTAGAACCGCAATTGGCATTAATATTTGTTCCATCCGGATTATTGTGAATCGAGATCACATTGGCACCTAACTCTTTTAGTGCCTCTACTGAGGTGTAATAGGATGCGCCTTCTGCACAATCAACAACAATCTTCATTCCATTCAATTCAATGGGTACTGCTTTAATTGCATGATTGATATACTCTTCTCTCGCATCCGTCCGGTACTTAATCTTACCAACACCAGCTCCTGTTGCAAATTTCACCCCGTCCATATCATTTCTGATGTAAGCTTCGATTTCATCTTCTAGTTGATCGGGCAGTTTATATCCATCACCATCAAAAAATTTAATTCCGTTAAACTCTACCGGATTATGCGATGCGGAAATTACAACACCTGCATCAACACGATATC
>ERZ795048.3177-NODE-3177-length-12511-cov-19.445568_pt1 | contig 12511 bp, 14 predicted proteins | sample MGYA00375132_ERZ795048 | MGnify/ENA primary metagenome ERZ795048 (study PRJEB30177, sample SAMN05720225) | activated sludge metagenome | isolation source: Anaerobic digester | place: Hong Kong | collected 2014-12-17 ...
GCACTGAAGATACAAGGGTAAATCCGGGAATATGGGCTTTATGCGACCTATACTCTCTTATCGAGGTAGGGATCTACCAGATGCCGCGGGGCGAGATCCTGGTCCAACCCCGGGTTCTCACAAAGACAGTAATCATTGACCGGACGGTGGTGGAGCTTGCAGACAGCAACCTACGGATCCAGCGGGAGGTTGATCAACCAGAAGCGAGTACCGACGAAGACAATTTCTACAGTGATTTTTGGAGTGAGTTTCTCGGTGAGCTGGAGCTGGATGATGTCACTCAATCAGTGCCGAAATCCGCTAAGGCGCAGAACCTATTTTTGGGTCTGCCGCCGAGTTCTTCCCACGCTTGGATCAACGTCTACTTCGCGGGGAGCATGAACGAGGTCGGAGTTTACTTTCGACTTGGGAAGACTGAGTTTGGCGAGATTGCTTACCGCGAATTGGAGCGCGACAAGGATGCCATCATGGCTGAGTTGCCTGACTCTGCTGTTTGGGGATTAATGCGGGGAGCCCACAGCGTGTCTGTCAGTATGCCAGTCGGTGACGTTTGGGCGGAGGCGAACCGACAACGGATCAAGGAATTCTTCGCCGAAAATGCTAACGCATTCGTTAATGCTTTCCGCAAGAGGATGCAGGTGATTGCGGACAGTTTTGAGAGGGCTTAGGGGACCCCGTTTGGAGCCTCTGGTTCATGGGTATTCCCATGCATAAGAACCGAAGGGAAGACGATGGGTCGTGGCGGAAATTGGTCCGAGAGGGCGGAGAGGAAGCTGGTTGGCCAGCTCTGGTGCGCCGAGGGGGCGCTACGAACAGCGGACGCAGTTTGATGATGCGGTCTGCACCATGATTGAGGGTGGACGCGAATCCTGGCATTGGGCCGGAGCCGGCCATGAGCCGTCCTTCAGGTAGGCGCTGGGGAATGACCGCTATGAATCCACTAAGCAGGCCTCTCGCTGATGGGCTCGCTGGTCGGCGTTCAACACGGAGCTGCTTTTGCGACATGCTCAGTCAAAGCATCAGTTCAGCTGGCGTCTAAAGTGATCCCATCCTGAGCCGACGTATAGTGAGCGTACTTGCAGAATGATGCGAGCCGGCGATAACACAACGAAGATTCTCAAATGAAGTCATCAAAACGCGTAATCCTGTCTCCGTACCGACTCCTGCCGATTTTATTGGCCTTGTTCCTACTCACAGCCTGCAATAGCACCATGAAAATTCGGGAGTATGAGGAGAAAGGAATCTCAAATTTGAGCAACTTCGAACTGCTTGAGTATAGGAGAAACCTGATTGCCGAAATATCGCGAATCAATAGAGAGCTCGGTTACCAAGAAATCGATAGCCGTATTAATGCCAGCTTGGCAAATACCTACGCCAAGCATGGCTTCAATAATGCAGCGGCGCAATCTGGTGTGGATTTAATTGGCAATATCGTCACATCGGCGATAGAAAGCAGCCGCCTCGAAGGACTACATGAATCCCTTTACTCGGTGACTGCAGAGCTTAAGCGGCGAGGCTGGGACGGAAGCTACGGATTTAGCCCTATCGTGGTGGAAGACGGTGCGCCAATCGAAGTATCCCCCAGTCGCGGACAACAGATTCGCGATTCATACGGATTTCAGCGCGCGTATGTGCCAGAACCCGAAATTAAGAAACCAAAAGATGTTGGTGAGTCATCCCATATAGTAGAAAGCTTGGCAGGCGAGCATGGATGCAATCCGGATGGAACTGCACAACTGCTCAGCGATGAGTATGGGACCGAGATCTATAAAATGAAATGCACCAATGCCGATTCTCTTGTCTTTGTGTGCGTATATCGAAATTGCAGCCAGATGCGCTAATTGATTCAGTGTCTGAAGCCGCCGACAAGAAAACACCAAACAAGGAGTAGCGAATGAGCAAATGGGGCAGTTCGCGCTTGATTTCATCCCGTTGTTCGAAGATTCAGTTTTTGCTACTCGTTCTGAAAGTCGCGTTTCTTGCAACACCAGTAGTTACTATTGGATGCGCGTCCCCTGGGGCGACGAGCGCCTCTGGCCCTGGTTCGGCAGATCGATTTCAGAGTTTCCTGGCCGGTCGTAGTCGACTGTCATGCGGCGTTTCTTGTTCCGGCGCTTGGGGAGTATCGATGAGGAGGGCTAAATCTCTTCACGACCAGGGATTGTGGGAAGATCTTGCAATACTGGTCTTGGAGATCGGTCATGGAGTAGACCTTGGTTACTATTATCTGGGTCGCTCCGCAGAAGGTCTGGGTGAGACATCTGCGGCCAGCATGTACTACAAGCTTGCGTTGGCAGAGCGATACAAATGCGAGGGATGGTTCGATAATTGTTTGGGGCTAAACGTCCCGACCCTGTCAGAACAGAGGCTGAGAAGTTTGGGCATCGAACCACAGTCGGTAGGCCTTCAAGAAAAGCCCGTTTCGGCAAATCAAAATAACAGCGTTACCGCTTCGAATCACCAGCGACCTAAAGATCGTATCATTAAAGGCCCGAAGATCGAGGAAACGACACCTGCAACTGATACGGTAAGGAGTTATGAGCGGCTTGGTGATTCCGCACAACCTGCAGCCGCGCCGAAAACCAATATTCGACTTAATTCCAGTCCTCGCTCGGTAGCGCGCCCTCAAGGTGTCTTCGGGTTGATATGGGGTGAGTCCATTGCCGCAGTGAGAAAGAAGGGTGTTTCCCTTACTGGCGATAGAGCTGACGGCAGGTTTAGGATTTTTACGGCGAAATCGCTTCCAAAAAACATATCGATCTCAGAGAACTATTTATTAGTATTTGATTGAGACAATGGGCTTCAAAAGATTGTCGTAATTTCTATAAATATTTTTAATGATGTTTACGGCTTTGAAGGAAAAGAAAAGTATGCTGATCTTAAGGCAGGCCTAGTAAGTAAATATGGCCAGCCTGTCAGTCAACTCGAATCAACAGGTTGGAAGCTATGGGGCGAAGCAGATGAATTCTACCAATGCCTTGCCTATGAGGGGTGTGGAAGATATGCCGCTATATTTAGAACAAATGAAGGGGCTTCCGTCGTCCTTGAATTAAAAGGCGCTGGAAGGGGTACTGGTTTTTTAAAACTAACATATGAAGGGCCCAGATGGGGCGAGGCAGTCGACACCCATAAGGTTGGAAACAGTCGGAAAGATACGGATGCCTTATGAGAGAACCCACCCAATCTCCGAATAATGCATACTTCTCATGATTACTGGCCCATTTAATCAGACTGATCGCAAGAGCTTCGAGAGGTAGACCGGCTGATCATTTGATGATAGATCGCTAAGCCCTACGTCTGCCACAGCGCGCCATCCAGCATTGATATTGGTGGACAGGGCGGATTGAACTGACGACTGAACGACTCCTTCCGGACAGACTCGTCCACTGCTATACTCCACGTGCATGCCACGTCACACTACTCAGTCGTGCAAGATCCAGATCCAAGTGATCGGCACGCAGGCGCAGCTTGTGTCGCTCCTCGCCGCTTTCATTGTCGTGCCACGCATCCTCGTATAGTTCACCCGATACTGACACCCGAGCACCCTTCTTGAGCAGGCGGGCTGCAGCCTCGCCGCGCGTGCCCCACAGGCTGACATCCAGCCAGAAGCCGCCCTTGTCGTCGAAGCCCCCGTTTCCGTCCGGTTTGGGGCGGTCGAAGAAGACACGTAGCGAACAGACAGGCTCGCTGTCCTCGCCGGCGGTGTATCGAATCTCTGGGTCGGCACCGAGGTTGCCGCGTCCGGAAAACTTGTTCGCCATGATGGTCGTTCCTTCAAACGTTGTGATCGACGTCGAGATTTAACCGGTGGGCGGCGCTACGACCAGCGAATATCCCGTCTGATCATGGGCGAGAAAAATGCGACGGGTGCCAGTGGCCAGTCGCGAGAACGTTGTGCATTGCTTCCGCGATGTCCCCGATCATGTGCTGCTTTGCGGCCGGTCCTTGTTGGCCTGAACGATCTGCTGACGCACCAGAAAAGCGCGGACCTCGGTGATGAGTTCTCTCGTTTCGGCATTGTCTCTGACGATCGTTCCGTCGATCCTCTCGAACGCTTTATGCAGCAGGTCGGCCACCGGCTCGGTACGGTAGGCGATGGTGTCTGCGATTGAGCGCATCCCTTCATTGACGCAGTCCTTCAGCTCATTGCGCAGGTACCTGCCGGCATCCATTCTCGGGCGTGTCCGTGTGGCGTTCTCGATCCAACGCATTGCATTGCGCAAGGAGCCCGGTATGTCACTGGAGTAGCCGTCCAGCTTTGCCATTGCACAGGCGTGGCGAATCTGTTCGTCCAGGCTGTCGCCGCCATAGCGGGCCCGCAAGGCCTCCAACGTACGGTTTCTGCGCTGTTCCTGACGCTTATGTTCCTCCTGCTCTGTTCGGTGCTTTGCCTTGAAGGCGCGTTCGGCCTTACCTGTCCATCGGTCGAGGACGCGCGCCGCATTGTCGAGTGCGGCACGCTCGTCATCATCGAGCAACGGCCCGAGCTCCGAGGATTGCTTGCGCAGGGTCGTGACGATGCGCTTGATCGTGGCCTTCTGCTGGCGCAGCTTCTCGGCGCTCCAGGCGCGCTGCATCAGTTGTTGCGTCAACGGGTCCATGACAGTTCTGGGGTCCTCAGTGCAACCATGGCAGGCTGTCGTCGGCACTGAGACGTCCGTGCCTCAGCTGCTGGCGAATCTTGCGTGAATACACTCGCAACCGCGCAGGTCTTTGGGTTCCGCTGGGTTCGCGGCTGATCAGTCCCCACTCGTCGAGTCGTACCAGGACATTGCGGACACTGGTATGCGAGATCCCCACAGTGCCGCCGATCTCTCGATGGCTCAGGGAATGCCACTTGCCGTCGTCGCACCGTTCGAGCAGGTAGTCGAGAACCAGGGCGGTATTGAGCGAGACGGAATTGAAGCCGTGCGGGGTGTATACCTGTCCCCAGCGTTTCCGCGTCAAGCCCAGCAGGGGCATCAGTCGACACTGTGCCCCGCTGCCGCTGATGTGGGCCTCGAGGACATCGAGTACCCAACGGCGGAAGGCCTTGGCGCGATCAGTCTTTGCGAAGAACCCGATTGCATAGCAGCCACGGGCGGAGAAGATGCGGATTGCCCGTCGCTGATCATTCGCCTGCACGGTCAATTTGACCGTGCAGGTCATCTCCTCGGTGAACTCATCTGCGTTCCGCGAATAGATTCGCAGTACGGCACTTTCATCCTGGTAGCCCAATGCCCGGGCAAGCTCGCGCGCACTCAGCCAAGGCTCGCCGTGCCGATCGATGATCGCCAGCGTGGTCGCGCCGAAGCTCAGCTTGGTGGGTAGCAGGCTCATTTCAGGCACCTCCCTGTCGCACCAGTTGGCGCAGCAGTTCCTGCCGCTCGATCAGCGAGCGCAGTCGCATCACCTCGTATTTGGTCATGGCGCTCTCGAAGTTCATGGCCTGGCGCCTTGCCTCGAAGCGCAGCCAGTCCAGCCGGGCGGCCGCCGGTAGGCCCGCAAGGAGCTTTTCGCCGACCTCCCCGGTCAACTCGACGGCGGCCTTGTTGCCGGGCAGCCCCAAGTGCCGCCACTTGGTATGGCCCGACAGCCGCCAGCGGTAGTCGTTGAGCGTGCGGTCGGCGTAGCGCACCAGGTAGGCCGGGGCATCCGGGTACTTGGTCTTGAACTCGTGTATCAGCCGGTCGCCTTGTTGAAACAGGGCCGCACGCCTTGCCTCGGCCGTGGCCAGACGCGTGGCGAGATGCACGATGCGCTTGCGCGTCGGCAGTTGTGCCGCGTCGGGTGATGCAGGATCCCAGCCGCCCGGTTCTGCTATTTGCGCCACATTCCCCCCTTACCCTTAAAGGGCCCTTTGGTAATTCCAGGTACGTCACCGCTGCGTCTGCTCGGGTACGTCATCCTCGCTTGCCCTCGAGCCGCATCGGTTCCTCCTCCATGGGGTCATCGAGTGCCGGGTCGTCGCCATCGTCGAGCAATGCGGATGACGTGTTGGCTGCGGGACGGATGTCCGGTGCATGGGCTGCCCGCAGCGTGCCGTCGATCACCGCCTGCGGCAGTGCTCCCAGCATGTCGGTTGCGCGCTCGGCCTTCTGCGTGCCCTGGCGCAGGTCTTCACGGCAGACGCCGAGGTACTTGTAGCCCTGGGCGGTATTGAAGACCCGGCGCACGAGCCGGCCGCCCTCGCGCAGCGTGCGCTCGGCCGTATCGCGGTCGAACAGGCCGATGTGGCGCCCGGTCAGTACGGCGCGCACCAGCACGTCGTAGTCGGCCAGCAGGTAGGCGCCCATGAAGGCGTAAGGGCTGGTGAACGTCAGGTCCACTTTCACCGGCTCTACCGACTGCGCCACCGCGACATCCATGGCCGGCTGACTCTGCAGTTGTTGCCGCACCTGGTGCATCAGGCTCTCCATTGCCTCCTTAGCCTCAAGCAGTTGGCTTTCGATCTGGACCAGGCACCAGTCCGCCCAGGGGTCGTCTGTTGCAGCACCCTCCCAGATCGGCCGAAGCATGGTGCCGAAGCGCAGCAGGCCGAAGATCGCCGGCTTGCCACCTTCGGCGCGCCGACCGTAGACCAGGCGCTGTGCCTGGCGGGTCTGGATCTCCAGTGATGTCTGACTGCGCAGCGCGCCGGGTTGGCGCAGCAGTGAAATCGGTTTCCTGTCGGTCATGTTGCTTTCTCCCTGATGCAAAATACGTTTCCTTGTCGTGTGTTGAATCTGCCGGACCTGCCCGTCAGCGGTGGCGACCGCGATGGCCTGGAAAGGGGGTTTCCGGGTCCCGACTTCCCTGCCGGTGGGTGGCTTGGCGCAGCTGACTTCGCAGCTGGTGACCGATCTGGGATGAATTCGTGTCTGCACCGCTCCGGATCCGTCGTGGAAAGGGCCTTTCCGCGCCGGCGTTCGCTGCCTTTGATCCCAGAGGCTGGGGCGAGCAATGGCCCCGACAGATCGAAACGGGCCTTTCCGGCCCGCTGCCCCGTCTGCGTGCCAGCCGGCCCTCCCGATCGCGCCGACGGCCTGTGCGTTTTGGAAAGGGCCTTTTCAGTACCGGCGGTGCCGCCGACGATGGCCATGCACGGAGTTGTCATCGCCGTTCTCCACCCAGCTCCGACAGCCGGGTCTGCAGGTCGGCGATCTGGCGCTCGAGCCTCTCGCCAGGCGCGCCCTGGCCGCTGGCACGGCGCAGTTGCTTGAGACCTGCGATCTCGCCGAGTAACTGGCTGCGGACCAGGGTGGTGTTTGGCCGTCCATCGTTGGCGGATGCGCCGCCGTTCCTGGGCATCTCCAGCGGTGGACCGACGGGTTGGAAGGTGCCGGCCTTAACCCGGTTGCACAGTTCGATCGCGTACGCCACCGGGTTGCGCAGGGGGTCATCCCGATCCCTGGCCTTGTGTGCCATGGCGTCGAGGATGTCCTGGTGGTGCGCGGTGGCGACGCTGACGCTCAGGGTGTGATGCAGCAGGCGGCGCATGTTGTCGTCGAATGCGCTGGGCCAGGTGAGGGCCTCGCGCCGGTTGTCGACGTCGAATCGCGCGCGTTCGGCATCGGTAGTCGTTGTAGTTGTATTTTTATTTTTACTACTACTACGTAAGCCACCGGGTCCAGGATTTGGACCAGTGACAGCATCGATCACCCGGTCACCAGGTCCAGGATTTGGACGCGGTGATACCCCGGGTCCAGGATTCGGATCCGGTAACGTGGTGGGCCCGGTTTCCGGGCGCGGGCCTTCACCGGGTCCAGATTCTGTACCCGGCGGGTCGTCCTCGATTGGCAATCCCCAGGCGGTACCCCATCCCGACTCGATTGCCTTGGCGGTGCTGACGCGCATCGCAACGGGGTCGATCGGTGTCAGCGGGTCGGTCCCGGCGACGATGCTTTCACGTATCCCCGAGATGCTGGCGCGTGCCGCGCGCTGTACGCGACGGTCCTGATGCGTCGTGGAGCGTTCGATCAGTTCGACGTAGTGCTCGTCGTATTGCGTAGCGGCGTGCCATTGCACGGGCTCGCCATGCATCGCGTAGATCTGGCCGAGAAACCGCCCGGTATCCGGATCCCGGACCGGCCGTACGGCGCTGACCCAGCGGCAGATCCGCAGCAGCAGGCGGTCGCGGATCACGGTGCCGCGCGCCTGGTGCAATGCCTTGGCGGTCTGCTGAATGCTTGGCATCGCGATGGCACGCTGCGGCTGCTGGCGTGCCTCCTGTGCCAGGTACAGCCACTGGATCTTTGCGCTGTCGCTCAGGAACGGATCGCGCACCAGCACGGTGGGGTAGGCATCGTGCCATTGACCGAGAAAGAGCAGGCCATCGGTGTCTGTCGACCCGATGTCGGGTTTGGCGGCAGACCGGGTGCGCCGCAGGTACTCGATGGCCTCGTCGATGGAGTGATCGATCTCACTGGGAAGGCCCATGTTCAGGCCCCCCGCCGCTGATCTGCCGCACCGGCGGCCGTGCCCGATGCCGGCGTCTGCCAGCGCCGGTGCTCGCGCCAGATCGTGCGTAACGCCACTCCGGACTCGTCTGCGATGGCGAGCCAGTCCTTCGCTGCCGGCACCGGCGGGTAGCGGTGGAGGATCTCGGACAAGGCCCAGGCCGCGTCGGGATCAAGCTCCAGCGGCCGGCCGACGCCCGACGGAACGCCATGATGGCGGCGAAGACGGGTGTATTCCTTGTCGCCCATGCCGTACAGCGCGCGCAGCATCTCGGCCGGGGCATCGCGCTTGATCAGTTCGACGCGGGTCTGCGTGGCCGTGCTTTCGCGCCGGACCTCGGCCAGGGCCGCCCAGAACAGGGACTGGTTGAGCTCGATCTTGAGGATATGACCGCTCAGGCGCCGCTCGAGTGCCGCAAGGTCCGCCAGCGTCAGGTCCTGCAGGGCGTCACATTCCCGATGGCCGAAGCCCATCTCGCGCAATGCATGCCAGTTGCCATCCAGCATGCAGGCCGTCGCGTAGCGGATGGCTGCATGCGTGATTTCATATTCGCTTCTTGCCATGGTGGGTACTCCTTTATTCCCAGGGTTGGCCGTCGGTGGCCGCGTAGATCTGCCGCGTGATCGTGAGCAGCGCGGTCCAGGTGTCGAAGAATTCGGCGGTGACCCGGTGCAGACCGTAGGCCGCGTAGTTGCTCGCGGGCATGTAGGGCACCGCGAGCAGCGCCTCGGCACGTTTCTCCCGCGCCATGCGCGACTGCCAGTGCTCGACCTGGGTCGCCTTTGCCATGGCCTCGCCGACCGGGGTGTCCTGCCAGTCGGCAGGCATGGCGCGCTCGGCCAGACCGTGCGAGGCAAACTGCTCGGAGACCGTGACCAGCAGCCACCAGGCGCACAGCAGGGCAGGGCGTTGATTGATCGGCAGCGACTCGCGCACCTCGGCCGGCACGGCATCGACCAGGAAGCCCAGGCCGTTGCGGATCGGTCGGACGATGTCGTCGCAGCCGAGCATCTGCGCAGCGGCATCCGCCAGCCGGAACGCCTCGTCGCGCAGATCATCGAGTTGAGTGGTCTGATTCGAAGCCAGGGGGCGGATCTGTGCGGCGGGTGCAGGCGGCTCGCGCGGCGTTGCGGCCGGGTGTGTCGGTTGATCGGTCGCGCGTGGAAAGGGGGTTTTCAAGGACGGGGTCGGTGCCACCGGCGGTGACGGTTGTGCCGTAGCAGCTTTGGGTGTCGGCGATGCGGTACCCGGTTCCTCTGCGAGCGGCTCGTCGTCGGCTGCTTCAGGGTCGCTGACGCTTTCGACGAGGTCCCCGAGGTCACGCCCATCGATCGCCGCGCCATAGATCATCGCGGCATGCTGCACGTCGCAGTCGGCGCTGACCGACAGCTCGTTCACCGCGTCACGGTGCAGCAGATCCAGATCGATCACCTCGTCATCGTGCCGACCCAGCAATGCCAGGAACAGCGACTGGCCGGATGCGGCATCCGGTACCTGGAGTGCCGACCAGGCGGAGACGAAGGCCTTGTGCAGCTTGCGTATGCGGTCGACCTGGGCCCGGCTCATGCCGGCGCCCAAGGCGACCGGTAAGCTGGCCTCCAGGGACTGGACCGCGTAGGCGGCGGAGTTGAGCACGGTGTGACTGACGCCATAACCCTGCTCGGCCAGGTAGGCGGAGAACTCGCGCTGGCTCATCGACTGCTCGCGCTCGGCCTCGACCAGGGCCTTGAGTTCGGTCAGGCCACGCGCCCGGTCGATGAAGGACAGGTCACCGCGGACGTCGTTTTCCTTGAGGTGGGCGACCAGCGTGTCGGTATCCCCCTGCCAGGGGCGGAACAGACAGTGGATGCAGCGGAACCGCTCGTCACCGGTCTCCCTCCACAGCGCCTTGACCGCCTGCAGGCGCGTGTTGCCGCCGGCCGCGATCATGTAGCGCGGCGCACCCGGCCGGCGGGTGATGGTCAGGGTCTGCTCCATGCCCGAGGCCCGGATCGACGCCTTGATCTCTTCGTAGCGGTCGTTGGCCAGCTGGCGTGGGTTGTGGTCGTAGACGTCGATCTCATCGACCTCCACCACCATCGCGGTCGGTTGGATCGGATCGGTCGAGGCCATGACCTCGCGCGTACGCCCGAAGTGTGGCTGCGCGATCAACTCGGCCAGTTGCTCGGCGCTGGGACGCTGCTTACTCATGGCTGTCTCCCCGGCCGATCGGTTCGACGCCGACGGCTTCGACGCGCGCGACCCGTCGTCTGCGCAGCATCCTGCGGGCCCGTCGGCAGCCGACACGGGCGGCTTGGCATTCGCCGGCGGCACGGACGCGGTAGGTCCGGCAGGTCACTGCACCGCCGCTGAGCCAGCAGACCTCGACGGCGTACAGGGTTCCCTGCCGAAGGTAGGGGCCGGTACTGTGACCGGGTGGGGCGGCGTGTGCGTCGGGCGTGGAAAGGGGGTTTCCGCGGCCCGGGTTGGTGCTGTGCCTGTCAGCCGGTTCGCATTGCCACCGGGAAAGAATCTCGTCACGCATGGCGGAGTTCCTCCTGTGCCTGGCAAGGCTCACCCGCCTGTTCCAGGTCGATGTGCGGCAGGAGTTCGTTGACCAGTGCGGTCATCACCTCCAGCGCGCTGGCCGTTGGCCCGCGCCGCTGCCGCTCGATCCGGTGCACCGGCTGGCGGGCGGTCGCTGCCTCGCGGTACGCGACGGTGGCCGGCACCACGGTGGAAAGGATCGAGATTCCGCCGCGCGATTCGCCGAAGGTGGCCCGGCGCAGGGTACTGGCGACGTCGGCGGCATCGATGGTGCGGTCCATCCGGTAGATCAGGCCGTGCAGGTGACCGACCGGGGCGCCGAGGTGGCCCATCGGGCGCAGGCGCTCGAGCATGCCGAGCGTGCCGCGGGCGAATTCGCGCGCGGACAGGATTTCGGGGGGGATGGGCGAGAGCAGCAGGTCCGCGGCGAGCACCCCGGCGTCCTGGAGTGGGCCGACCGCGCCCTGGGTATCAATTAATATGATGTCGTATTGCCGCAGGTCGCGCAGTGCGTAGCGCATGCGGACCCGGCCGTCGGGGGTATGCAGGATCCAGTTCTCGATGCTGCCCTCGGGGTCGTCCGAGACCACGATGTCGATGCCGGGTATCTGTGTTCGGCTGATGGCGCCCTGGATAGAGCCCGTGGTGATCAGTTGATGCAGACCGCCCTCGGCCCGCTGTGCAAGGGGGTAGTAGCTGCTCAGCGTGGGCTGGATGTCGGCGTCGACCAGGAGGACCCGCTGGCCCGCGTCAGCGAGAAATCCGGCCAGGTTGGCGGTCAGCGTGGTCTTGCCTACGCCGCCCTTGGTGGAACAGATGGTCAGGACTATCAAGGTCTTCTCCTCGACAGCATTGCCGGGGATCGACCAGGGTCGCGGGTCATATTCGCGCATGTTCGACTCCAGCAAGGTCTGTCAGTTGGTCACAACATCCACCGGCCGGGTCTTTCCTCCGTTGGGGAGGGCGATCTGGCCGATCTTTTTGTATGACGCACCCTGACGTTGCTAGAATCGCGCCTGGTCTTGCGTCCCTATGGCGCTTTCTCAGACACGCTGGCGTAGCTCAGTAGGTAGAGCAGCTGATTTGTAATCAGCCGGTCGGGGGTTCGATTCCTCTCGCCAGCTCCATAACATGGTGGTCTTCAGGCACGGCGCTGACCGGCGCTCGCACCGATCACTCGATGTGAAAATCGCGCGGCTACGCACGAAACTGCGCGGACACAGTGTGCAGGCGCTCGGCCAGTTCGGCCAGCGAGCGACTCGTCTCCGCGATCTGGGCGGCGCCGACCATGGTCTCTGCGGAAATCGCGTCGATCTGGACCATCCTCTGGTTGACGTCGTCGGCTACCACGCTCTGCTCCTCCGACGCGGTTGCGATCTGGGTGCTCATGTCCTTGATCCTTGCCAACTCCATGGAGCCCGATGTCAGTGGTTCTACCCTGCATTCTGCGTGGGGTTTGTGCCGGATCGACCCTTAAGATTCAGGCATCGCAGCTCGGCTGCAAGGTTATGAGTTTATTGGAGCAGTAATATGAGTGTGGAAATCCCGGCGCGCGATGGTGACGGTT
>ERZ795048.3178-NODE-3178-length-12505-cov-10.548835_pt1 | contig 12505 bp, 13 predicted proteins | sample MGYA00375132_ERZ795048 | MGnify/ENA primary metagenome ERZ795048 (study PRJEB30177, sample SAMN05720225) | activated sludge metagenome | isolation source: Anaerobic digester | place: Hong Kong | collected 2014-12-17 ...
AGATGGAGCCTGAGCAGCTGAACATCTCCACCGTCGACGGCATGCACATGACCATCGACCGTGGCGGCCAGGCCAGCATCGCCGGCGAGGCGCGCTACAACCGCATGAAGGTCGGCCACCCCTCGGGCTTCATCGAGGCTTTCGCCAACCTGTATACCGACTGTGCAGACGCGCTGATCGAATGGCGGCAAAACGGCCGCAGCGCGAACCCACACGTATTCGGCATCGAGCATGCGACCAATGGCCTGGCCCTGTTCCACGCGGCCCGGCTGGCCAGTTCGCGTCGCCGCTGGGAACGCGTGCACTGCACACCCTATCGTGAATCCGCCATTTCGAAACTGAAGCCATGAACAACCCCATCGAAGACTTCATCGTTCGCCACATCGCCGACAAACGCGGCATCACCACCGATGAGATCCAGCGTGATGCCGATCTTTTCGACAACGGCTATGTCGATTCGCTCGGCGTATTCAACATGATGCTGTCACTCGAGGATGAGTTCGGTATCCGATTCATTGAGGACGACCTGATCAACCCGAATATCAATACCGTGTGCGGCCTTGCCGCTATCATCGCGGGCAAACGGGGGCACTGAGATGGCCGACATCAGGTTCGCGACTCCTGACGACACCACGCGCCTGATGGCGTTCATGCACCGGCACTGGCGCGCTGATCACATCCTTTCACGCAATGAGGCGTTGTTCCGCTACGACTTTCAGAACGGTGACCGCCTGAACCTGGCCATTGCCACCAAGGGTGACGAGATCGTCGGCCTGTTCGGCTTCATGAAGTACAACAGTCTGGATCTGCCGGATCTTGCGGGCTCGCTTTGGAAGGTACGCGAAGACATAGGTGAACCGATGCTGGGCCTGCGGTTGCGCCGTTTCGTCATCGCCAACGTGCCGCACCGCTACTTCGCGGCTCCGGGCGCCGGATTGCAGACACGTGCCATCTATCGCCTGATCGACATGGAATGGATCGCGATGGAGCAGTATTTCATCGTGAATCCGGATGTCACGCGACGCACGCTGGCGCGTGTGGGTAACGCCGAGACAACGCATCCGACGATGCAGGATCACGCCGATATTGAGTTCATCGAGGTCTGTGACGCACACGAACTTACCGGGTTCCCGTTCGCGAGCCATCAACAGATCGGGCCATACAAAGACTGGGACTATGTCAGCCGTCGCTTCTTCGAACACCCGATCAACGACTACCGCGTATTTCATGTCGCGCAAGGTGGCGAACCGGTCAACATCGTGGTCTGTCGCGAGGCGGTGCACGATGGCGCTTCCGCACTGCGTGTCGTCGACTTCTACGGCGACGAACAGCACATGCCGGCAATCGCTGCAGCGCTGTCGGATGTCATGCGCAACGACGGCCACGAGTACGTGGATTTCGTGTGCAGCGGCTTCACCGGCCAGGTCATGGCCGATGCGGGCTGGCACCGGCTCGACTTCGACCACGATGACGTCATCATTCCGAATTACTTCGAGCCCTTCGTGCAGTCGAACGTACGCGTGTATGGCGTTGCCGACCGCAACGCCGACATCAAGCCCCGATTGTGCCGCGCCGACGGCGACCAGGATCGGCCGAACTTCGACCGCCCGGACGCCATGCAGCCGTCGTTCACACAGCGGCGCGTGGCACAGTCGTGAACATCGTCGATCTGTTTCTGCAACACGCGACCGCAGCGCCAGCCAAGACCGCGATCGTATTTGGCGACAGCGCCCTGAGTTACGCCCAGGTGCAGGACCGGACCGAACGCCTGTGCGGCCTGCTGGAAGCGATGGGTGTGCGCGAAGGCGACTGCATCCTCGTCGCGCTGGACAACGGCATCGAGTTCGCACTGACGATGCTCGCCGCCGCCGAACTCGGCGCCATGCTGGCCCCGGTCGCCACCAGCATGCCGGCAGTTGCGATGCGGCGTTCGCTGGACGCGACCTGCGCGCGATTCGTGATTGCCAGCAATCCTGTCTGCCGGCGATTGCTCGGCAGCGCCGCGGGCCGGGGGGACGATCTCTCGATGCTGGTAGTCGGTGCGCCGCTCGCCGGCTGCCACGACTTCAGCCAGCTGGAGCGAAACGATGCGACGTATCGATTGGGCAGCCATCCAGCCGACCCACAACTGGACTACCTGCTGACCATGACCTCCGGCTCGACCGGCGATCCGAAACCGATCACGCTCAGCCAGACCGGCAAGATCCGGCGTTCGCTGGACGGGGCAAGAGACCTGTATGGCCTGGATGGCGATGACGTGATCATCACCTCGACCCCGATGTATCACTCGCTGGGATTTCGTCTCTCCCTGTTGCCGCTGTTGATCGGCGCCACTGCGGTGATCCTGCCGCGCTTCACACCGAAAGGCTGGATAGATGCGGTCGACAGCCACGCCGTTTCGTTCGCGATCATGGTCTCGTCACACCTGGAATTGATTGCACAGTGGCTGAGCGAGCACCCGGCATCGCTGTCGAGTCTGAAAACCGTGGTGTCGTCCTCGGCACTGCTGCGCCCTGATATCAAGCAACGCTGCATTGACCTGTTCGACTGCGACTTCCACGAATGCTATGGCGCATCGGAGGTCGGCATCGTGACCAATCTTGCACCCGCCGACTGCCGCGACAATCTCGCCAGTGTCGGCAAGGCGCTGGACTATGTCGAACTGGCGATCCTCGATGAAACAGGCCGGGCATTGCCGTCCGGCCACATTGGCGAGATCGCCTGCAGAACCAAGACCGCGTTCTCCGGCTACTACCACCGGGCCGACGCCACCGCGACCAGTATGCGCGATGGGTACTTCTGCACCGGTGACGTGGGCCACGTGGATAAAGACGGCTTTCTCCACCTCGCCGGCCGCAAGAAGGACATCATCATCGTCGGCGGCAGCAACGTCTATCCGGACGACGTTGAGGCAGTGCTGCGCGAAGCACCGGGAGTAAAGGACTGCAGCGTGATCGGCGTGCCGGACAGCTACTTCGGTGAGGCCACCCTTGCGGTAATCACCACCGACAGCAGCGACATAGACCTACGCCGCATCAGGGTCTTTTGCGCCGAGCGACTGGCGGACTTTCAGCAGCCGCAGGCCTACGAGATTCTCGATGAACTGCCGCGTACCGCGCTGGGCAAGATCCAGCGACAGGTGCTGCGTGATCGTTATGAAGGCTATGACGCGACAGCAGACCTGCGTCGACTGATGAGGCGCGGGGCCTGAATCATCGCCCCGCACCTATCCGTCGGCCTGCAAGCCACGCTGCACACACTCTTGCCGCAGGTCTTAGCCGTCAGAAGAACCCCTTGCGCCAGCTGAACGCCAGGCTGAAATCGTGTGCCGGCTGCACGCCATTGCGATTTTCGTAGACCGGCATCAACAGCTCTAGGCTGAGGTTGTTTCCAAGTACCGGCATCCAGTTGACCCCCACGCCGATCTCGGCCCGTTCGCCACCGTAGTTGTCCGGGTTGGCACCCAGCCCCGGCCCATAGATGTTCGGGTCGATACCACTGATCCGGCCCTGCGTCTCACCACGCAGGCGAAGCGAGGTAACGAGGTCAGACTTCCATTCATAGGACACCCAGGCCGTACCTTCATGCTTGTCGCCATAACGCCAGCCCTCTTCGTTTTCACTCTCGAGCGGCAAGGTCGCGAGGTACTGCGCACCCCATCCCCATTTTTCTGTCTTGCCCCAGTACACGAGGCCGAGCAGGCTGTCCCAGGTACCGGAGCCCAACTGCATCCCGTAGGCCAGTCGGGTTTTCACCCGGGTGTTCATAGGGGTGAGGTTGTAGTCCTCTTCGGTGATGCTGCCTGTCGGCGCGCTTAACACCACATCCAATATGATGTTGTGTCGGTAGTCGTCGCTGTTATACGCCTTGAGTATGGCTCCGAACTTGATGTCACCGAGTCCTTCGGTTCTGACCGCATTGGTACCCAGGCTGTTGGTACCAACGGGTCCGGCAAATGTCTCCAGTACCGTCTTCTTCTTGATCAGGGGGATCAGGCCGACCAGTGCCACCTTGTCATTGATCGCGAAGTTGGCGTATGGAAACACCACGTCTGCCTGGGCGCTCTTGGGTACGACGCGCAACGTGGGAGGCTGCATCGGGTCGCCGAAAAAGCGATTCGGCGCGGTGGTTACTGCCGTTTGTGCAGAAATGGAGTTGCTGCCCTGGATCAGCCCCTCGAACTCGTGATGCTGGTAGTTGATTCCGGCAACGCCCTGACCCTTCTCGGGGAACGCGTAGATCCCGAACAGACCGGAGGGGACAGGGATCGGCAGCTTCTTTCTCAATTCCCGAAGTTGCTTGATTCTGTTCGAAAGCGTTCGACGCTCTTCGAACGTCATACCGCCGCCAGAGCCTTCTTCTGCTGGCAGAGCAGACGTCGGAAGGGTGCACGCCAACCCCAGACAGATCGGTATCATGGCGCCACGAATTTTCATAGGTCTCCCCCCTCGGTTACCGCGAGTCTTGTCGAGTGTTGTTCTGGTTCTCGGAATCGATGCGTTGCCAGGCAGTCACGCCTGCATCAACGAAGAAGATCCGAGACACCGGGCTGACTGCGGAAAACGCCGTGACATGCGACACACCCGGTCGCGATCGGCCCGACCAGAGACGCGGCCATCGCCATGTCACCGCTATCCGCGGCGGCGGCGAGTTTCAGGGCATTCCCCTCGACGCTGTCGTTGAAACCGGTAAGGATGGAAAGGCGTTCGTCGCTGATATTCTCGAGCCCCAGATACGGCAGCAGCCCGCCGACAGGAATTCGGTGGTTCGCGAGACGTCGCGCAGCGTCCGCCGTGTGCTCCGGGTTGTCGGTCATGATGCCCGCGAGGATGCTCTGGAAGTCCGACAGGACCTCGGTCATGACCTGTCGCATCGTTGCTCTTTCGCTGTAGCGGCTATGCATCGCCAGGATCGCCATCAATGACATCTTGGTGTCCGTGGACAGTCCTTCCACCTTTGTTCTCAGCTCAGGCTTCATCATCTCCAACTGGCCCTGCATCACCTGCTTCAGTTCATCCATACCGGGCTCGGCAGCAACTGCGCCGGAAGCGATGAAGACACTGCCGACGATCATCGCGGCTGCAATCGCAGAACAGCGCAGCCCCATGAGTTTCGACGACCGGATAGACGACTCATCCGCACAGATACGCTCAACTTTCATTTCCTTGGCTCCTCGGTTAATTGGCGCTGTTTCAATACGCAACTACAATAAATCGGGTATTTGTCTGAGCAATTGCGCAGTTGTAACAAGTTGTAACAGTCCGGTTTCAAGACTGTTTCGATGCGATAAACGTGCGGAGATTTCCGGTGAAAACAAAGCGGCAGCGAATCCTTATCGTCGATGACGAACCGGAACTTCGGGGGTTGCTGACGACTTATCTGTCCAAAGAAGGCTATGACGTCACCGCTGTGGAAGACGGCACGGCATTGGACAGGTTTCTTTCAGAGCAAGTCGTTGACCTGGTGATCCTGGACCTGATGCTGCCGGGCGAAGACGGCCTCTCGATCGGGCGGCGACTGCGCCAGCAGAAGAATCTTCCGATCATCATTCTCTCTGCACGGGGCGAGGAGCTTGACCGGATCGTCGGCCTGGAGATGGGGGCAGACGACTACCTCACCAAGCCGTTCAACCCAAGGGAGCTGCTGGCCCGAATCCGCTCGGTGTTACGTCGCTGCGACGTGGTCGATGGGGGCGACTCGACACCAAAAGACAACAAGCTGACTTTCGGCGCATTCCGCCTCGACGTTCAGACGCATAGGTTGAGCAGGAACGATCAGGATATTCCACTGACGACCGGCGAGTTCACACTGTTGCGTATTTTTCTGACGCACCCCAACCGCGTCCTGAGCCGTGACACCCTCTTGGAGATGAGCAAAGGTTACGATCGATCTCCGATGGACCGCAGCATCGATGTGTGCGTCGGACGCCTGCGTCGAAAGATCGAGGCCAATCCTGCTGAACCGGTGTACCTGCGTACCGTGTGGGGCGCCGGTTACCTGTTTGCAAAGGGCGTTTGAGCAAAGCCCTTATGCAACTTCTCCCGGCTCAGAGCTATTTCTGGAAAATCCTGTCGACCATTGGCGTGGTGTCGGTTGGTTTCATGCTGATCGTGCTTTCAACCATCGCCTATTACATGGTTGTCCCGCTTGGACAACGGGCCACCGACGACCTGGCAAGTATCGTTTCCCATGCCGCCGAGACCTGGTCGGTACTGGACGATACTGCGCGCGAGGAATTCACAGAAAAGATGTGGCTGAAGCATGACCTCGTCGTGACGGACACAGCGGCAGCCCTGTCTGACTCCAGCAGCCTGTTGCCTTATCTTTTTTTGCTTGAGGGATCATTGCGCCGGCAACTCGGACAGGACGTTCATCTCAAGACCAGCATCGATGTCAATGGCGAGGATTGGTACTGGGCGGACATCCCCACCGCCAACGGCGTGTTGCGGTTTGGGTTCTCGCGTTCACGCATCGGGGTCAAGCCGTCCGTGGCTTTCTTCGTGCTGTTGTCGACAGGGATGTTCCTGACCGTGGTCACCGCGGCTTTATTGACACGACGCCTGACCGTGACCATCGAGCGCCTTTACAGTGCCGCACGGTTGATCGGCAAGGGACAATGGCCAGACCCGGTACCGGAAGAGGGACCCGAGGAACTGGTGGTCCTGGCCAGGGAGTTCAACCGCATGAATCTTCAGGTCCGCGAACTACTCGCCAACCGGACAACCCTGCTGGCAGGGATATCGCACGACCTGCGAACTCCGCTAACGCAGATACAACTGGCACTGGAGATGCTGCCAAACGATGGCGGCGATACACAGCTGATGGACAAGATCCGTCGCCACCTCGGATCGGTTAACCGGTTGATTGGGCAGGCACTGGAGGTGAGTCTTGAACTGGACAGGCACGAAACCGAACTGGTGAACATCGCCGACGTGCTGGACCCCGTCGTCGACGCTGCCCGGCAAGGCGGTCAAACGGTGGAATGGTCAGCGCACAAGCCCTGCAGCTTTGTCCTGAATCGACTGGCACTGCAGCGCATTTTTTCCAACTTGATGGAAAACGCCGTTCGCTACGGCAATGGTCAGCCAATCACCATCCTTTGCAGCTGCGACAGGGAATCGCTGACGCTGCAGGTGCAGGACAATGGGCCGGGCATACCGGCCGAGCATCGTGAAGCGGTATTTCAGCCATTCTTCCGGCTGGAGAAATCGCGCAGCAGCAAGACCGGAGGAAGCGGCCTGGGTCTGGCCATCGTGCGCCAACTCGCGAATACCAACGGCTGGACCGTGCGACTGCATGGGCGTGCGGGAGGGGGAACCTGCGCCGAACTCATTATTCCAATCGACGGGCATGCGCCGAGGCATGTTCCTTGGCCGCAAACCATTGATCAGGCGAGTGATACGACAAAGCCCCCGGCGCCCCGGTGAACCCGGGCTAACCGAACACGGGACTCAGCAGGCCGGCCGGATAGACCGGTTGGCCGGCCGGCGCTGTCACCGCCTGCCCCCTATCCATGCGATCGAGAAATGCCTGCGCCACTTCGTCGGTGAACTCGGCGTTGCGCGAGTAACGCATCTGCGCAGACCGATCCTGCGGCACCGCGGGCAGATCAAATATCGACCGGTCGACAATGCGTGCGCTCAATGCGTCCTGCGCCACCACGACCGCACGCATCGTGTACAGGAACGGATCACCGCCGTCATACCGTGGTAATGCATGAAACAGCATCGGGCCACTGTCCAGCCCACTCGACAAGCGGTGGATGGTGGCGCCGACCATGTGCGGTCTGTCGTCATACATCGCCCAGAAGTTGCACGATGAGCCACGATAGTAAGGCGACAGTCCCATGTGGATATTGAAGGCGCCGCGTTCCACCAGGTGGTCGCACAGCCAGCCCTTGATGAAACTGGCGCCAAACACGACAAAGGCATCGGCATCGAGACAGGGTGCCAGGTCTTCCTGCCGCAGCAGGTTCAGATCGCCCATGCGAATCGCCATCGTGCGTGCTTCCGGGGTGATGAAGCCGACATCGCCGAACAGGGTCTGCTCGGCATGTATCACATGGCCGAAGTAACGTTCCATGACCGGACTCTTGTTGAAGAAGTCCTGGCGCCTTCCCGGGTATACGGTGTTGCACTCCATGACCGCGAAGCACTGATCCGAGATCGCGCAGAGTCGCTCGACCAGGGCCAGGTGCCGCGCCTGGTTGGAAGTGAATACGGTGATCTTCATGTGGCCCTGTGCATCAGGTTGGCGTGATCTTCGCGCGGCATTTCCCATAACGAACCGCCGTGCACCGGCGACATGTTGGAGCGGAATCCCAGGACTATTCCGAGATTGCGCAACACGTCGAGCGTATCGTCGTTGTAGCTGCCACAGGGGTGCGACATGGTGCGCGGCGGCCGGCCGCAGATATCGCCGAGCATGCGCCGGTTAAGACGATACTCTGCCTCCTGAGCGGCGCGATCGAGCATTCGCATCTGCATCGGATGACTGTGACTGTGCAGACCGATCTCATGACCGGCCGCGTCCAGTTCGGCGACATGCTGCGCGGTCATCCACAGTTGCGCTTTGCGCTCCTCGCGCGGATAGCCAACCCGGTCCATCATGTCTGTCATCAGGTGATCGTATTCGCCCTGCGTCAACACCTGATCGCGCACAAAGCGAAAACGCCGGTCGTTGTCGGTGTAAAAGCCGAAGTCTGCCAGGTAGTCCGCCGGGTAGGTGTCGGCATACCGGCACTGGGCCCGCGGCAACCGTTGCGCGAGTTCTTCGAAGAACACCCTGTAGAAGTCCTCAATATCGTCGAAACTTGCATTACGGAAATCACGGTACAGCTCGAGGCTGTCCGGTGTGTCGGTGAAGATGCTGCTGTAGACGAAGAAGAACGCCTTGATACCGAACTCGTCGAGCACCGGCACGGCCACGTCGTACTGGCACAACAACGCGTCGTCGAAACTCAGGCAGATGTCGTCGGCCGAAAGCGCGCCGGCCCGGGCGCGTTCAACATAGTCGCCAGGTACAAGGATATTGTGTTCCGAGCTCAGGTTGCCGAGCAGTGCCCTGAAACCATCAGCCGACAGCGAACCCTGGCCGCGTCGATGCATGCCCGCGTCGTGGAAATGGTGAAACATCGCGCCAAACGTCATCCGGCCTCCCGCCTGCTCGCCGCGCCATTGCGGTTTCCATAGAATAGGCGGGAAATCCTAACCAAGTGCCACAAAATGAACTACTGGCTGATGAAATCCGAGCCCGATGTCTTCGGCATCGACCATCTCAAGGCGATGCCCGGCAGGAAGGAACACTGGGACGGCGTGCGCAACTACCAGGCGCGCAACATGATGCGCGACCAGATGAAGAAAGGCGACCTGGTGTTCTTCTACCACTCCAACTGTGACGAGCCCGGCATCGTCGGCGTCATGGAGATCGCGCGGGAAGGCTATCCCGATCACACGGCGTTCGACGCCGACACCAAGTATTACGACCCGAAGAGCGACCCCGACAATCCGCGTTGGTACATGGTCGACGTGAAATACAAACGCCATCTCAAGCGCAACATCTCGCTGCATGAACTCAAGGGACTGAACGACCCTCGCCTCGACGACCTGCCACTGCTGCGCAAGGGCAATCGCCTGTCGATCATGCCACTGACAAAGGTCCATTGGGACTTCATACTCGGGCTTGAATAACAACTACTGCACATGAACTTCAATACCCTGATCGACTGCGAGACGCTGGCCGGCCGGCTGGGCGACCCGTCGTGGTGTGTGTTCGACTGCCGCTTCGACCTGGCGGACACACAACGCGGCGAACGCGCACACGCCGCCACCCATGTTCCAGGCGCTTTCTATGCGCACATCGACCGCGACCTGTCCGGCCCGATCACGCCACAGTCTGGTCGGCATCCCCTGCCCGACCCGGCACTGCTGTGCGACTGGCTCGGCCGGCATGGGGTAGGCAGTGATACCCAGGTCGTGGTCTATGACGACAGCGGCGGCACCATGGCGGTGCGCCTGTGGTGGCTGCTGCGCTGGCTGGGACACACCCGGGTCGCTGTGCTGGACGGTGGCTGGCCGGCCTGGAAGGCGGCGGCCATGCCGGTGGAGGACACCCCTCCACAGGCCGCTTCGGCGACGAGCTTTGCCGGTCAACCCGACTGGAAACAGGTCGTGACCACCGCGACCATCGCCACCCAGCTGGAAACGCGCGGCGCGGCAATACTGGTGATGGACGCGCGGACCCGCGAGCGCTTTCGCGGTGACGCCGAACCCATCGACCCGGTCGCCGGGCATATCCCCAATGCGATCAATGTGCCGCTGGTCGACAACCTCGACCGCAATGGCCGCTTCAAGGATCCCGCTGCACTGCATGCACTGTACGCACCCGCCCTCGCCGGTCGCCCGGCGTCAGATGTCGCGGCCATGTGCGGCTCGGGCGTGACCGCCTGCCTCAACCTGCTGGCGATGGAGATCGCCGGCCTGCAGGGCGGCCGCCTGTACGCGGGATCGTGGAGTGAATGGATTCGTGACCCGGGGCGACCGGTAGCCACCGGCGACTGAAGGACTCAGGTCGCCAGGCCACTCAGATCGACACGCATGCTGACCGCCTGCCCGGCGGTATCGGTGTCATACACCACCATCACTTCGGCGCAGTCGTCCTGCTCAGCCAACAGCGCGAGCCCCTCGGCCTTGGCCCCACCGCTGGTGGTCACCGCGCCCAGCGGCAACGCCGGCCGCACAGCGTGATCACTGCCGGGGATCTGATCGCTGCCGTCCCACCACCACAGGCAGAACGGGCCCGGGGCATCATTGACCGGCCCGGCAAGGATCAGAATGCCGTCACGCAATGCCACCATGTCACGTATGCCCTGGCCGTCGAGACGCACGAAACGAAGTCGATACTGCTTCGGTCGGGAAAATTCCAGGACCATCACCGGGACATAGTTGTCGCGCAATACCGGCCCGCGAAAGCCGAGATACAACCGGTCATCACGAAACGCCAGGCCTTCGATATCGATGCCGTTTTCCTTGCTTGGCAGGCCGTAAAACATGCCGAGCAATGGATCCTTGCGCAGGCGCTTGGAGAGATCGATGCGCTCCGCCTTGCCGACCCTGCCGGTCTGTCCATCGAAGGCAAGGCGATACAGGCGGTTGCGCGCGGGCTCTTGCTGCACGTCGAGCATGCGCTCGCGGTTCTTGCGCACCGACAGGTCCGGCTTCATGCGCCGTCGACGGAATGAATGCGAGCCAATGACATACAGATATCCCTGCCCATAGTCGATTGCCTCGATATCCGCTTCCTGGTCCTCCTGCGCCAGCGAGACCCTGCGCTGCGGGCGCCACGCGTTTGCCACCGTATCGCGCTCCAGAACCTGCAGTTTGTGGCCCTCATCCCCACCGAGGACCAGATAGTCACCGACCACGGTGGCACCACTGAGATCCTGGCCGGCATCGATTTCGCCACGGAACTCGACCGGCCGGACGTCGCGAATGCGTTCCTGGCCCTGTTCGCCGGCTTCGACCGGAAGCGTTTCGTCAGTCAATGTACTGTGCTCCCAGCAACAGCGAGTCGTCGAACAGTTCGGGCAGGCCGTCCAGGCATTGCAGCGCCTCATCGCGCGGCAGTGTCAGGCGCAGGCAGCCATTCGCCTCGGGATGGACGAGCTCAAGGGTGAGCGCGCCCGGTTCATCGGCGACATAGCATTGCAGGATCACGTCATTACGATCCACCACACCGAGGAAATTATCCTCCTTCACCAGCAGGCGCTCGGCCAACGGCACGATGCGGCTCGCCAACAGTGATTCCGGCTGACTCGATGCGATGCTGACCGCATTGTCGTAGTCGCGATAGAACACCCGCAGCACCCGATGTGCGGCCGGCGTACTCATGCGCGGCGCCAGGTCGTCCCGGCCGGCGAGTCCTCGAGGACAATACCGGCATCCTTGAGTTGGTCGCGGATCGCATCGGCCTCGGACCAGTTCTTATCCCGCTTGGCTGCGCTGCGGCGCTCGATAAGGGTCTCGATCTCGGCATCGCCGAGGCCCGCCGGACCCCCATCACCACCGCGCAGGTAGACCTCGGGGTCGTCCTGCAGTATCCCCAGCAGACCACCCAGCTGGCACAGCAGCACACCCAGTGCTGCAGCATGTGCCGGATCTTCGCCGCGCACGCGATTGATCTCCCGGGTCAGCTCAAACATCGCCGCCAGCGCCTCGGGGGTGTTGAAGTCATCTTCCATCGCGGCGTGGAAACGTGCCTCGAGCGTCTCTCCGGCCGCAGCCGGCACGTCATCACGCAGGCCGCGCAGCGCGGTATAGAAACGGGTAAGCGCCGAGCGCGCGTTGCCCAGCTGTTCATCGGCGTAGTGCAGCGGGCTGCGGTACTGGCTGGTGAGGATGAAATAACGCACCTCCTCCGGCAGATAGCGCTGCAGGATCTCGCGCACGGTGAAGAAGTTGCCCAGCGACTTCGACATCTTTTCATCGTTGATGCGTACGAAGCCGTT
>ERZ795048.3179-NODE-3179-length-12503-cov-18.756507_pt1 | contig 12503 bp, 11 predicted proteins | sample MGYA00375132_ERZ795048 | MGnify/ENA primary metagenome ERZ795048 (study PRJEB30177, sample SAMN05720225) | activated sludge metagenome | isolation source: Anaerobic digester | place: Hong Kong | collected 2014-12-17 ...
AGTCTCTCTTGGCGCAGTAAAGTAAGTAATAAGATCATGCATGAGTATTCTTTTGTTGTAACCATGCATATACTTAAACATTACTCTTAAATATGAATCCCTAAGCCTAGGCTTTAGATTATTAGCTATATATCCTCTATAATCTCTCAAATCCTTTATCCTCCACGTTCTAAACCGTCTTTTATCATTTACTGGTTCTATAACTGTTGATAAAGGTACATCTAATACATGTATGTAATTACTTGCTCCGTCAATTGTGTCTGTCAGTATAATAGGTGTAATACTATTACGTTCTTCTGTAATCATGAAATTTGTATCATCAACCCTATATACATAATAGTATCTGTCTATTTCTATATTGGCAGGTAATGATGATCCTGAAAAGGATACTAGATCTCCTGTTTCTAGTTCATGAGGATCAGGTGGACTTCTTCGTATATAGTTGCTGACACTGGTGAAAACACAACGATAGCCTGCTGAGGCGGAGTATTGGTAGTCGTTCCAGCATCGAATACTGTTCCACGTTGTAGACGTGATGTTTTCATTATCATCATTGTATGCTTCCATGGCGTATTCGTAATTGTTAAATAAGCATACAAGAGATCCTTTTGGGTTAATAAGGTAGTCAATGATCCCTTCCCTATAGACGTTATAGAACATACCATAGTTACCTTCGTTCTCTTTCCAAATATCAAACTTACCAAAGACATCATAAATACCGCCATTGTATTCGATAAACCACGTAGGATAGATATCAGCTTCATACATGAATGAATTTGTTATACTACTAAACGAATATACTGAAGATAAATCTTTGTAGTATATAAAATAACTAATTCCTGCTCCCCATGCTGCTGTACTAAAATCTACATGATTATTGATAAGTCTGTTGATAACCACTGCTGTAGAAGTAACTGATTCAGCTATTACTTCATAAGATGCATCATAACCAAATATAACTATAGGAGTATTATATAATGTTTCTGTTCTGCCTGGCGATTCACTTGAATCTATTGTTAATGTAACATGCGTAGCCGTCTTGTTTGAATACTCTGCGGTATGTGATATCGTAAATGCACATAGTGTTTCTTTGTATGCCTGATTTTCGTAACACATTACATTACCACCGTGTAATGAATTCATTATATACTCACCATTATTCTTTATCCTAGCCGTATGGCGTTTCAATACAGATGACATTCCTTTCGCAAGGCCTAGGTCTGTTGTTTCTCCATTATAATAGCCTAGAGAGCCTGATATTGCGTCATACCACACAAATCCATTACCACAGTAATCAATACTCTGAGGGTGTATAGAACCACTTCTGTTTGAGATAAAGTCAAAGTGCTGAAGGTTTGTTGCACTACCTAGTTCAAGTATTGAGTTGTTCTGCACCGGCAATACTGCTCTTTCATCTATAGACAATGTACCAAAGGCCTTATCAAAGAAAACTATCATGTAGTTCTTAAATAAGAATAAGTCATTTATCTGCCCAAACTCAGTAGGCAATATCCTTTCATTATCAGTAAGATATTTCAAGTAAGCATCTATCTGTTCACTTGGATATTTCTCTAGTGATATCTTAACCAGTGTATCCTGCACTACAGTATCCTTCCATTCTTCAGGCTTTGAAAAATAAAGTTTCGTGTTATTTTGCTGAGAGTATACTGAATTGTATTGATACATATCATCACCCTGTATAAGCTTATATATCACATTAGCTATAAGATTAGTATAGTACGCAGTAAAGTATTCGCCTTTTGTTTCTCTTAGTGCATATATCTCTTTATTTTTAAAGTTTTTGCTATATGTAGCACCGTAATCAAGATCAAGATTTATATGAGTCTCACAAGGAAATGATACCACATGCATGATGCGCTTTAACCGAGTAATATCAATAGTACCATCACCATCATTATCATCTGATTCCCATATTGTTTTTATATGCTCAAAGAAACTTATATAAGTATCTCCGCCAAACATTTTATCTGTGTCAATAGTACCAGGTACAACTGCTATATATTCACTACAATCTATGTAAACATTCTGTTGTCTTGCTTGATATGTCATACCACCATATTGTGATGTAACCCTACCATTGATTTTATAGTCAACTAGAAATGTTTCACATTCATCTGGATCTGTAAGAATAGAGCTATCTATTGCAGGATCTACAATCATTACACTACACGTACTACATATGCCCTCATGTGATATAGTTCCACCAACATAGTCATATGCCCTATTTAATAATGGCAAAACAGATGATGAAAATGTTATTAAATTTTCATCTTCCCCAAGATATTCAACAGGTCCAGCTATAATACCATCTTTAATAGTATGGCATATTAAATTATCTATAGAACTAGTTGCAGTGTATCTTGAAAATGTCGCCCAACTATTACCATCATATCCCTCGGCATTATAGTGATTTACCTCCAATAAATTTGATATATCAACAGCACTAGCATCGCTATATGGAACTTTATTTATATAAACATACCTTCCATCAACACCCCCACCTATCTTAGCCTGTAGCTTTATATAGTCAGGATTTATTGGATTAAGATCTTTAAAATAACTTATCTCTGGTGATATTAACTGTATAGCATCATCCTGTAACGTATAAGAAGGAGCTACTCCTAATGACGGAGTTTTTGCTATTACTCTTGTATAAGCAGATATACGATGAGGAGTTGAGTACTCATCTTTCATCATATTTGATATCAAGCCCTGAGTGTATATTGTTCTATCTTTATCTGTCCTTTCTACTCTTACTATCTTAACAGCTACTACATCTTGATCAATTAAGTCAGTAGTATCTATAGTAAACTTTATACCAAGTACTCTTGCATAAGAATTCCTTGCAATACCAAAAGCCAGATTAACTTCCTTGATTGTAGGGAACTTTATATCAGCTATCCACTTAACAAATGACTCTTGTCCTCTAGTATTTATTGCTACTAGACCAAATCTATATATCTCATCTCTCTTATATCCTAATAAGTAAGCTGATCTAAGTGGATTCTTATATGAGTCATAACTATTAAGATCACTTATTAAAATACTTTCTGGCTCATCATATCTTGTATCAGTAGACTTATTAAAGTGCATATCTTCATATACAAACTCAAACTTTACGTTTGGCCCTTCACCTCCAAGTGTAGATAAATCTGATTGATACTTGAATTGATTGGCCGTATATGGTTCGTTTGTTACTGGATTGTTTGTAATGAAGTCTGATGAATCCCAATATGTAGCTACTTCATCAACTCTAGGATCAAGTCCCGTTCCTCCATCTACAGGATGACCATATCTAAAATCATAATTATAAGGATTTATACAATCATGATCTTCTGGTACGGGAACACCATCAATAACATAATCCGTGTTTGGCCAAGCGTGACCAGGCTCTAACACATTTGTTGAAATATAATCTTCAGTATCAGTCTTAAGATCGTAAACTTTAATATATGGTAGTGGCACTAATGGTGGTATATACCAATAAATAGTGTCAACAGATACGTCTACTAATGTAATCTTTGTAGGATCAAAAGGATCTATTGTGCTAAACCACGCATCTATTGTCTTATGAATATTAAATGTCCATGATGGTGCGTCATTTGCAATAGTTATCCTAGTATAATCAAAGTCAGTAGTTGTACTAGATTCATACACATAATTATATGTCTTGTTATAATCATAGTTTATTGCAAACTGAACTAATCCAGTAAGTGACTCAAAAGCATTGAAGTTAGTAAAAAAGTCCCCTCCAGTACTTGTTATCAGAAATGAAAGGTTATTTCCAGCATAGATTATATTACTTCCTGTACCAAATCCATTAAAAGATATATCGTGTGTTCCTAATGTATCTTCATATGTTCCACTTATATATACATCACCTAGAAATGCAAGTATATCATCAACAGTACATGTAGAATCAAATCCTGGCTGTGTTAAAGCCCAAGCCTGTACTCCTGTAATATGTACCTCTATCTCTGTATCAGATATATATATATATGTTAAGCCTCCGTCTACTCTCCATTTTGTCCAGACTTCACCATTGGCATTAGCTGTAACTGTTTCTTCATATTCAAGCCTTACGTGAGTAACACTACCATGAATATCCATTGAATCAGTTGGCTTTGCTGCTGCCTCAGCTGGCGTGGCTATCTGTATTCTTAAATCAGTATGTGTCGTATTAGCATAGTCTATTTGCAAAAGATCCCATGCTGTAAGAGTTATAGGAGTACTTATGAGTGCAGTAGATGATCCTGGTTGTCTTGGTGCATATCTATATGCTCTAGCATCAAAATCAATATCAAAAAATTTTTCAGTTATGTTTCCTATTACAGCCTTACTTCCCTTCTGTGAGATAGTCTTACAATATAACTCATGATTTCCTAATGTTCTAAAAGCGTTAAGAGTTAGTGTTCCTTTACTATATGTTCCAAAATCAGTAATATATAATGACGACATAACATTATACTCACCAACAATATATATATCTGGTTCTTGATTTAAATTTCTGTATATAATAGCTACAATCCTTATCTTATCATAATCTTCATCAAGACCATCTAGCTTTATTGTAATAGCTTTGCCTGAGTTATTTGGATTGCCACTACTATCAAGCGCTGGAGATCCTTCATATGTAACTACATTTTCTCCTGTTAATCGTTCACTTGTTTTCGTTATATGAACTAACGGAGTACATTGTGAATATGTCGTCTCAACACCATTTAACATATAATATTGATAAGCATATTGTATCTTCCCTACAGGTAGATTACCACTACTTATATTAGTTACAAGCGGTGTAACGAAGTCAACCTTTGGAAGTATATCAAGTAACGATGGATCTATTCCAGTGTCTGAGATCGCATTATAGATAGATGTATCAACAATATTAATATACCTGATCATATTGTGATTGTCCGTCCAGTATACTTTTACTATTTCTCCATCTTCATAATATCCTATTGCTTCATCTGCTATTGGATATTTTGTAGATAACTTTAAGTCAACATGCCTATATACTATTGTCCACGAAGGAGCATCTACAGATAAATCTGTTCTCCATATAGTACCTCTTCCACCAATATCATCATGACAAGCAGTTGACCATACTACAAGATAATTACGGATAACACAATGTCCTATAATATAATCATTAACCTGTCCATATGGTGCTTCAATAGTTATCGTATTCCCATTCATAGACTGCACTACACCATTACTCAATTCTTCGAATGATGTGATACGCATATTCTTCATTAAGTAATATGAATTGGGCTGATACTTGTTCTTAGACGAGTCTCTGTCCATCCCTCCAGAATATGTCGATACGTGTGCTGGCATGATTATAAATCAAGGTTAGTTCCTAATGGCATATCTTCTTTATTACCGTGATAAGAAAAGGATGATTCATGTGCTAAAATCCTCGGCATTAACTTTAGTCTACTCCAGGTCCAAGACTCCATTGTGTCCGGTGACGGATTAACCAATGCAGCATGTGCTGAACCTGCCCTGAACATCCTTCTCTTATTTATCTCATCGTACACGTATTGATCAATCTTTCTTGCCGCAAGTAGATTGAACGACTCCTTCTCCGCAATAAAGTCTCTCATATATGAAAGAACTCTCTCATCATCAGGTACGAGTGGATAGCCACGGTCATCTATTGGAAACGCTTCGTATGCTATCTCAAGCGTTGCCGTTTCATCTTCTATGAATATATATCCTCCACGAATAGAATATACTTTATCGGTATTCTTATATTTAGGTTCGACATTAGTACCATACTGGAATTCAGTAAACGTTCCAGTAGAAGGACGATATACTTCCTTCGTATCATAATCTCTAACTCCAGCCTTAAGAACTTTTCTAAAGTCTACAGGCAATTCTCCCCTATATTGTGTAACTGATACATTTGGAGTCAATGCTTCTACTCCAGTTATCTTATGTCTAAACATACCAGGATAGTTCAATAGACCATAACAAGCTCCTACCCACTCTATAACATCTGATACCTTTAACTTAGGAATAAACTTATAGTCACGAAGTATCATCTCTATTACACGATCTACAGGAGCATACTGTATTCTGTCTACTTGCTTATTTACATATTCATAAGGATTCATATCTCTTAGAACTTAGTGCAATACTGCACGTTAGGATTACTATTTATCTTCCTGCCTAGCATCTGTTTATACTGAGGTGGTATTATTAACTGATACGCAGAGATGTTCTTAATGTTACAATACTTTTTCTTCCAATGAAATCTGAATAACCTGCCATCTGTATGTTCATTAGTCCGAAACACTACTTGCTTATTCTTTATCTTTTTATAGTCTGCCTTTGTCTTACACTCTGGATAAAGCTTCTGCCATAATAACCACGTCTTATGCCAATCAGGTACTAGGCCTCTTGTTATTAACTTTCCTTCTTCATCGAACTTTATCTTTCTCTTATACTGTATGACACCTATTGAACCAAGTCTGAAAGGCATAGTAAACACAACTCCGTTTATTATACTCTCCATTATACGGTGATTGAACTTCTTACATATTCTTAAGTATTGCTGATAGTTAACATTTGCATCACACCTCTCATCATCCTTATTAAATCTTTTTTTATACATATGATATAAGCCAAGACTTAATACACCCGACACTCCTTCTGGTTGTGTTAATGACTTCATTGTATAAACAGCAATATTATTCCTTCAACAAGCAATACAGTACCAGGTCCAAGTATTGACCCAACAATTCCCCAAAAAGCATCGTATGGCTGCGGAGTACCCTTGCCGAGTACCTTATCCCATATAACTTCTTTTCCTATAGCTATGACAAGTCCTATTCCAAATGCTATCATACAATCCCAATTATACATATTCCATACCTTCCATCCAATAGGATCTAACTGCAAGCGGAAGACTATTACTATTGCTGCAGTAAGAAAGTATAAAATCCAAAAATGCTTTTTTTCATCTGGTTTCATGGTGTGTCTCTTTTTTGTTCATTATCATCATTAGCCTGATCAATAGGTATCTTAATAAGTGCATCAATATTTGCTCTTATGATCTCAGCCTTCATATAATCCCATAACTCAATACTCATAGGATACTCATCGTCAGGTGTCCAGCATGGCTGACCATTGACATGAGAGAACTCAGCTACATCCCTTGGATCTTCAAATATGCCAGTGATTGCTACCTTAGTTATTAATTTCCAATAATTGTCATGTGATCTTGAAATCATATAGAGATATCTATTCATTGAATAAGAATAGATCTGATCACGATTAAATCTTCCATTACCACTATAAATAGCCTCCTGGTATTCTACATGATTGAATCGTGGTGATGCCATATCTACAGATCCAGTCATTGATATACCATCCCATGATTCAAAATTGATTGTCTTTGGTATTTGAGTTGCTGTTCTAAGAATCTTATAGTGTACTGGATCATTAGTTGATTCAAACGATCTGTCTACAGAATGAACATCTGCTACAATTGTCTGCATAAGAGAATGATCATTGTGTATAAATAGTCTATCACGCTTCTTAATCCATGATGCCCTTTGTGTAACTATCCAGAATTCTATCTGACGATTAGTAAGATAGTCTTCATCTGTTATATGATAATTTCTTACTAGACCCTTGATCTCATATATGTATTCATTCAGCGTTGCCATTCTTTATTTGATTTTAATACCTATTCTGATTCCGTATATATTATCATTACCATAGCGCTGATACTGCATACCATACGAAACATCTTTCTTATTAAGATAATCAACACTAGCACCAATCATAAACCTACTGCCACCACCAATAATACTTGACACATATAATCCACTTTTATTAACAGGAACCTCATATGGTACTGGATACGGCTTTGGTATTTCTATTGTCTTTGTTCTGTAATGTATTATAGGTCTATACCACTGATTAAAGACTTCAAGAGATCCATTTATGTGCATCTCAGTCCAAACTCTTATGCTGTCATTATATATAGAATCACGATATATCCTAAGCTTGTTAATGGTATCTATTGGAATAGGTGGGTCTTTTATAATGTAGATTACAGTGTCTCGATATACAATACTATCCTTTATAATAACAATAGGAGGCTTGTTAGCTATTGACCTGAGACTATCAATAAATGCCTGGCTAACTAGCACGCTGCCATCTGGAGGACATTCTTCTCTTTTACATTCTCTTAAGAATATAAGATAAAGCAGCCCTATTGTTAGTATTATGAGAAACCCGTTTTTAAGAACATCACTCATTCGTTTCGTCCTACATATGTTTCAAACCTAGTATCAAATACCTTGAAGATCTTTTTAATAATATTCTGTCCTGCATATCCCATAAACACAGCAACAAGTCCTGTTATTGGCAGTATGTTAGTAAGATCTTCTTTAAACCACACAAGAATGAATCCACAAATCATATTAACTATCGTAGGAATAATATTGTGTGATATAAATATCTTAAACTTATATCCATCAATACTTAATGCCTCATTTAATGAAAGAAGTAAATAAAGCACCGCTCCCGCTACTACTGCTAGAAATAATTCCATGACATCACTTCTTATGATATTTAAGCCACCACTTATTCATCATAGAGGCCATCCAGAATACCAGACCTCCAAACCAAATCAGTCCAATGATAAACTTGGCAAGAGCGTATCCTTCTTCAGTACCTGCAACGAATAAACCACCGAAGAACATTACAAGTGTCATAATAAGCCAGTACCACGGCTCATTAACAAGATTTTTAATTTTCTCTTTCATGATTAAATAATTTTATTTGATATTAATTCAAAATGACATGGGTCCCAAAACTTTGTATCATTTATATCATTATCGCTATCCCAATCTATGCCCATTCTTAGTCTATGCGTTATTATACCTTGATCGTATAATACAGCATGTACTCCTTTTACAAAGCCAGCGAAATAACTTGTCTGAGTTTTCCCCCAATCTATTCCATTTAATTCATAAGGTGCTACATCTACTGCCATAGAAGGATATTTATTATGCTTCGAATCAGGCCATCTTACCTGAGACTTCTCTTCAGCATATGCTTTATCCTGGTCTTCTTTATTCCGATGACCGCAAACTATAGTACAGTCATAGTGTTTAATAACTTCATTAAACAACGTTCTTAGATCCTTATGACAGGTATTAAGATTTTTAATTGATTGCTTTGAAAACTTATACATTGCTATTAAGTTTTTTGTTTATCTCACCAATGTCATGTTCTATCTTTTCTATTCGCTGATTTAAGTCTTTACCTCTTATATCTACGCCTATTGATCTTATAGCACCTATTGCACTTATTCCAACAGCGATAAGAACTACAAGTAGTATTGCTATGGATAACTTAGGATTTTTTTTGATAAGTCTATATTCAGTTAGATCTTCATTTATCTCATCTACTTTTTTTTCTGTAGACTCAGCACACTTGCATAACTTACCGAACATATCTGGTGTAACTCTTGTCTCAATAATCTTGTCAGCATTACCCTTAAATTCTTCAAGACGTGTTACCCTTCCGTTTGTTGTTGTGGTCTGCTTAACTACTTCATCTAGTTTAGTATTAAACTTTTCTTGATTCTTTTTTATGTCATTAAATGATTCTCTGAATTCAGTGAAAGTTTCTTCTAGGTATAACCTATAGTCAGTACTGTATTTTCGTGATATAGGTGCTGATCTTCGTGTTTCCCCTGTACCTGGCATAATTATAAATATATATTTGGATTAGTTGGCGTATGTATCTTTGAACCGTATTTATTAAGTATCCTATATCCAAAATTTATTAATGATGTAACTTCTGCCTCAGTAAGAGTATTCGTTAAATCATTGATTCTACTGTCACCAGTAGGTCTATAGTCATAGAGAATATCCATTATCCAACCAATAAGATTATTATGATTTACAAGTTCATCATAAATAATCATATTACCTGTACGTCGTTTTAATACATCACACAACTCATTTCCAAATCGTCCATGTAATATTTCTAACGCACCTATTGCATAATTTATATTCTCGCTACTATGTGCCATGACTAAGTCCTTTTTGTAAGTGTTACGTGTATGTCGTTAACAACATTAATGTAATGAGATATACCATAGTTTCTTGCATCCTCATGTTTACTACCCCACTGACCATTGATGTCATATCCGTATACAAAATCAAAGTCTGATTTAATTCCATAATGTTCAAGTCTATTTGACTCTCTCCATCCTTTGTTAAAATATAAGAATGTTGCATCTGATATTGCCCTTCTGTGCGTAGGATCTTGCCAGCAACGTATAGAAGCATAATAAGGAGCAATAATTTTTATTTTACCTCCTGGCTTAAGAATACGATATACTTCATCCATGAATAAGATTAATCCATCAGAAGGTGAATTTAAGTCAATCTCGGCAACTTTTTGCTGGAGATGTTCATAGTCATTGTTCTCTGCTATAAGTTTAAGCAGACGCTTTGCAAGCGTGTCTGTTGGTGTATGTTCTACGTAATGGCTACAGACGATATCTTCTGCGCTTTCTGTTTCTATATCCCAAGGATATAACTCAAGATCCATTGCGTAATCTACTCCTTCAGTCATCTTAAGATCTATGCCAAAGTAACCGTCTATTTTACTTTTACCACAGGCTAAGTTAAGTTTAAGTTCGTTAATCATAATCTCCATTTTTAAGTTAATACTGCTACTTTATATTTGTTTTATGGTGTTTCATATACTGTCTCCCATGCAGTATCTGCACAGTTGTCTGTTCTTAGTTTAACAAGTCTTTCAAGTTTCCAGTTTGCAAGCCTCTCTGCATGATCAGCATAAGCCTTAAATGATACTCTATCATAACTCCTGTATAGATACAATGGATGTTGTGCTGTACCGTTATCGCAGAAATTAAGAGTAGTAAAATCAAATAAATTATTTGCCATTACCTCATATATATAGAAATATTCATAATGAGTAGTTGATAAATAATGGTCTTCTCTAGTAGTTGCTTGGAATGCTGCTACCGGATCTGCTTCTCTTATATACGTTGTTTCTCGCCCGGCAGGTATCGACCAGTTCTTGGTATTAGTCATAGCATTTATTGCACTATTTATGGTAGCAGGAGTAGTATCGCATGAGCCTCCACTATAGTTGTTCGTCGGTATTGTTATATTAAATTTTAATGTCATATTAATATCATCGTAATCAATGGTACAGCCGCACCAGAAATTAAGATAATAATCACTGCGGCTATCTCCTATACTCAGAGCATAATTATATGCAACTCTATAATAACTATAATACTCAGGATCAGCATCCGTAGATGCAAGATACGTAGCATAATCAGGATCTGCCTGGATAGATGCTATATTTGCTTTATATTTATTATAATCAGTTACATCAGTAAATGATAAGGTTATATCATCTGTTCCACGTGATATACTTATTGTCTCGCCTGCAGCAAGATTAATGTATTGATATACACCAGGTCCATTCCATAACCAATTATTAACCCCCGAATCCTTCCATAACAATGTTCCGTTTACAGGATTAGTATCAATACTATTACTTACTCCATTGTAATTAGTAGAATATCTCATCATTAAATACTTATAAACAAACGTTGTATTATAGTTTGTAGCTACTCCAACAGTATTATACGTTATGTTATACCAACAGTTAACGGCATCATATGCAATCACAGGAGTTGAATCAATTTTATATATATCTGAATTAAAAAATGTAAAGTCAAGATCACTGACACTCATATGCTGCAACTTAATAATCCAGTTAGTATTTGTGTTTGATGGATCAAGAACACTTCCCTCTATTTCAATTCTTAAATAATTACCGGCAACATATATATATGGTGTTATATCAGTTATAAACTTAATAAGACCAGTTGATCCTGTTTGATTTAGGTATCTTGGATTATTTGGATAATCAACTGGATATAACTCTGTTGTAATATGTCCTCCTGATCCGTTCTCATATCCAACAATAAAATTATCAATCAACGTTCCTATAGGATCTAGTTCTGTGCAATAATATATCTTTATCTGTTCTGCTACTCTATATGCAGTTAATTCCCATGCGAGATAATCCATCCCAGGACAGATAAGATATTTCAGTTTTCTTGATTTGTCTACACCTACATCTGTAATATTATTATATGTTAACTTGAAATTAGGATAGTCAGCATCACCTCCATATAGTGTACTACATTCGATTGCTGTTACTACTACTGGATCAAGGCAAACAAGAAGGTCGGGACTATATCTTGATCCTGTCTCCCACTCAGCAGTATATTTATTACCATCTATATAAACATATCTTATAACAGGATAAAGCGTTCCTGCAAATACAACCTCATCAACTAATGGATGATTTTCTTGTATATTAGGATCGAATGTTTTATCACTACCTGATACAAACTGAGTAGCACCAGTAGGTGATCCTAAGTTCCATTCAATAACATA
>ERZ795048.3183-NODE-3183-length-12500-cov-5.669988_pt1 | contig 12500 bp, 8 predicted proteins | sample MGYA00375132_ERZ795048 | MGnify/ENA primary metagenome ERZ795048 (study PRJEB30177, sample SAMN05720225) | activated sludge metagenome | isolation source: Anaerobic digester | place: Hong Kong | collected 2014-12-17 ...
CGGTTCTTCGTTGACGCAGTAATTCGCACCTGCATGGATGCCCAGGGTTCCCAGATCGCCTTCCGAGACATAGTAATTTTTGCTCAATACAAGAAAGAAACCCTTCGACTTTATCTCATATCTCGGATCATACCACTGACCGTAACCCTGGCTGTCAAAACCGGCAGATACATTAGGATAGTAAAAATCTTCAGGGATGATCCTGTACTGAAGCCTTACACCCGGATGACCGTTCCAGACTGGTTTTTCTCTCCCTATTATATCGGTGCCGCCATAGCTGACTCCAATGAAAAAATTATTGAATATACCAATGTTGACTTCCCCGCTCATTCCGTCAGTGGCGTAAAGTCTTCCTCCGATCTCAAGTTCAGCCTGATCCATCGTGAAAGCGGTTGGTATATCGATCATTCTCTTAGTATTTACCTGCTGTGCTGTCAAAATTACAGAGAAGATCAGCAGTGTCGGCAACAAGTTTTTCATGGTCGTCCCCGGTATTTTATTTTTCAATTACTTCAACATTTGCTCTAGGAACAAGTACTTCTTTTCCGTCGATCTCGGCCATCATTACCCTTACCCATGTTCCTGATTCGACTTTATGCAGTTCTACCGGGAGGCTTATTACCTTTCCCAATTTGCCGAAATACGGAGCTCTGATGATCCTGATCTGATCACCTTTTTCCAGTCCTGACTGTGCGTAATTCTTGTGTGTGGTATCTTCAGTCTGGTGATCATGAACAACGATTATCTCCGGTCTCATGACTCCTGCCCTTATCTGTGTAGCTCCATTTATTGATGCTTTGAAACCTTCATATTTTTTAAGTAGTTTGAAAGTTCTGTCGGCCATCGGAATAGTTCCAAAACCTTCTGTGAGTATCAGTGTGTAACCAATATCCTCATGTCCAGTTATTGCAACGCCGAGATCAGTGCCGAGAATGTCTTTTATATCCTGATAATCAAATCCTCCGGTGATCACACCCGCCACTCCGATCTTTCCGGCTTTTGCGAGCGCGTCCGTTGTGATCTTCGATCCGCACACGATCACTTTTCCTTTCAGTTCCTCGGTTATCATGCCTATGTCAACGATCTTATCAGGCGCATCCGCGACCATCTTTATCACACCGCAGGTCTCGCCTCCAAGTCCGATGATCCCCTGTATATGAACACCTTCGGTTTTCATGACTACACCTTCGCTCGGGATCTCTTCTTTAACCTCACCGTCAACATAAGCGTCTATCTCCACGGGAATGGCGGGAGCGTTAAAAATTACCTGCCCTGTGATATGAGATACCTGTGTAATAGTACCGTCGATGGGAGCTTTGTAATCACTTTTAAAAAAACCGAAAAAACCCTTGCTCTGCGCAACGATCTCTCCGTTCTTGACCACATCACCCTCTTTCTTAAGCATACAGTCAATAAGTTCATTAGCTTTACCCAGTCCCAGCTGGCCGGCTACGTTTATCGGGTATACTTTTCCCGGAAGTTCGGTCTTAGCTACGATCGTCTGTGCGGGTATTTTATCGCCCTTTTTTACAAGAACCTGACCCAGTAGAGGAAGTTTTCTCGTTTTTTCGATCACAGTTCTGGCGGCTACTTTTAAACCTGGTGTATATGCGTGAGCCATTTTATATTCTCCTTTGCATTATCGTTAATTTAAACTCCGTCCCTGTGGGATTTCGGTTTATAGTTCTTTGAAATATCCCATTTCTGCAGTAGTTCGACCCTGTTTTTTGTGTCTTTAGCCAAATTGAACGGTCTGCCCCTTGTATCAATTATCAGACCGACTACTCCGCCTTTTAATTTTTTCACTATCTTCTTGCCTTTCCCTTCTCCTATATCGAATCCTGCTGCCGGTTCGATCTCAAATTCCACTTCGTCATCGTGTGAAAGGTCATATCTCAAAAGCTGGTTTGCCGTGATCCATTCGTTTAGCTTTGTTCCGTCAGGAAGATCCGCTTTTACCCTTACAACATTTTTACCGTCTTTGGCTATTCCGACAGGGCAGATGCTGATAGCAAGGTGTATCAGACAGTCCTTGTCAAACACTTCCATCGCAGCCTGATCGCAGCCAGGTCTTTTTACTTCGGACAGTACTCCGAGCTGAGGCATCATGAAGATAGAGTCAACTGCGAGTTCGGTAATACCTTCAGGAAGGAATGAGTCTACCAGCATATGGGCCGACTGGCTTCTTAAAGGAGCGTGCGAAAGTACTCCGCCCGAACCAACGAGGAGGTCAAGCTTCATCATGTTGACAATAGAATCACTCGTCGAGCCCGACGCGAAAGCTTCGGATATTCCTTTCTCCTGCTGGATCCCTTTCAGACCTACTGCGAACGCCCTGTGCTGAATGAATGAAAGCCTGAGAGCTTCGCGGGATATGGCTTGTTCTATATCGAGATCTTCCTTCGACTGAGGAATTGTGGTCGGACGGATCATCTTGTTTCCGATCCTGTTCCTGAGTTCCTGCTCGTTCATTTCAAAAGGCACCCATCTCATAATGTTATCCAGCCCTGCTTCAAGCAGTACGTTTGAAACAGAATACGACATTCCGAGATTTGCCGATACCGTTCTGTTGAATTTCTGGTGGACTTTGCCGTCCCTGTCTTCTAGTTTGAAGGTAGAGAACACGTCAGTTGTCGCTCCTCCGATATCAACTCCGACAACGTTTTTGTTCTGCATGACCGCGATCTTATTAATTATGAGACCTACAGCACCGGGTGTAGGCATAATAGGCGCGTCGGTCCATTTCATAAGCTTGTCATATCCCGGAGCCTGCTGCATAACATGCTCCATGAAAAGATCGTGTATCTTGTCAGATGCGGGTCTGAGGTTCTCTTTTTCCAGAGTCGGTCTCAGATTCGGAACTATGCTCAGAGCAGTATCCTTTTCAAGAATATTTTTTATTTCTTCCTGAGCTCTCTGGTTCCCCGCATATATAACAGGCAGGGCATAACCCAATCCTAGTCTGGCAGTCGGCCTCGCCGATTTAACAAGCTCGGCCATTCCGATAACATGTTTCGGTTTTGCCTGATCAGTTTCGCCGGCGATGAGGATCATATCCGGTCTGAGAGCTCTTATTCTCTCTATTTTTTCGTGCGGAAGTCTTCCGTCGTTTATAGCGAGTGTATCCATGACGATAGCGCCGGCTCCAAGTGCAGCCCTCTGTGCTGATTCTGCGGTCATTCCTTTAACAACGCCGAAAACCATCATCTGAAGTCCGCCGCCGGCTGAAGAAGTCGATATATAGATATCGCATCCGTCGCCTGTCTCTTTTGCAGGATCTTTTCTCAGAACCTGCTCGTTCTCAACGAACTTTCTGGGTTTGTTGTAGAATTTTGAGTTTTTCGCCGCATCGGTCTTATAATATTCAGTAGCAAGTTCCTCAAGCTCCATTATAGCATTGAGAACACCTTTTGTAACATCTTCGAAAGGAGCTTCTACCGTTGTCGGCGCTTCTCCTCTCACCAGCTGACGATATTCGTTACCGACCTTCTCAATGAGAATGGCTTTTGTAGTAGTCGATCCACAATCGGTCGCGATGATCGTTTGCACTTCCTGGTTTGACATTTAATACCTCTTGCATATTTATTTATTAATCAGTCATTTCAATAGACGCTAAATATAGTATATAACGCGCGATTTCGCAATGCTGAATTTTACTAATGAACATATAATATTGACGGAATGCATAAATATCAGGTTGAAACGGAATAGTTAATTTTTAAACTTTCTCCCAATGAAAAACTCTCTCAAGTAAGGTCCGGTCGCGTCAAAGAAATCAGAGATCCCGCTAAATCTTGAAGTTGCGAAATACTGATACCATCCGCAATGTCTTCTGCACGTCTTCATCATTTTTCTTTTTTCTTCGGCATCTTTGCTTCTAAGATATTCCATCAGATCGTTTTCCTGAAGCTTGATAGTTTTATACCGAAGTGTTCGGCACGGATAAAAAAGGCTTCCGTCCGCGTCGATTATTATCGAACTGGGGCTGCATCCACCAGATATTTTTTTTACCGCAGAGAAATAAGAATTGGGCGTTACGATCGTTTCGGGATAAGAAATTTTTAATTCTCTGATCTGTTTTTCAAGTCTGTCGAAATCAGGAAAATGATCCTCCGTATCGTCAAGGTGAACTGCCGGCATAATAAGTATCTTACTGCTGGAATTGTAGCATTTTAAGACTTTTTCCTCAAGCTTGTCCTGATCTTCTTTTGCTACTACGGTCTGAACGCAGATTATCATTTTGAATTTGCTTAGCTCTTTCAGCCGGTCAAAAAGGAACAGGTTATCGTGACCCTCGTCGATGGAAATATGAAGAAAATCGATGTAATTCTGATATCTGTCCCACGGGTAATCCATGATGTTTTTCTGGCTTGTTGTGAAAAGAAGATAAAAAGGCTGTTTATGAGCTTCAATAAGTATTTCTTCGATATCATTTCTCAAAAGAGGTTCGCCTCCCTCAAGAGACAAAAGAAAAAGTGATGATCTGCCGAGGTTTTTAATTATTTTGATCATATCCCGAGTAGGAAGGTCGGGTGTCTGAAAATGTTTCATGTCGCAGAATTTACATGCAAAATGACATCGGGAAGTTACCTTTAACGAAGCATAAAAAGGGTTTAGTTCACCCTTTGAACTAAAAGCATTCTGTATTGTAAATTTCAGAATCCGGCAGTATCTTATGAGTCTGAGTTTTCTTATTTTCTTTCTGAACATGCTATTAACCTGTAAAAATTTGAAATAAGTTAAGTTAAACAGAATGAATTATCAAATAAAATTTCTTACTTGATTATTGACAGACTTATTGTTAAAATCAGTATGTGATAAAATGGAGACATGATGGCTGAAAAGAAAAGAATATTTACAGGTGTGAAAATTGATTTTACCGATAGAACTCACAGTTTTTACAGTTCAGCAAAAGAAGCGCTGAATGAATCTGATATAAAATGGACAGAACCCGAGAATATGCACATAACGTTAAAGTTTTTTGGCGATGTCAAAGTGGACAAAATAGTTAATATATCGGCGAAACTTAAGAACATTGCTAAGTCCCATGATGAGTTCAAACCGCTTCTGAAGGGTATCGGAGTATTCAAAGATTTTTACCGTCCGAAGATATTATGGTTCGGTCTCAGGAACTGTCCGGAGTTCGAAAAGATCAAGAACGAAGTTGAGAATTCCATGAGCGATCTGGGTTTTGATATAGATTATAGAAAGTTTACTCCGCACCTTACGGTCGGAAGATTCAGGACCTCGGTTTCATCCGATCAGTTGAAGAAATTTGTAAATTTGAACAGGGAAGTTTACCTTCAGGCGGTCAGTGTCAGGGACATTATTCTCTACGAGAGTATTTTAAGTCCTGAAGGATCTAATTATACTGTACTTGAGAAATTTCCCCTCGGGATGGAAGAGGGATTCAGGGAAATTAAATTCTGAGAGTTCAGGCTCAATGTTTTACTGATATCTTTTCAAGTAGAGTGATCCTGTCCCTGTACTCTGCAGCTTTTTCGAACTGGAGTTTTTCTGCAGCTTCCTCCATAAGTGATTCAAGGTCGATTATTTCGTTTCTGATCTCTTTTTCGTCTTTGTTATAAAATTCTTTTTTGTCTGATACTACGGGTGTTTTCTCGTAGTTAAGATCTGTTGAATACATTATTTGCTCCGCTGACTTGAATACTGTCTTCGGGGTAATGCTGTTTATCTTATTGTATTCCTCCTGTTTCAACCTTCTCCTGTTCACTTCATCTATACAGTTTCTGATAGAATCCGTCATGCGGTCGGCATAAAATATTACTCTTCCGTTGACATTTCTGGCAGCACGGCCTGAAGTCTGGAGAAGCGATCTTTTGTCCCTGAGGAATCCTTCTCTGTCTGCATCAAGAATTCCGATAAGTGAAACTTCGGGCAGGTCAAGACCTTCCCGAAGTAAATTAATGCCGACAAGGACATCGAATTTACCCAGCCTTAGCTCGCGGATAAGCTTGACTCTGTCAAGAGAAAGAATCTCGCTGTGAAGATATTCAGCTTTAATCCCGTTCTCCCTGAGAAATTTTGTAAGGTCCTCGCTCATTCTTTTAGTAAGAGTTGTTACGAGCACTTTTTCTTTTCTTGCGATAACGGTACTGATCTCTTCCATAAGATCATCAACCTGACCTGTCGACGGTTTAACAATAATAAGAGGATCAAGTATACCGGTCGGCCTAACCACCTGTTCGATTATAAGACCTTCAGACCTTTCAAGCTCATAATCGGCAGGGGTCGCTGAAACATAAAGAGTTCTTGATGTTATCTCTTCAAATTCATTAAACTTTAGAGGTCTGTTGTCTAACGCAGAAGGCAGCCTGAATCCATAATCGACCAGGGTCTGTTTTCTGCTTCTGTCTCCGTTGTACATACCTCTTATCTGAGGAATGGTGGCGTGGCTTTCGTCAATTATAAGCAGAAAGTCGTCGGGAAAGAAATCTATTAGACAATACGGGCGCTGTCCTTCTTTCCGGCCGGAAATATGTCTTGAATAGTTTTCTATACCGGGACAGAAGCCCATTTCTCTTAAAAATTCGATATCCATTTTTGTTCTGTTCCCGATCCTCTGTGCCTCAACGAGCATATTGTTATCGTAAAAATATTTTATTCTTTCCTTCATTTCACTTTCTATCTTTCCGAGAGCGTTCTGAAGTTTCGGCTGAGTTACAACAAAATGTTTTGCAGGATATATATTTACTGTCTCCAGGCTTTCCAAGACATTGCCGCTTACATAGTTAATGATCTCGATCTTTTCAATTTCATCTCCGAAAGAATGAAGCCTGATTCCTGTATCGTCGTAGGCTGGATGTATATCGATTATATCACCTTTGATCCTGAAAGTGCCGTGAAGCAGCTCATAGTTATTTCTCTCATACTGCATTTCGATCAGCGAATTGAAAAGTTTATTTCTGTCAATAATGTCCCCTTCACTTATTTCAATTGAAAGCTCCTTGTAATCATCCGGCGATCCAAGTCCGTAGATACAGCTTACAGATGCAACAATGATCACATCGCTTCTCGATATAAGAGATGATGTAGCCTTCAATCTGAGTTTTTCGATCTCCTCGTTCGATGAAGTGGTTTTCTCAATGTAAAGATCCCTTGACGGCAGATATGCTTCCGGCTGATAGTAATCGTAATAACTTATAAAATATTCGACCGCATTATCCGGAAAGAACGATTTGAGTTCACCGTACAGCTGAGCCGCAAGAGTTTTATTATGGGATATGATCAATGTAGGTTTCCCTATCTTTTCAATGACATTCGCCATAGTGAAAGTTTTTCCGCTTCCGGTCACACCCAGCAGAGTTTGGTTCATAACTCCGCTGCTGAAATTTCGGGTGATCTGTTCAATAGCTGCGGGCTGATCACCTTTAGGCTGAAACGGTGATATTAATTTGAATTCATTCTTCATTCGTGCAATTTAAGTAAATTATCTTTATTTATCAACTCAAATGAACTTTCAAACATAAGAAAACGTTTAAGAACGGTCTTGACAATTTGACCTTAAAAAGTTAAATTGCGCAACTGTTCAATAAATAATTAAGGATTATACACATATTGAATTACAATTATATATTTAGGAACACAGCGACCGCAATTCTGATATTTGCGCTTATGCTCACGGTAAAATTACAAGCCCAGGGCGGAGACAGTTCTATTCAGGTTGGCGAGGTCATTGTGCAGGGAACATCAGTTTCTGCAGATGTTGTAAAGCTCTCATCAGGTCTTTCAGAAGGTAAGACGATCTACGGAGAGGATATCCAGTCTGCAATAAAAAAACTCTGGAAACTGAATCTTTTCACGGACATTTCTATTGAAGGTAAGGAAAGAAACGACGGCAAAATGGTTTTAATTCTTACACTCCAGGATCTGCCGAGGCTCAATAACGTGAAGATTTCCGGATTCAATAAATTCGATAAGGACGATATTGAACCTCTTATAAACCTGAGGAAAGGTCAGATCATCAAAAAGAGCTCACTAAACGACGTTGAAGAGGCAATTAAAGCTTTCTACAGGTCGAAAAACTACCTTAAGGCTGAAGTGAAATCAGAGATCATTCATGTGAATGAAAAAGAGATCGATATCGAACTTAGAATCGAGGAAGGTAAAAAGATATTCATTGAGAAGATAAGTTTCTTCGGTAATGAGAATTTTGATAAGGACGACCTTCTGGATCAGTTTGAAAGTACGCACGAAGACAGATGGTGGAGGGACGGTGAATATAACAGGGAAAAGTTCGAGGAAGACCTGTCTCTCATGTCTGAATATGCTCACAATGAAGGTTATAAAGATTTTTATGTTGTGAAGGACTCGGTTTACTACGATGATAAGCTGGAGAATATTTTTATCGACATAACGGTAAAAGAAGGAAGGAAATATTATTTTGGAGATACTTCTTTCGCGGGCAATATATTGTTCTCCGATGAGGATCTTAAGTCTGCTCTTGAATTCGATAAAGGTGATATTTACAGTAAAATGAAGCTGGATATGTCATTATACAACAACCTTTCGACACTATATATGGATAAAGGCTATTTAAGGGCGAATATCGTACCCGAAGAACAGATGGCAGGATCCGATACGGTTAATTTCGTGTTTAAGATAACTGAAGGTACGAGATCCAGGGTCAGGAGAATAGATTTTACAGGCAACACAAGGACCGGCGAGAAAGTCCTCAGAAGGGAAATGGATATTTTCCCGGGCGATGTATTCAATAAGACGAAGATACTTAGAAGTCAGCGTAACGCTATGATATTGAATTATTTCGAAAATGTCATCCCCGATATGAAACCGGTCAACGAAAAAGAAGTCGATCTCATATTCAGTGTTAAAGAAAAACCTACTGAACAGGCACAAACTTCTATAGCTTACTCGCAATCTGACGGATTTATAGGATCTGTCGGTCTTGTATTCAATAACTTCTCTTTCGAACACCCGTTCACACAGGGAGACGGACAGCAATTGTCAACTAATATTGAATTCGGAAAAGATTATTACAAGTATTCGATCAGCGCTGAGGATCCATGGCTTTACGATACCAGGACACTGATAGGCATCAGTGCGAACTACCAGAAGAGGGATGATTCATATTCTGACACTGAGATAATCAGCGGAATATTGAAACTCGGCAGAAGGTTCGCATGGAGCGATAACTGGATGAGGGGGTTGTGGTATTACTCGATAGACAGGTACAGATACACAAATATCAGCAGCAACCCGCCTGAGATATATGAACTTTATGAAGGAAAGACTATTATTTCATCATCAATAGCCCAGTACCTCATAAGAGACAGCAGAGACAGGGCGGATTTTCCGACACAGGGCGCCAATATCACGCTTCTGACAAAACTTGCCGGAGGTGTTCTGGGAGGTGATGAGGAGTTCCATAAACACAAACTCGACATGAGATGGTATCAGCCGCTTATGAGAGACAGGGTCGTGTTTTATTCACAGTTCGTTGCAGGAGTGATGGATAAACTCAGTGAATCATCATATATCAGTTCAAGAGAGTATTTTTACCTTGGAGGAGGAGGCCTTTCAGGCGGAGAACCTCTCAGAGGATATGATGAGAACGCGATCGGTCCTTACGAGAACGGTTATTTCATAGGAGGAAGGAATCTTCTTAAAACATCTTTTGAGCTGAGGCTTAAAATAACAGATTCTCCTATGCTTATTTATACTCTTGCCTACTTTGATGCGGGAAATCTGTGGAGGGATTTCAGCGAGGTCAATCTTTTCGAGTTCCAGAAAGGAGCAGGATTGGGAATAAGGATAAATGTCCCTATGCTTGGAATGATGGGTCTGGATTTCGGCTACGGATTCGATTATTATGACAAGTTCGGAGAAAAAGCGGACTGGAGAGATCAGTTGAGAACACATTTCAGAATGGGTACTAATTTATAAATTTAAAACAACGAGGAGATAAAGATGAAAAAATTGTTCACTATCACTATTCTTGCTGCGACTGTAATGATGTTCGCGGAAATGAAGTTCGGTTACATAAATTCAGACAAGGTCCTTGCCGACTTCAACGACGCAAAAAAAGCTAAAGAAGAACTCGCTAAATGGAATAAGGAGATGGAAGGTAAAGCAGTAACCATGGAAAGCGAGATCAAAGCTCTTGAAGATGAGATCAAGAACATGTCTGTGATGGTTTCGGAAGAAAAAAGAAACGAGAAAATGGCTGAAGGACAGAAAAAGCTTCAGGATTACTACCAGTATAAAGACAGGGTATGGGGTCAGAACGGAGACTTCTACAAAAAAAATGCCGAACTAATGCAGCCTGTTCTTGACAAGATCAATGCCGTGATCAAACAAGTTTCTGAAGAGAAGAAATTCGACTATGTATTCGATGCAAATACCGGTACTCTTCTTTTTGCTAAACCTGAATACGAGATAACTGACCTTATACTGAAAGAACTGAATAAATAGCAGGGAATATCAGATGCTTTCAGGATATAAATGGACGGCATTTATTTTCGCAGTTATGGTTTTGATATCTTGCTCAAGAAAAGAAGTGTCTCCCGATGAGTTTATAGCAGAGATTATAAAAGATGTCGAGATTGATCTTTCAAAGATCAACAGAGAGATCGTGATGCCTGATGAAGCCGAAAAAGCTTTGAGGAAGTATCAGGGTGATATAACTTCGATATGGGATGATATTGATTCTCTTTTGGAAAAATATCCGGAATCATACGATCTTAAAGCTTTAAAGATACAGTTTCTCAACAGAACAGATAAAGCTAGAACCGGAGAATTCATTCTTTCACTCTATGCCAGGGACAGTCTGAATTCGCATAATCAGTTTCTTTATGGTACAAATCTGGAACCTGAAGCAGGTAAAAGTTATTTCGTTAATATGATTAGAATGAAAAAAGATGATCCTTTCGGATATCTGGGACTGGCGTTCTCGGTTCTTTATTCAGGAGAGAAAGACATGTACATTCCCGCGAAACTTGTATATTTGTCTATTCTCAAAGATCCTTCGATCGATGATTCTTTCGAGCTGCTGAGCCACATTCTCAATTCTCTTGACAGAAGGGAGGATATGTCAGTTCTTCACGGGATAATGCTTGTAAAAGACCCTTCAAATATAAATGCATTTGAAAATCTTTTTTACTATTACTTCAGCATGGAGGAAAACCAAAAGGCTGCTGATCTTCTTGATACTTTCGTGAAGAACAATCCGGAACTTCTCAGCAACAGTTATATTGCCGAAAATTATCTCAACATCAAAAATTATGATAAAGCATCAGAATATCTCAAAACCGCAAGGGACAGAAAAGAAAAGGATCCTCAGCAGGACTATATTGATGCGAAACTGAAAATCATATCCGGTGAAATAAGTCCGGCAGTCAAGTTGCTTGAATCATATGTAAATTCTAATCTTAACGACAGAACTTTGGCGTTCAGGCTTACAGAGGATGTATTCTGCGAGAAACTTTTCGATAATAAGCGATATCTTAAGCTTCTCAAAAAAGTTGAGAACGGAGCTCCAACAATAGGTGATAAAGCCCCGTCGCTAGCAGGTTCATATTTTTCCGGTTCTGCACATGATCCCAATATGTTCAAAAATAAAGTATATCTTATAGATTTTTGGGCTGAATGGTGTTCGCCGTGCAAAAATGAAATGCCAAATGTAATTGCCGTTTACGAAAAATTCCGTTCTCGGGGGTTTGAAATAATCGGAGTAAATCTTGATAATGAAAAGGACAAAAACAAGGCTCTAGAATACCTCAGTGAAAACTCAATAGCATGGGATCATATTTTCAGCGGACTGGACTGGAATGATCCAAATGTCACTGCTTATAAAATCAACGGTATTCCCGCAGCTATACTTGTGGACGGTAAAGGTATAATCAGGTATAAATATATAAGAGGTGAAGATCTTTTGTCAGAAAAGATAGAAAAACTTCTGGATGAAATAAAGCAGGAAGACCCTGCTCAATAATAAATGGCAAGATCAAAATGCCGCTATAGCTTAGCTGGTAGAGCAATGCTTTCGTAAAGCAGAGGTCGAAGGTTCGAATCCTTTTAGCGGCATTTTTTTTTTAATAAAATTTAAATCAGAGGTTGTAGAATGTTTCAGTTGTGGGATTATAATGTACTTTCGAGAAAAGGAATAAAAGATGTCGCGATGGTACTTTTCGGATCGTTAATAATGGCTTCAGGATATGTATTTTTTATTGTTCCGTACAAAATAATCCCGGGGGGAGTATACGGAATAGCCATTATCCTCCATCACACGCTAGGTGTTCCTACAGGAACAGCAGGACTCGTAATGAATATTCCACTGATTTTATGGGGAGTAAAAGAGCTGGGTCCTAGATTCGGTTGGAGAACTATACTTGGGATGACAGTGACTTCGGCACTGATAGATATTATTACAATGTTCTGGGGCAGCGGACCTCTAATCGAAAATGATCTTCTTCTGTCGTCGCTGTACGGCGGAATCCTTATAGGTGCAGGTCTCGCACTGA
>ERZ795048.3184-NODE-3184-length-12499-cov-3.694793_pt1 | contig 12499 bp, 6 predicted proteins | sample MGYA00375132_ERZ795048 | MGnify/ENA primary metagenome ERZ795048 (study PRJEB30177, sample SAMN05720225) | activated sludge metagenome | isolation source: Anaerobic digester | place: Hong Kong | collected 2014-12-17 ...
CTGAAACCATCGAAGCCCTTTCCACCACTTTCATGGTGGATCCGGTAAAGAATAAAAAAGGATTGTTCCGGAATATCACAGGGAACCAGGCAACGGCCTGGGGGCTTCTTGCCGCTGCCGAACGTGCTGATAAAAAATTATTTCTTGGATCATATCCCATCACCCCGGCAACTGAAATCCTGCAGGAAATAGTGAAACGCAAGCACCTGGGTGCTGTGGCTTTCCAGGCAGAAGATGAAATTGCAGGTATTAGCTCTTCCATAGGGGCAGCCTTTACGGGACGACTGGCTGTAACAACAACATCGGGACCCGGCCTTGCATTGAAAGGAGAGGCCATCGGTCTTGCAGTCATCACAGAACTTCCACTTGTAATTGTGGATGTTCAGCGTGGAGGCCCTTCAACCGGACTCCCGACGAAAACAGAGCAATCTGACCTTTTGCAGGCAATGTACGGCCGTAACGGTGAGTCGCCCTGTGTAATTATTGCAGCCTCTACACCAGCGAATTGCTTCGATTATGCTTTTGAAGCCGGCCGGCTGGCCATCGAACATATGACCCCGGTCATTCTGCTTACCGACGGGTACCTGGCGAATGGGTCCGAATTATGGAGTATACCTTCAACTGCTGATCTTCCGAAGATTGAAGCCCCCATGGTAAAGGATAATGACCCTGATTATCAGCCTTACAGAAGAGATCCGGAAAAGCTTAATAGGTTCTGGGCAGTACCCGGGCAGGAAGGCTTACGCCACCGGGTAGGTGGGCTTGAAAAAGAAGATGTTACAGGAAAGGTATCCCACGACCCGTTGAACCACCAGGTAATGGTGGAACTGCGTCAGCAAAAAGTGGATAATGTAGCCAATTACATTCCGGAAATGAAGGTTATTGGTGAGGAGAAAGGCGACCTGCTGGTAATCGGGTGGGGAGGAACTTATGGAGGACTTGTAACGGCGGTTACTGATCTTCAGAAAGAAGGTTATAAAATAAGCCTGGCCCAGTTCAATTACATCAATCCCTTCCCCAGGAATACAGAAAAGGTTTTCGAGGGTTTTGGCAAGAAAATCGTGTGCGAGATTAATATGGGTCAGCTCGTAATGTTACTGAGATCAAAATACCAGAAGCACGAATTCATGCAGTATAATAAGGTGCAGGGATTGCCATTCTTTATATCCGAACTGAAAGATAAATTCAGGGAGATTCTCGATCCGTCCAATTAATGATTAAAAAGCCAACAGTATGTCAGAATTATCAGATCAGGTAGGAACTTTATCAAAGAAAGATTTTAAACTGGATACAGAGGTTAAATGGTGCGCAGGATGTGGATCACATGCTGTGTTATCAACCATTATGGGAGTATTGCCGGAAACCGGTGCAAAAAAGGAAGATGTGGTTTTCGTATCAGGAATCGGATGCTCATCAAGGTTTCCATATTATATTGATACCTACGGATTCCATAGTATGCACGGAAGGGCATCAGCCATTGCATCCGGAGTGAAGATTGCAAATCCGGAACTCAGCGTATGGGTTATGACCGGTGATGGTGACAGCATGGCCATCGGAGGTAACCACTTCATTCATATTATTCGCAGGAACATTGACGTGAATATTATCCTGTTCAACAACAAGATATATGGACTAACAAAAGGGCAGTATTCGCCTACAACTCCCAAGGGGAGTGTTACAAAAACCTCTCCTGAAGGCACTATTGAAAATCCTTTTCAGCCGGGCGAACTTGCCATGGGTGCTCAGGGGACATTCTTTGCCAGGGTGGTGGATACCAATCCGAAAATGATGCAGGAAGTTATTCTGCAGGCTGCAGCACATAAAGGTACTTCCGTGGTAGAGGTTCTGCTGAACTGCGTTATATTTGCCAATGAAGTTCATAACGAGATTACTGGCAAAGAGGTCCGTGAAGATAACCAGATCTACCTCAAGCACGGTGAAAAAATGATCTTTGGAAAAGACAAGAACAAGGGCATCCGCTATAACTGCAACCGTCTTGAAGTGGTAACCATCGGAGAGAATGGCATAACAGAGGATGATATCATGGTACACGATGCTACCAATCCTGATGATTCACTGCATTATAACCTGGTTCGCATGGGCCTGCCTGATTTCCCGGTGGCTATGGGAGTAATCAGGGCAACAGAATCAACGGTGTATGAAACCATGTTATACGACCAGGTAAAAGTAGCCAGGGAAAAGAGCAAGATAAAGACGGTGGATGATCTTTTGAAAAGCGGGAACACTTTCCGTATTGAAGATTAAGACGAAAGGCTTTTGCCGGATTATACCGGCCTTGGATTGGACTGCGATGCCCGGGTGATTTAACCGGAAAATATATGGCCCAGATTCCACGTTCAGAAGAGGATATTCAACGCTTGATTGCAGAACGCAAAGAGCGATTGAAAGAACTTACATGCATTAACCAGACGAACCAGATACTGAAGGAGAATCGTCCGGTCGAAGAAACACTGAATCAGCTAGTCAGGATACTTCCTCCCGCATGGCAGTATCCGGAAATGACGGTTGCCAGGCTGAGACTGGAGGATAAACTCTACTTAAGTCCGGGATTCCGGGAAAGCAAGTGGCGGATCAGTAGTTCCTTTAAAACCATCTCCGGACAGTCGGGTGAGATCGAAGTCTTCTACCTGAAAGACTTTCCCGTGATTGACGAAGGGCCTTTCCTGAAAGAAGAACGACACCTGATAGACAATTTGTCAAGTATCCTTTCCAATTACCTGAACAGCATACAGGCACAAAAAATACTGCAGAAAACCAGTGACGAGGATAAGGTTCGAAATGAAATCAGCCAGTTCAAAAAACCCGGAGATGTTAATTCGCGGATGCTCCTCCAGAAATTCCTCAATAAACAAAATGCCAACCGCGATATCTTCCACGACCTGATGCCCTATAAGGTCAGGGAAATTCTCCTCGTTTCCACACTTTACGATGCATTCAGTATTGAAAAGGAAGGTCGCTTTTCGGAACATATACTGGGAGAGTACCACCAGCTGAACCTGACTTCTATGCCAAGGGTTACGGGAGTATCGAATTACGAAGAAGCCATGGAGCAGCTTACGTCCCATCATTTCGACCTGGTGATACTGATGATCGGCACAGACAAACTTACTCCCATGGTTATCGCCACAACGGTGAAACAGGAGTATCCGTATATACCCATTTATGTGCTGCTGAATAACGACCGGGAGGTAATCAAATTCAAGGAGTCCAATCCTTCGTTATTGAATGTGGATAAACTCTTTGTTTGGAACGGTGATTCTTCCGTCTTCTTTGCCATGGTAAAACACCTGGAAGACAGGGTAAATGTGGATAATGATACACGCATCGGGATGGTGAAGGTGATCCTGCTGGTGGAAGACTCGGAGAAATATTATTCACGGTACCTGCCACTCCTGTATAATATTGTGCTTGAGCAGACCAAGCGGATCATTGATGATGTAAGTACCGACGACCTTTTCAAGGTACTGCGTCTCAGGGCCCGGCCAAAAATCCTTCTTGCCAGCAGCTACGAGGAAGCACTTGAGGTGATCCATAAACAAATGGATAACCTGCTTTGCCTGATCTCCGATGTTAAGTTTATGAAAAACGGGATCATGGATGAAAATGCGGGATTCTCCCTGGTAAGCCATGTAAAGGAGCTTTTAAAAGGCTTGCCCACTGTAATACAGTCCTCCGATGTTTCTAATGCACGCAGGGCATTTGAGCTAAAAAGTACATTTATCAACAAGAATTCAGATACCCTGCTTCAGGATATCCGTAGTTTTATATCCCATCACCTGGGATTTGGAAACTTTGTATACAAGGACGCCAGCGGGAAGAAAATCGCTGAGGCAAAATCCCTGAAGGAATTCGAGCAGCAGATTGAGACCATCCCCATAGAATCCCTGGTTTACCATGGGAAAAGAGATCATTTTTCGCTCTGGCTAATGGCCAGGGGTGAACTGAAAATTGCCAAGATGATCCATCCTGTAAAAGTGACAGATTTTAAAACTCCGGTTGAGTTCAGGAGCTATCTGAAGCATGTGATCAAGAAGTACAGGAATGAATCCAATACAGGGAAAATAATCAATTTTGAGGAGTCGGCCCTGCTGGATGAAACCAATATAGTCAGCCTCGGGACAGGTCCCCTGGGAGGAAAGGGCAGGGGTTGTGCATTTATCAATACCCTGATTTATAACCTGAATTTCCCGGAGATTATACCTACACTCAATATCAGGGCTCCGCGAACCTGTATTATTGGCACCGATGAATTCGACATTTTTATGGAGCGGAATATGCTCCAGGACGTGGTTCACAAGGATACTGCGTACAACGATGTCAGGAGACTGTTTAAAAATGCAGAGCTGTCATACAACCTGGAGAAAAAACTGAAGTCGTTGCTTAAGCACATGACAAGGCCGCTGGCAATACGATCGTCAAGTCTCCTGGAAGATTCTACCATGCAGCCATTCAGTGGTATTTTCGACACCTACCTGGTGCCCAATAACGATCCTTCTTTCGCTGTGCGCTTTAACCAGCTTACCGATTGTATCAAACTGGTCTATGCTTCCATTTTTTCGGAACATTCCAGGAGCTATTTCGAAGCCATTAATTTTAAGCTGGAAGAGGAAAAAATGGGGATCGTAATTCAGGAAGTCGTCGGAACGGTACATGGAGACTACTTTTATCCCTACGTCAGTGGCACGGCCCAATCCCATAATTATTACCCGGTAGCCCATATGGAACCTGAAGACGGTTATGCCCTGGCTGCCCTTGGACTGGGCCATTACGTGGTAAACGGCGAGAAATCGTACCGCTTTTCCCCGGTTTATCCGGCACTGGAGGTAAACTCCCCGATGAAGCTGTTTAAAGATTCCCAGGTGAATTTCTTTGCGCTGGATATGCGGAGTTCGGATGTGGATTTCGTAGAGCAGGGCAGCGAGGCGAATCTTCTCAAACTCGATCTCCGCCAGGCGGAGAATGACGGAGTTCTGAAACACCTGGCTTCGGTGTATGATCCCGACAACGACCGCATTGAACCGGGTCTTGGCATTGCGGGTCCAAGGATTCTTAATTTTGCCAATATCCTGAAATATGAATATGTGCCCCTTGCCAAAACCATTCAGCTCATCCTGGATGTAGGAAAAGAGGCGCTGGGTTCGCCTGTCGAGATTGAATATGCGCTTGACCTGGACAAGGCTGCCAACGGTAAACCTTCGTTTCACCTCCTCCAGATAAAGCCGATGCTTGGAACAGGAACTGGATTTAGTTTCAAACTAGAAGATCTGGACCGTGACAGGACGCTCATCTTTGCTGAACAGAGCATGGGTAACGGGAAACTGGACGATATCAGCGATGTGATTTATGTGAAACCCGGGGCATTTGATAAGATTCGTACCAGGGAGATCGCCCGTGAACTGGAGATCCTGAATAAAAAGATGGTGACAGCCCAACAAAAGTATATTCTCATCGGGCCCGGCAGATGGGGGACTTCCGATCCATTCATTGGTGTCCCGGTGAATTGGTCGCATATATCCAAAGCCAGGATCATTATCGAGACAAGCCTGGAAGATTTCCCGCTGGATGCCTCCCTGGGATCCCATTTCTTTCATAATGTGACGTCCATGAATGTAGGCTATTTCAGTATCCAGCATAGTTCAAGGACATCGTTTATTTCATGGGAAAAACTGGAAAGCCAGGAGGTCGTCGAAGAAACTGAATTTATTCGTCACGTGAGATTTACACGGCCCATGTGTGTTCTTATGGATGGAAAAAAACGAATTTCGGCAGTGCTCATTGAAAACTGCAACACTGCGAATGCTTCAATTACTGAATGATGGAAATGAAACCAAAGGACCTTGGTGCTCCAACCATTGATTTCAGCCATACGGCTTTTAATCTGCTTATGCAGAACAGGATACGTAAGGTGCTGATAATTAGTAGTAATTACGACTTCTTCATGTTGGAGGAAGATGGAAGGATCGATGAACAGATCTTCAATGAATATGTTTCGCTGAACCTTCGCTATCCTCCCACCTTCATTCAGGCCAACTCTTCCAGGGAGGCATTTGATATTCTGGAAAATCAGGAAGTTGACCTGGTAATAGAAATGCTGAACCTGGCGGATATTGATCCCTTTAACCTGGCCAAGCGTATAAAAGTACGATTCCCCAAAACACCGATTGTTGTTCTTACCCACTTTAACAGGGAGGTGAGCCTGCGGCTGGAAAAAGAGGACCTGTCAGCTATTGACTATGTTTTCTGCTGGCTTGGGAATACCGATCTTCTGCTTGCAATCATCAAGCTCATTGAAGATAAAATGAATGCGGATCATGATATTGAGGAGGTTGGGGTCCAGGCGATTATCCTGGTAGAAGATTCCATCCGCTACACTTCCAGTTACCTGCCTGAACTTTATCGCATCGTACTTCAGCAGTCACGGGAATTCATGAAGGAGGCTCTTAACGAGCACCAGAAAATGTTGAGGATGCGTGGTCGACCGAAAATTTTGCTGGCTAAAACCTATGATGAAGCCATGGACCTGTTTGCCCGCTATGAATATAACGTACTCGGTATCATATCAGATGTGAGTTTTAAAAAGGATAATAGGCGGGATACAAAGGAGAAAATGGGTCTCAAACTGGTGGAGGAGATACGAAAGGACAATCCATACATGCCCGTGCTCCTGCAATCATCCGAGAGTGCCAACGAGGAACTGGCACACCAGCTCGGAGCCGGATTTGTCCACAAATACTCAAAAGCACTGTCCATCGAAATCCGGAATTATATCATCAGGCATTTTGGTTTTGGAGAATTTGTTTTTGTAGATCCTTTAAATGGTCAGGAGGTGGGAAGGGCCCAAAGCCTCCAGAAATTTCAGCAGATGATCGCAGAGATTCCGGATAGGGTCTTATCCTATCATGCTGAAAAGAACGATTTTTCCAAATGGCTGAATGCCAGGGCAATATTCCCGGTAGCACAGCTTTTTAAATACCTTCGGAAGGAGGATTTCGATAATATGGATGATATCCGGAGCTATATTTATGAAGCTATCAGTAGTTTCAGGATTAGTAAAGGACGGGGGATTATTGCCGAATTCGACAGGAACACCTACGATGAATACAAGACATTTTCACGGATAGGAGAGGGATCCATTGGAGGAAAGGCTCGTGGACTGGCTTTTATTGATACGGTAATCCAGAAATACAGGTTATTCAGTAAGTATGAAGACGTAGCTTTTACCGTGCCAAGGACTGTTGTATTGAGTACCGATGTTTTCGATCATTTCATGGAGATCAACGATCTGTATAAGATCGGGCTCTCTGATCTGCCAGATGAAGAGATACTGAATCATTTTGTCAGAGCCCGTTTTCCGGGGGAGTTGCACCAGGACCTCTATACACTGCTGTCATATGTCTCCGCTCCCATTGCAATCCGTTCATCAAGTAAGTTGGAAGATTCACATTACCAGCCATTTGCAGGTATCTATTCCACCTACATGGTCCCGGTGAATAAAAGTGATATGGCTCATTCGATGGAGATCCTTACTACAGCGATTAAATCGGTATATGCCTCTGTATACTTCCGAAGTAGCAAGGCATATATCTCTGCGACAGCCAATGTCATAGATGAAGAAAAGATGGGGATTGTGATACAGGAGGTTTGCGGATCCAGCTATGGAGAGTTGTATTTCCCCACTATTTCTGGTGTGGCCCGTTCCATAAATTTCTATCCTATCGCACCGGAGAAACCGGAAGACGGAATTGCCAAAGTTGCATACGGTCTGGGGAAATACATTATGGATGGTGGCATGTCGTTGAGGTTTTCTCCCCGTTATCCGAATAAAATACTGCAACTCTCCTCCAATGCGATGGCGCTCAAAGAAACGCAGCGTTATTTTTATGCATTGGATATGAATGAGCATAGTTTTGAAGTTTCAACCAATGATGCAGTGAACCTGAAAAGGATAAGGGTAGGAGACATGAACGATGATCCCAGTTTAAGACATCTTGCCTCGGTCTATGATTATAATAACGATATTCTCAGGGATGGATTAAAGGGTAAGGGAAAAAGGCTGATAACGTTCGCGGGAATCCTTCAGCACAATACCTTCCCCCTGGCACAGATACTTCAGGACCTGCTGGAAATAGGGCAAAAGGAAATGAACCTGCCCATTGAAATTGAATTTGCGGTGAACCTGGCGGAGGATAAAAATAGTATGCATGTATTTAACCTGCTTCAGATCAGGCCAATCGTTGAAACGGACCAGGACGGGGATATTGAGATTGATGATCCTGTGGTAGATAAGACACTGGTTTGCAGCCGAACAGCGCTGGGGAACGGTATTTTTTCGGATATCCGCGATGTGGTGTATATAAATCCGAAAACATGGGACGCTTCCCAAAGCAAGGACCTTACAGGACGGCTCGAAGCCATAAATGTGAAGATGAAGGAGGAAGGATTAAATTATGTCCTGATCGGACCAGGCAGATGGGGTTCTTCGGACCCCTGGCTGGGAATACCTGTTAAGTGGGCACAGATTTCCGAAGCCCGGGTGATTATTGAATCCGGCCTGGAGAATTTCAGGATTGATCCAAGTCAGGGTACTCACTTCTTCCAAAACCTTACGTCATTCAGGGTTGGCTATATGACCATTAATCCATTTATGCAGGACGGAATGTATAACCTGGACCTCCTGGAGGCTCAGGAAATTCTGCTGGATGATGGAATGATCCGACATGTACGTTTTACACAGCCTCTGGTTATTAAAATCGATGGTAAAACCAACAGGGGAGTGATTCTCATCGAAGAATAGAAATAACTTGCAATTCTTCTTTAAACAATATGCACTCAGAGGTGTTTAATGATCAAACAATCCGAGTGTTATGAAAAAACAAGAATTTATAAAATCAACGATGATCCTTGGAGCTATTGTCTTTCTTACGGGATCACTAATTTCTTCCTGCGGTAATGCAAACGCCAGGGCGGCGGGGAATTATGCTGAAACCCTTATCCCGGTGGGAGAAGAAGGCTTTGTGCAAAAGGAATTGCCCTATGGCTATGATGCCCTGGAACCTTATATTGATGCCCAGACAATGGAGCTTCATTATTCAAAACATCATGCCGGCTACACTGCAAAATTTAATAAGGCATTGCAGGCGGAAGGAATCGAGAGCAGGGATATTAAAGAAATATTTGCAAACGTATCCAGCTATGGCGCCGGTGTAAGAAACAATGGTGGTGGATATTATAATCATTCACTTTTCTGGAATTTCATGTCGCCTGAAGGTGGCGGTGATCCCAAAGGTGCATTGAAAGATGCCATTGTGGAAACATTTGGTTCAGTAGATGCTTTTAAAGAGCAGTTTTCTTCGGCAGCTGCAACACAATTCGGATCAGGCTGGGCCTGGTTAATTCTGAATGAAGAAGGGAATTTGCAGATTGTACAGACATCCAACCAGGATAATCCCCTGATGGATATCGCTGAAGTAAAAGGAACTCCACTGCTGAATATTGATGTATGGGAACATGCTTACTACCTGAAGTATCAGAATAAAAGAGCAGATTACATCAGCAATTTCTGGAACGTGGTGAACTGGGATGTGGTTGAAAAACTTTACGATCAGGCGGTATAAGAGGGATCTTAATGGCCCCCAACCCAAACCCTTCCCCCGCGGGGTGAAGGGCTTTCCTCCGATTGGAATGAAGGGAGAAATTTTAGCATAAATGTCGCTAAAGAATTACAGTTTTGAGAACGGAGCATACTCCTTTTACCCCAAGGGGGAAGGGAGAGCGCTACCATTGAAAGTCTGTGCTGTCTTTCGAAATTAATACTGCAATATCTCACTTTTTCCAAGTGGCCAGAGGTATTCATCCCCATGCGTAAAGAATTCTGATCTGATTCGAATTTTGCGAAAAATCTTCAAGCGAAGTACACTCCCTTCACCCCACTGTTGAAGGGCCGGGGTTGTGGGCGATCCGTTGTTTCATGAGAATCCACTGCACTCGCATAATCCCGACGTTCGTCGGGACCAGCTTCGTTCCTCGCTGGCGCAAAACGCATAACGCAAAACGCAAAACGCATAACGCCTTTTCCATGTTATTTATCATATCGAACAGGCTTGGTAATCTAGTACTAATAAGTCAACTTTACATTGTTCGCAGCGTATAAGATTTATTGCTGCAGCAATGAAAATTAACAGTACTATCATCTAAAGTTTTGCATATGAACGTTGACCTTATAATGAGTGAGCTGGTGAAGAAAAATCCGGGAGAAGTGGAGTTTCACCAGGCTGTTCACGAGGTTCTTGTATCCATTGAGGAGGTCTACAATGAAAACCCCCAATTTGAGACTGCACAGATTATTGAGCGACTCATTGAGCCCGACAGGGTATTGACATTTAAAGTGCCCTGGGCAGTCGACCAGGGAAGGATCCATGTAAATCGTGGATTCAGAATCCAGTTTAACAATGCGATCGGTCCTTACAAGGGTGGACTAAGATTTCACCCCAGTGTAAACCTCAGTATTTTAAAATTCCTGGGATTTGAGCAGATCTTTAAAAACAGTCTTACATCACTCCCCATGGGAGGAGCAAAAGGCGGTTCAGATTTCGATCCAAAAGGAAAATCGAATGCAGAGATTATGCGGTTCTGCCAGGCATTCATGCTTGAACTATGGAATATCATAGGACTGGATACCGATGTGCCAGCCGGTGATATCGGTGTCGGTGGTCGTGAAATCGGATACCTGTATGGAATTTACCGTAAGCTTGCCAGGGAGAATACCGGTGTGCTCACAGGTAAAGGATTGAACTGGGGAGGATCGCTTATCCGTCCTGAAGCTACAGGATTCGGATGTGTATACTTCGCCAAGGAAATGCTGGCCACTAAGAATGAAACATTCGAAGGAAAACGCGTTGCCATCAGTGGATTCGGAAATGTAGCCTGGGGTGCCGCCCTGAAAGTTACAGAACTGGGAGGGAAAGTAGTGACCATCTCAGGTCCCGACGGATATATTTATGATCCGGAAGGAATAAGCGGGGAGAAAATTGAATACATGCTGGAGCTGCGTGCAACAAATGATGATATCGTCTCTCCTTACGCACTTGAGTTTGAGAGTGGTGAGTTTGTCCAGGGAAAGCGCCCATGGGAAGTTAAGGTGGATATCGCACTCCCTTGTGCAACCCAGAACGAACTGGGAGAAAAAGATGCTGAGTTGCTGGTGAAAAATGGTTGTATCTGTGTCTGCGAAGGTGCAAATATGCCGTGTACTCCTGAAGCGATCGAACTATTCCAGAACAACAAGGTGTTATATGCCCCTGGAAAAGCAGCCAATGCCGGAGGTGTTGCCACTTCCGGACTGGAGATGGCTCAAAATTCTATGAAGATCAACTGGAGTCGTGCAGAGGTGGATGATCGCCTGCACCATATCATGACAAATATCCATCAGAACTGCGTGGAGCATGGTACACTGGAAGACGGATATGTTGATTATGTAAAAGGAGCAAATATTGCTGGTTTCCTGAAAGTAGCAAATTCTATGCTCGATCAGGGCCTGATTTAGGACTTGTCCCGTGATAGATGCGCCCGGATGAGTCAGTCACCAAACAACAATAAAGACTGACTCATCCGGGTATTTTTTTGGTCAGATAAGCCTTGAATTCTTCGTAATCTTTATTCATTTCAATGCTGCTTTTCTTACCTGCAGCAAAAGCCTGGAGTCTCTCAGGGATCTCAACATTCGTTCCTGTGACTTCATTTACCACATCGGGGAACTTTGCAGGATGCGCTGTTTCAAGGAATACAGTGGTGGCCCCGGGATGAGTTTCACGGTACTCAAAAGATGACTGGTACCCAGTTGCTCCATGGGGATCAAGGGTGTAATTATTTTCTATGTAAATCCGGGAAATGATGTCCCGGATCTGAGTATCTGAGTACCTTGATCCTACCAGGTGTCGGGTAATTCTCTCATGGCTGTTGCCGAATAAATCGAGGATTCTCTCAAAATTACTGGGAGTACCCACGTCCATTGCGTTGGCAATGGTCTGAATCGACGGGCGGGGATTATATTCACCTTTTTCGAGATATTCAGGCACCACATCATTGGCATTGGATGCTGCCAGGAAAGTATTCACCGGCAAACCCATTTCCCTGGCAACAAGCCCTGCGGTGAGGTTTCCATAATTTCCGCTGGGGACCGAAATCACCAGTTCATCTGCCGGAACCTGGCTCCAGGCACGGAAAAAATAAAAAGATTGGGGCAGGAACCTTGCCAGGTTAATGCTGTTGGCTGAAGTAAGGATCATCTTCTCCCTCAGCTCATTATCAGCAAATGCTTGTTTTACAAGGGCCTGACAATCATCAAATGTCCCGTCAATTTCCAGGGCTGTGATATTGGCACCCAGGGTCGTGAACTGCTTTTCCTGCAACTGGCTTACCTGTCCGGATGGATAAAGCACGTGTACACTGATGCCTTCCACGCCCAGGAAACCATTAGCCA
>ERZ795048.3186-NODE-3186-length-12497-cov-15.034480_pt1 | contig 12497 bp, 9 predicted proteins | sample MGYA00375132_ERZ795048 | MGnify/ENA primary metagenome ERZ795048 (study PRJEB30177, sample SAMN05720225) | activated sludge metagenome | isolation source: Anaerobic digester | place: Hong Kong | collected 2014-12-17 ...
ACACAGGTGCATGGATCTCTCGGTGGGATGAGCCCTGCTGAATGCACAGCAATACAGTATATGTACGCAGTATAGTACAGGGCCATGCATCTTGTCAAAATTATTAGCATATCCTGTGAGGCGGCCGGGAGGTGCGATGCGTGGCATTGTGAGCGGATCAGTGCGGATATAGCATCATAAATTTTTGAATTGAGCAATCTTTATGGTTGATAATTTTGTCAGCTTGCATATAATAGGATTGTCATACAATAATACATTTAATTGAGGGAGGGTACTGTATCATGATGGATTTTGCTTTGCTTCTGCGGACGTTTCTGCTGCGGTCAGCCAAATATTTTTCCAAAAAAGAGATCGTCTCGGTCTATCCCGACAGTGTGTTCCGCTATACCTATGGGGACTACTACAAGCGGGTGTGCCAGCTTGCGCATGCACTGAAATCGCTGGGCATAAAGCGCGGGGACCGGGTAGCCAGCGTTGCGCTGAATGACCACCGTCACCTGGAGCTGTATTTCGGCGTGCCCTGCTACGGCGCCGTACTCCACACTGTGAACTTCCGGCTGCCGCAGAACCACCTCGTCTACATCATCAATCATGCCGAAGACCAGGTCCTCTTTGTGGACGCAGACCTGCTCATATTCGTGGAGCTGGTGAAAGACCAGCTCAAGACGGTCAAGAAGATCGTGGTGCTTTCCCAGAGCGGCAAGATGCCGGAAACCAGCCTGGAAAATGTGGTGCTCTATGACGATCTGATCAAGGATTTCCCCGAGGAATACGATTTCCCCATCGACCTGGATGAGAACGCCCCGGCGGTCATGTGCTACACCTCGGCCACCACCGGAGACCCCAAGGGGGTTATGTATTCTCACAGGGCCATCGTGCTTCACACCTATGCCGTTGCCGTCACCCTGGGCGCCAGTGAGGCGGACTGTATCCTGCATATCGTGCCCATGTTCCATGCCAATGCGTGGTGTGCTCCGTTTGCCGCAGTAGGGGCGGGGTGCAAACAGGTGCTGCCCGGCAGGGAAGTGATCAACATGGAAAAGCTCTGCAAAACCATCGCAGAGGAAAAGGTCACTTTCACGGCAGGTGTGCCCACGATCTGGATGCTGCTCTACGACTACCTGGAAAAAGGCGGCTGGCATGATTTCTCTTCCTTTAAAACTATTGTCAGCGGCGGAGCGGCCCTGCCGAAGAAGCTGCTTATTGAATTCAATGAAAAGTACAACTTCCCCATCAAGCAGGCGTACGGTTCCACAGAGACCACCCCGCTTGCCACCGCAGCCATTTCCAAGAGCTATATGACCGACTGGAGCAAAGAGGATCTCTACGATCTGCGATGCAGTGTCGGCCTGATCGCCCTGGGCCTCGAATTGAAGATCGTGAACGACGAGGGCAACGAGGTGAAGATGGACGGCAAGGAATGGGGAGAGATCTGGCTGAGAGGGCCGTGGATTGCCAACGAGTATTACAATGACCCGGAACGTTCGGCACAGACCTTTATCGACGGGTGGTTCCACACCGGAGACGTGGGTACTATCGACGAAGAGGGCTATGTCAGGCTCGTGGACAGGACCAAAGACCTGGTCAAGAGCGCTGGCGAGTGGATCTCTTCGGTGGACCTGGAAAACACCATCATGTCGCACCCCAAGATCATGGAGGCGGCGATCATCGGCGTGCCGCACCCCAAGTGGCAGGAACGCCCCCTTGCCTGCGTCACAGCCTCGCCCGGCGAGACAGTGAGTGCGGACGATCTGAAAGCCTTCCTGAAAGACAAGGTCCAGGCAGCGTACTGGATCCCGGATGATTTTATCTTTATGACCGAGATCCCCAAGACGAGCGTGGGCAAGTTCAACAAGCGTGAGCTGAGGAGGCTCTACGCGGAAGGCCAGCTGATTTCACAATCATAATGAGCAGATTCCGTCGAGATGAAATGACGCGGTAAAACGCCAGGAGGAGGACCATATGTCATTATTGGAGAAACATTATACTGATGAGCATCGCCTGTTTCGCGATGCTGTTAAGAAATACTTTGAGAAAGAGGTTACTCCCAACGCAGACCAGTGGGAAGCAGACGGCATCGTGCCGAGAGAGGCATGGAAAAAGCTCGGTGAGCAGGGATTTCTCTGCCCGTGGCTGCCTGAAGAGTACGGGGGCATGGGGGTCGATTTCCTCTATTCGTTCATCCTCGCCGAGGAGCTTGCGAAAACCAACTGCGGCGGGTTCTTCTTCCCGCTCCACTCGGACATCATCGTGCCCTACATCAACAGCTTCGGCAACGAGGAGCAGAAGCAGCGGTGGCTTCCCGGATGCTGCACGGGCGACATCATCACCGCGGTTGCCATGACCGAACCGGGCACAGGCTCGGATCTGGCGGCCATGCGCACCTCGGCGGTGAAGGAAGACGGACACTACATCATCAACGGGCAGAAGACCTTCATATCCAACGGCATCTGCTGCGACCTGGTGATCGTTGCCGCTGTGACCAACCCGAATGCGGCGTCTCCGTATGAAGGTGTGTCGCTCATCGTGGTGGAAGACGGCACCCCGGGCTTTGAAAAGGGGAGGAATCTCGACAAGATCGGCCTCCATTCCCAGGATACCGCTGAGATGGCTTTCGTGGACTGCAAGGTCCCTGCAGAGAATCTGCTGGGCCAGGAAGGCCAGGGCTTCTACTACCTCATGGAAAAACTCCAGCAGGAGCGGCTCGTGTGTGCCATGGGGTCTCAGGTGGGTGCCGAAGAGGCCCTGCGTATAACCATCGATTACACCAAGACCAGGGAGGCCTTCGGCAGGCCCATCAGCCGGTTCCAGTACATCTCGTTCGAGCTGGCAAAGATGGCCACCGAGGTGGAGATCGGCAGGGCGTTCCTGGAAAGCTGTCTCATCGACCACCTGGATCACAAGCTCGATGTGATGCGGGCATCCATGGCCAAGTACTGGATCTGCGAAATGCTCAACAGGGTCGTGTCCCAGTGCGTTCAGTTCCACGGCGGGTACGGCTTCATGGAGGAATACCCCATCGCGCGCATGTTCCGCGATGCCAGGGTCCAGACCATCTATGCCGGCACCTCGGAGATCATGCTGCTCATCATCAGCAGGCAGCTGGGACTGTAAAAGGAGAAGATATGCATTTGGGGCGGTATCCAGTGATGCGTACCAGACGGCATACAGTCGTTCGCACGCATATGCCCCATGCGATGTGCAAAAAGACACATATCGGTAACACGTCTGCCATGTTTCACCATACTGCTCTCCTTAGTGGTTCTTCGAGTGCAGCAGATACCCCCCTTCATCCTGCAGGGCAACAGGATGATTGGGGGGTGCTGCACTTGAGGAATGGGCGGCAGGGGTCTTATCCGGCAGGCACCGGCAGCGCGAATAGACATGCCCGAACGCTGCATAAAGAATAAGGAGGTCATGCCCCCGGTGGGTGCACCCGAATGTGGTGCGCACGGGTACATGGAAGAGAGATTTGTTGTCATGGCAGTGATGCCTGTTTATTCCCTTTGGGGTTGAGGGGTTCTATGGCCCTTGGTGGCAGTACCGTGTAGTTGAATTTGGTGTTATGGCTAGTGGGGGGATGGGCTCAATGCCTTCCCCCGACAGTTTGTTGTTTCGAGGTCAGGCAGTACGTGAGGGATCAGCAAGGCGTCTGTATCAGTGATGGCGCCTGGAGTGGCATACAACGATGAGAAGGGGCATGAAAATACAACGATACGAATTCAACAGATACATTCTATTGAAGTTTTATCAGTGTGTTCTGAATATCATCATAGAGACTTAAGGAGGGGCTTGATCAAATGGCAAAGAAGGCAGCAAGTAATTCAAGAAGGGTAGCAGTGATCGAAGGGTGCAGGACGCCGTTTCTCCGTTCCGGGACCGGGTTTTACGATCTCATGGGATGGGAGATCGGGCGTCATGCTCTCAAGGGACTCATGGTAAAGACCGGAATATCTCCTCAAGAGGTGGACCATGTCATGATGGGGTGTGTTGCGAACGATGTCGCCACCACGAACGTGGCCCGCGAGATCGCACTCGGGGCAGGGCTGCCCAAGAATATTCCGGCGCATACCTGTACGGTCGCCTGCATTTCGGCAAACATGGCGGCAACCAACGGGGCCAACCTTATTGCAACGGGTAATGCCGATGTGGTTATTGCAGGCGGGGTCGAGACCTTTTCAGACCCTCCCATCAAGGTGTCGAAGAAATACCGGCGGTTTATCCTGGACATGACCATGTTCAACCGTCCCAAGACGTTTTCCGGAAAGCTCGATCTGTTGAAAAAGATGAGCCCCATAGACTTTGTCATGCCCGAGAGGCCGGCGATTGCGGAATATTCCACCGGGATGCTCATGGGACAGACAGCGGAGAGACTTGCGAAAAAAATGGGGATAACCAGGGCCGAACAGGATGAATTTGCACAGTTGTCTCATCAGCGGGCAGTCAAGGCCCTTGAAGAAGGCAGGCTCTCTCATGAGATCGTCCCGGTGGTCGTGCCGGGCAAGGACAAGGCCATTACGGTTGATAACGGGCCCCGTAAAGAAACCACGGTGGACAAGATCGGCAAGCTCAAAGGTGCGTTTGACAGGAAATACGGCACGGTCACAGCGGCGAATTCCTCGTTCCTCACGGACGGCGGGTCCGCAGTACTGCTCATGAGCGAGGAAAAGGCCCTGTCCCTGGGACTGAAACCGAAGGCCTTTATCAAGGCATATGCCTATACCGCCCAGGATCTCTATGACGAGCTCCTGCTCGGGCCGGCCTTTTCCATACCCAAGGCATTGAAGAAAGCAGGGTTGGATTTTTCCGATATCGGGGTGTTCGAGATCCACGAGGCATTTTCCGCTCAGATGATTGCAAACATGAGGTGTCTGAATTCAAAGAGCTTTGCACAGGAAAAACTGGGACTTTCAAAGGCGGTGGGAGAAATCGATATCGACATACTCAACACCTTCGGCGGCTCGCTTTCCCTGGGGCATCCCTTTGGGGCGACCGGCGGCAGGCTCATCACCACCTGCTGCAACAGGCTCATCGACGAGGGAAAGCAGTTCGGCATCGTGGCAGGGTGTGCGGCCGGCGCCGTGGGGAACACCATTATATTTGAAAATGCGAACTAAGACGTGACGGAGGCGAGTACTATGAAATATTTACAAGTGGAGACAACCGCCGATGCCATTATGGCGGTGACCATAGACTGTCCGAAATCAAAGGTAAACAAGGTATCGACAGGCCTGCTCAATGAGATTTCAGGACTGCTCGACAAGATAGAAAAAGATTCGGCCATCAAGGGCCTGGTCATTCTGAGTGGCAAGGACGACAACTTCGTGGTGGGTGCCGATGTGGATGAGCTCAATGCCATGAAAGACAAGGAAGAAGTAATCACCTACATTTCCAAGGCACACGAAGTGCTCGCGAGGATAGAGGCCCTGTCCATGCCGGTGGTATCGGTCATCAACGGGAACTGTCTGGGGGGAGGCCTCGAACTGACCCTCGTGACCAACTACCGCATGGCCACTGATTCGACCAAGACAATGATGGGCCTGCCCGAAGTCCAGCTGGGACTCATCCCTGCGGCAGGGGGCACCCAGAGACTGCCGCGGCTTATCGGGCTCGCAAATGCCCTGCCGCTCATGCTTACAGGGAAAAACCTCAGGCCGAAAAAAGCCCGCAGGCTTGGCCTGATAGACGAGATCATAAGCCCCTTTGGTGCGAAGGAGGCCGCAATAAAGAAGGCCACTCAGCTTGCATCCAACAGGGGCAAGGTGCAGGGGCAAAAACAGTCTATCAAGGATAAGGTGATAGGAACGCTCCTGGAGGAAACACCCGTGGGGCGCAATATCGTGTTTTCAAAGGCTCGTGACCAGGTTATGCGGCAGACCCAGGGGCACTACCCAGCTGCGCTGGCCATTATCTCTTCCGTGGAATTCGGGCTCAAGTACGGTGTGAAACAGGGGCTGGCAAACGATATCAGGATCTTCGGCGATCTCGTGATGGATGCCAAGTCAAAGGCGCTTCGGAGCCTGTTCGAGGGGATGACGGACCTTAAAAAGAATCCCATGCAGAAAAAGGTGAAGCCTGTGAAGAAGATGGCGGTGCTCGGCTGCGGACTCATGGGACACGGCATCGCATCGGTTTCAACTTCCCTGTGCGATACGATCCTGATGAAGGACGTGTCGCTCGATGCAGCGGCACAGGGGATGAAAGAGATTTACAAGGGGCTTGCAAAGCGGGCCAAATCAGGGGCCATGGCACCGTTCGAGAGGGATTTCCAGTATGGAAAGCTTATCCCGTGCACGGATTATTCTCTCTTTGGTGATGCCGATCTCGTGGTTGAGGCGGTATTCGAGGACCTCGACCTGAAAAAGAGGATCCTCTTAGAGGTCGAATCAGCAACCAATGATTCCACGATTTTTGCATCGAACACGTCGGCACTGCCCATAACACAGATCGCAAAAGGGTGTAAGAGACCGGAGAACGTGATCGGCATGCACTACTTCTCTCCCGTGCCGAAGATGCCGCTGCTCGAGATCATAACTACGGACAAAACGGCTGATACTGTCACGGCAACGGCCCTGGACTTCGGTATCAGGCAGGGAAAGACCTGTATCGTGGTCAAGGACGGACCTGGTTTCTATACCACACGTATTCTCGTCCCGCTGCTCAATGAATCCATGACGCTGGTTGAAGAGGGTGCTGATGCGAAAGAGATCGATACGGCCATGAAGCTCTTCGGCTACCCGGTGGGACCCATCACGCTGGTGGACGAGCTCGGGATAGATGTGGCCGCACATGTTGCCAAGGGGGAGATCAAGAAGCTGTTCGAGGCCAGGGGGCTTGCTGCGTCTGACGGCTATACCAGGCTGTTCGAGCAGGGATACAAGGGCAGAAAGAACAAAAAGGGGTTCTATGTCTATGATGCACCCAAGAAAAAGGGCATATTCGGTCTCGGCGGGAAAAAAGGCGGCAGGCCGGTAAACAGCGAGGTTTACGATATCCTGGGGGGTGCACGGAAACCCTTTGATGCAAGCGAGATCCAGGACAGACTCAGCCTGGCAATGATCAACGAGGCAGTGCTCTGCCTCCAGGAAGGGATTATCTCCTGTGCGCGGGATGGTGATATCGGTGCGGTCTTCGGGCTCGGTTTCCCGCCGTTTACAGGGGGGCCCTTCAGCTATGTCGACCAGGTGGGTGCGGCTGCAGTCGTGGACAAGATGAAACGCCTCGAAGACAAACGGGGAGCACTGTACACACCCGCCTCGCTCCTGGTGGAAATGGCATCAAAATCTAAGAAGTTTCGGGAAAAGAAATAATGTCCCTTAGTCAAGGCAAGGGAAAGAAGGGTTAGCGGATTCACAAAGGGCACCGTGACCACTGTGAACGTGGCTACGGTGCCTGGCGTGCTTTCATGGTTTTCAAGCTCAAATCTTTACGGGCTTATCTGTAGGTGTTCCTTACGATTAGCCCTTTGCAAGGGCCTTTTTCAGCGATTTTTCAATATAGTCGATATGCGTTATCACGCATTGTTTGGCTGCCTCGGCATCTTTATTCCTGATGGCGTCATGAATGGAAAAGAGATGTTCCACGATCGTTCGTGAACTCCCCTCGATGAGGGAGAGCTTTTTCCTGCTGTAGGGGAATGCATCGATCAGGATGCTGTTAATGGATTTCCTCAGGTATATGAACACCGAGTTCCTGGTTAATCGGGCAATGAGATCGAAGAAGTCGGTATAGATCTTTCCGCCCTCCTTAATGTTGTGGAGCACGTCGTCCACCCCGAGGTTTACAGCCTTGTCGCACACCTTCTTCAGTGATGCGAGATCTTTTTTGGTGGCACGCCTGCATGCGCAAAAGGCGGCCTCGGAGTCGAGGAAACGCCGGACACTGAGCAGGTCCCAGATCTTTTCCGGGTCAACGGCAATGAGCCCCTCGATGGGGGATCTTGTGTTTTCATCAGGGATGGTGATGAATTTACCTCTTCTGTCAAGGGACTCTATGTATCCCTTTGCCTCGAGCAGTTTCATTGCCTCGCGCAGCGATATCCGGCTGATGCCGAAGAGCTTGGTCATCTTTTGCTCCGACGGGAGCTTGTCTCCTGGCTTGAGCGAGCCGTCGGAAATGAGGTCCACGATCTGATCCGCCACCAGGGTGGGGATCTTCGGAGCTTTTTCAATACGCGAAATAGTATTATTCTTTATCTCCATAATTAATCCTTCAGATCAATATAATATAGTAATATAAACATACGACAATATATATTACAATATATAAGGGTCTTTTCTCTTCAAAGCAAGGCTTTATCCGGTCTTGGCTCAAAAAGTTCTGTTGATGAGGCTTCCGGGAGAATGGTTTGTTGCAGGTCTTGGTGGCGTCGGAGATCCTCCAGCTAAGGAATCTGATAAAAAGACTCTCGGCGTCAGGTTCATGACATTCGGTTAAAGATGAAAGGATACCATGGCGAGTTCAAATTCCTTACACCTTATTCCTCATATCTGATTTTCATCTTCTTTGTTTTTCCCTGTGCCCCATGCCTAAAAAATCTTTTCTTCTGACTTCCGGCTTCTGTTATTATCTTTCACCGTATCCCCCAAATCATGTTCCGGTATTGCAGCAGCTTTTGCGTTCGGTTATATATCTTCCAGGGAAAGGAGAATGTGCGAATCATGAAGGGGTATACACGGCGCGACATCGACGAGCTTCTTACCCGGGTACAGGAAAACGAGGAGACTGCGCAAAAATTCTTTGAGGTGGAGATGAGTGTGCTCTCCACGCTCAACTTTCAGGATTTCTTTGCGGAACTGCTCACCAAGATACGGGAAAAATTTGTGGTTCCCTACGTCTGGGTGTCGATGATCGCCTCGAGCAGGGCAACCAGGCTCATCAGATCGTTTGCATCAAATCATATCCAGGAGCGGTATTTTACACTCGTTGAAAAGGATGAGTTTGAGAAGATACTGCCTAAAGGCAGCAAACCATGCCTGTTCAATACGGAACTATACCGCTTCAAGCCGCTCCTGCCTGAAGGACAGGAGTATCTCTTTAATTCAATCGCGTTGTTGCCTATCAGCCTTGACGGAGAAATTGCAGGGAGCCTCAACTTTGCGGATATCGCACGGGAACGGTTTAATCCGAAAAACGATACCAGCCTCCTCGAGCAGCTCGGAGTGGTGGTCTCCATCTGCCTCTCGAATGTCGCGGCACATGAAGAGCTCAAGGCACTGGCCTTCAAGGATCCGCTGACCGGCTTGTTAAACCGCAGGGCAATGGAAAAGGCCCTGAAGAGGGAATTCGGCAGGGCAAAACGCTACAACACCCCGCTCTCACTGGTGTTTATCGATCTGGACGGTTTCAAGAGCGTAAACGATACCTACGGGCACGACAGCGGAGATGATCTCCTGATCTTTGTGGCATCCGCTCTCATGGAGTTCAGCAGGGAAAGTGACGTGATAGCACGCTTTGCCGGTGACGAATTCGTGCTCATACTCCCCGAGACAGAACCCCTCGAGGCGGCAAAGTTCATGGAGCGCATGCAGACATATTTTGCCGAACATCCGGTGATGATTATGGAGCAGGCCATCCCGGTGCACCTGAGCTTCGGTATCGCCTCTGCAAAGGATGAGGCAATCAAAGACACAGCCGCGCTTATCAAATGTGCCGATGAGGCACTGTTCCGGGACAAGGCCGGCAAGAAGGCCCGGTAGGGGCGAGAGAACCAGGATGCTGACAGAGATATCTGGCATACCTTTACTTCAATTCTAACAGTTCCTATAGAGAGTCCAAAGTGAAATCCGGACACGAAAAGGAGGTGCTATGTCAAAGCAGGGCTTTCATACAAGATCTTTAATATCCCTTCTCACCCTTGCAGGGTTCATTATTATGGGAATTACCGGCATAATACTTTTCATTACCCCGGCAGGCAGGATTGCATACTGGACAGACTGGACATTCCTCGGGCTTGACAAGACGCAATGGGGAAATATTCACATTGTTTCGAGCCTGGTGTTTCTTCTCGCCGGAATCGTGCACACCTGGTTGAACTGGAAGCCTTTGAAGGGATACCTCGCTGGTCGCGGGGCACAGGGATTCAGGATTTCCCGGGAGACGGCCATAGCAGGTGTGCTTGCCATATTTCTGATTGTCGGCGCCGCCCTTGAGCTGCCGCCTCTGGGCTCCTTTCTGCAATTCAATACCTCAGTCAAGGATTCGTGGATCGTAAACGAGGACTACGAGCCGCCGTTCGGACATGCAGAGATGCTGTCCTTGAAGGGCTTTGCAAAAAAGATGGACCTCGATCTGGACAATGCCGTACAGTCACTGCAGGCTGAAGGGATCAACATTGCGAGTGTAGACGATGCACTGGAGAAGATTGCGAGGGAAAACAAGACCTCACCAATGGAGATCTATCGCATCATAAAGCCCCGGGGAGAAGGAAGCGGGAAAATCTTAGAGACTGTTTATACCGTTGAGATGATCGAGGAGCGGTTTACCGGTGCCGGTATCGGCCAGAAGACCCTGCCCCAGATATGCCGGCAGCTCGGGATCGAGTGTTCAACCGTCCGAACACGGCTTGCTGCCAAGGGCATGGATATTGGCGACAGCGAGAAGATCAAGGATAGCGCCGAACGCTATGACATGAATCCCCTGGATCTCTTGAAGATCATTGCTGTGGAATAATAAGCTCTTCCACTGCGCCCATGTTTTTCTTGGAGGGACAGGTGTCTTCCTTTCTGCCAAAAGCCGTTCTATTCTTTTTCTCATGTCTGACGATCGCTTCATCTGTTTTTAACTCGAGTGGGCATTGTCCAAACTTCTCCAATGGTATATAGTATGCCCTTATTGAAAAGGTCTTGATTCAGGTGTGGAGAGCTCCAGGAGGCTACGTATACCTGATTGAAATAGTACAGATTATCCAGAATTCAGAGAGGAGAATCATGGGCACGAAAATCGGGTTTGATAACGAGCGCTATATCACAGAACAGACAAGATCGATCCTGGAAAGGGTTGAGCGGTTTAACAATAAGCTCTACCTCGAATTTGGCGGGAAACTCATGTATGACTATCACGCGGCCCGTGTCCTGCCGGGATACGATCCAAACGTGAAGATGCGGCTGCTCAAGGAGCTCAAGGACAAGGCAGATATCGTACTGTGCATCTATGCCGGTGATATTGAGCGGAAAAAGATACGGGCCGATTTCGGCATCACCTATGATTCCGATACATTGAAACTCATCGATGATCTCAAGGCCTGGGGTGTGAACGTTCTCGGTGTAGTCATCACCCGCTTCGAGGGACAGCCTGCAGCGACCCTGTTCAAGAACAAGCTGGAACGCAGAGGCATCAGGGTTTTCAGGCATCGCTACACGAAAGGCTACCCAACGGATGTAGATCTTATTGTCAGTGACGACGGATATGGGGCAAACGACTATATCGAGACGGACAAACCGCTCGTGATCGTGACCGGGCCGGGCCCCGGCAGCGGAAAGCTTGCCACGTGCCTCTCCCAGATGTATCACGACTACAAAAGGGGGGTAGAGTCCGGATATGCAAAGTTCGAGACCTTTCCCATCTGGAATATACCGCTCAAGCACCCTGTGAATATCGCCTATGAGGCTGCGACTGCAGATATCAGGGACTTCAATCTCATAGACCCGTTCCATCTGGAGGCCTATAACAAGGCAACAGTGAACTATAACCGCGATGTCGAGGCGTTCCCCGTTCTCAAGAGGATCCTGGAGAAGATCACCGGCAGAGAAGCCTTCTACAAATCGCCTACGGATATGGGAGTAAACAGGGCCGGTTTTGCCATTACCAACGATGAAATGGTCCAGGAGGCGTCCAGACAGGAAGTGATCAGGCGCTACTTCCGTTATCAGTGTGAATATGCCATTGGATTTGCTGACAAAGAGACGGTACAGCGGGTCGAGCTGTTCATCAAGGATTTTGACCTCTCCCCTGAGTACAGGTGTGTTGTCTCTCCTGCCAGGCAGGCTGCATCGGAGGCCGCCAGCACAGAGGGAAAGGGCAACGACGGGATCTTCTGTGGTGCGGCAATGGAGCTGAAGGACGGAACCATCATCACCGGGTGCAACTCCCCCATGATGCATGCTGCATCGAGCCTGATCCTGCATGCAATAAAACACCTGGCCGAGATCCCTGCAAAGATAGAACTGCTGCCGGCTAACATCATCGAGTCACTGAGGGATTTTAAAACCGAGATATTAAGAGAGAAGACCGTGAGTCTCGATCTGGAGGAGGCGCTCGTCGCCCTGAGTATCAGCGCGACGTCGAATCCTGCGGCAAAATTTGCGCTGGAAAAGGTCAAGGAGCTCAGAGGGTGCGAGGTGCATATGACCCACATACCCACCCCGGGGGATGAGGCAGGGCTGCGGCGGATCGGTGTCAATGTCACCAGCGAGCCGAATTTCGCCACCAATAATCTGTATATTTCGTAGCCGGGAAGGGTGAATTATAGAATCCAGTATCCAGTATCCAGAATTCAG
>ERZ795048.3189-NODE-3189-length-12490-cov-5.936630_pt1 | contig 12490 bp, 8 predicted proteins | sample MGYA00375132_ERZ795048 | MGnify/ENA primary metagenome ERZ795048 (study PRJEB30177, sample SAMN05720225) | activated sludge metagenome | isolation source: Anaerobic digester | place: Hong Kong | collected 2014-12-17 ...
GGATATTGTGAACCTAAACAAGATTCCTTTCAGCCAGGTATTGCCCCATTTCTTTTTGGAGTTCAGCTGCTTTCTCTTTAGCTGCGAGGTCGAATTTATCCGAGTCATCGGCGAAAATTATATTTCGTGAGGAATTAACAAGTAATCCGCATTTATTGTTCATACCGTACTTCACCACCTCAGCAAGGCTGCCTCCCTGTGCTCCTATACCGGGAACAAGCAGAAAATGTTCCGGTATCAACCTTCTGATCTCACGTAACATCTCAGCACGGGTAGCCCCCACAACGTACATCATATTATTTATATCTCCCCATTTTTTAGACACCGAAAGGACTCGTTCAAAAAGCCTTATACCATCTTCATTATGATACTGAAAATCATCTGCACCCTTGTTTGAAGTGAGGGCCAGAAGAACAATCCATTTATCCTTGTATGAGAGAAAAGGGGTAACAGAATCCTGCCCCATATAGGGAGCTACAGTAACTGCATCACATGGCAGATTTTCAAAAAAAGCTTTGGCGTACATTCTGGATGTATTACCTATATCTCCACGCTTGGCATCGGCAATTACAAATATATCAGGATAATTATCCTTAATATAACGGACAGTTGACTCCAGCCATTCCCATCCTCTGGCACCTTCCGATTCATAAAATGCAATATTGGGCTTATAGGCAACAGCGTACTGATGTGTTGCATCTATTATTCTTCTGTTGAATTCAAAAACGGGGTTTTTCTGTTCTCTTACACAAGCAGGGATTTTTGCAATATCTGAATCAAGTCCCACACAAAGAAAAGACTTCTTTTCCCGTATCCTGCCAAGTAATTCTAAGCTATTCATATTCAATCTTTTAAAGGTCACTCACCTTTAGTCTCTCTGCATTTTCCGCCATCTGAAGTTTATCAATAACTTCCTGTATATTGCCATCAAGAACAGATGTGAGGTTATACATGGTAAGGTTTATCCGGTGATCTGTCATTCGTCCCTGTGGATAGTTATAGGTTCTGATCTTTGCAGACCTGTCACCTGTAGATACCATTGTCTTCCTTTTTCTGGAAATATCGTCGAGATATTTCTGGTACTCCAGATTATACAGTCGTGTCCGCAGTTCTCCTAATGCTTTATCATAGTTTTTAAGCTGCGATTTTTCATCCTGGCATGTAACAACAATACCTGTCGGTATATGTGTCAGTCTTATGGCTGAATAAGTTGTATTAACCGACTGGCCACCCGGACCAGATGAGCAGTAGGTATCCTTTCGGATATCTTCAGGTCTTATGTCCACGTCAAATTCATCGGCTTCGGGAAGAACGACAACAGAAGCAGCAGATGTATGTATCCGTCCCTGCGTCTCAGTCTGAGGCACCCTTTGCACTCTGTGAACACCTGACTCATATTTCATTATACCATATACGCCTTCACCCCGCACTCTGATAACGATCTCTTTATATCCTCCGGCTGTACCCTCAGTGAAACGACTGATCTCCGCATGCCATCCTTTCTGTTCAAAAAATTTCATGTACATCCTCAGGAGATCTCCGGCAAAGATACTAGCCTCATCACCTCCCGTTCCGGCTCTTATCTCAACAACGGCATTCTTCTCATCCTCAGGGTCAACAGGAATAAGAAGCAATTTTATCTCTTCCTCCATTTCAGGTACCAGGCTGTTAAGCGATTCAAGCTCCTCTTTTGCCATATCCCTCATCTCTTCATCTTTCTCTCTGGAAAGGAGTTCTTTGGTGCTGGCAATATTTGAAAGGGTAAGCTTGTATTTCTCGTATACCTTAATAATCGGTTCCAGACTTTTATATTCTCTGTTCAGGTTTACATAACGCTCCATGTCGGAGAGTATTTCCTGTTTTGTCAGAAGCTCTCCAACCTCAACAAACCTCTTCTTTACCCCTTCAAGCTTCTCAAGAATAAGATTATTAGCCATAGTTTTGAAAAATTGCCCCCAAAGATAATAAAAAAGTGAAACGGAACAACGGAGATAAAGCATTAAGGCTACTTATTTCCAAAGAGTAAGCCATTATTGCCATCATCACAAATATATACAGAATAGACTGCCTATCTGGTTGAAATAAGGATGGACCACGGGAAATGTAAAAGGCAATCCTGATCAATTGGAAGGTATGATAAGCATTAAATCTGTTAGTACAGCATACACTTCAATGATATTCGGGGTACTATCATCATCTGTATTCAAAAACACCTGCAGAATTGACTATTGATAAGCGTCTGCTGTCTGATTCTTCGCAATGGCCTATTATTTTTGCCTCCATATTAAACCCGGCAGCTATCCGTATCATTTCATCAGCCTTGCTTCTGTCGGTATAGATCTCCATCCTGTGCCCCATATTAAAAACCTGGTACATCTCTTTCCAGTCAGTCCCCGACTGCTCCTTTATAATAGTGAATAATGGAGGAAGAGGGAAGAGATCATCTTTTATAACATGAAGATCATCAATAAAATGCAGGACTTTGGTCTGCCCTCCTCCCGAACAATGGATTGCAGCATGTATGTCATCCTTCATAGACCGGATAATCTCCTTCATAACAGGTGCGTATGTCCTGGTCGGTGAAAGTACCAGTTTCCCGGCTGTAATATTGATATCCTCAACAATATCTGTTAATTTGAGTTTTCCCGAATAGATAAGATCAGGACTTAATATGGAATCAAAGCTCTCAGGATAGAGTCCTGCCAGATAATGACCGAAAACATCATGACGGGCTGATGTAAGACCGTTACTACCCATTCCTCCGTTATATTCCTTTTCATATGTTGTCTGACCGTAAGAAGCAAAACCCACAATGACATCCCCGGCCTTAATATTATTTGAGATCACTTCACTACGTCTGAGCCTTGCCACTACAGTGGAGTCTACCACAATGGTCCGCACCAGATCGCCTATATCAGCTGTCTCTCCTCCTGTTGAATAAATTCCTATTCCCATGGCACGCAATTCTTCAAGTATTTCTTCAGTACCATTGATAAGAGCTGATATTATCTCTCCGGGTATCAGGTTTTTATTACGGCCGATAGTCGATGATAAAAGGATATTATCATAGACCCCTGCACATATAAGATCATCGAGGTTCATAACGACAGAATCCTGTGCTATTCCTTTCCATACCGACATATCACCTGTTTCTTTCCAGTAGATATATGCCAGTGATGACTTAGTCCCTGCACCGTCGGCATGCATAATATTGCAGTAATCAGGGTCACCTCCCAGTATATCAGGGACAATTTTACAGAAAGCTTTGGGGAATAAGCCTTTGTCTATCTTATTTATAGCGGCATGTACATCTTCTTTTTGTGATGAAACACCACGTCTGGAGTATTTCGGGTAACTGTTCATATCGTTTGGAGATGATATGGCAAATATATTAAAAGGTGGCCTCAGAGTGGTAACAGGATGCAGAAATAATTGCAATTTCCCCTCAAAGAGTTAAATATGTGCCTGTAGTATTAGCTGTGAGACAAAACTGACAGGGAATCCTATTCCCCCGGCTCATAATCAGTTCTGAGGACTCTGAATTCTGTTCTTCTGTTTATCTGATGTGCTATTTCCTTTTGTTCTTCAGACTCAAGAGTGCTTATAAATTCTTCTGACAATACTGTACCTGTCTTCAGGAAAGGCCATTGATCCTGTATTATATCATCGACGGTCTTAGGATCAGATTCTCCGTAGCCTTTTGCCGTCAGGCGTGCCGGATCAATTCCTTTTTCAATAAGGTATTCAACAACTGATTGTGCTCTTTTCTGGGAGAGATCAATATTATACTCTTCGGTGTCCCGTGAGTCGGTATGAGACATAAGCTCTATTGTGACATTGGGGTTATCATTAAGTGTCTCGGTGAGTCTGTCAAGAGACACCATGGATTCCGGTCGGAGATCCCATTTATTGAAGTCGTAAAAGATATTCGGCAATTCAATAGGCCGGTCAATAGGTGTCAGCAATAAATTGACCATAAAGTCGCGGCTTTTTTCCTGACCTTTGGTTGTCTCTCTCTCTTTCCCGTTCAGATAGCCTCTTTTTGAAGCAAGGAAGATATAATCAACATCTGGTTTGAGAGAAAAAGAAAAGTCACCGCTTTCTCCCGTTTCAGCCTGAAGGTTAAGACCGTCACTGGCTATCAGTTGTACGGTGGACGATGCGATGGGCGCTCCTGTCTTTTCATCCCTTACGAGTCCGGTAACATTAAATACCAGAGGAGGCAGTTCAAAAGAGTACAGTTCATCATTCCCCCTTCCTTTACGGGAAGAGCTGAATATCCCTTTCTCCTCATTTCCCTCGAAAGCTATGCCGAAATCATCTGCAGAACTGTTGATGGGAGGTTTCATATTAGTGACTATCCACGATCCGTCGGGCTGAGGAACAGCTTTGAAGATATCAAGCCCACCCATGCCTATATGACCGTCAGAAGCAAAATAAAGTGTCCCGTCAGTCCTTACATAAGGGAAAAGTTCATCACCGGGAGTATTTATATCAGGGCCAAGATTCTGTGGGGATGACCACTGGTCTCCTTCCTGGCTGCGGTTGACCATCCAGATATCCTTTCCTCCGGATCCGCCTTTTACATCGGACACAAAATACAGAGTGTTGCCGTCGTCTGTCAGTGCAGGATGAGCAACAACAAGAGTATCCGGTAATATTCCTATATTCTTTGGCTCTCCCCATGCATCACCTGATCTCCTTGCATGCATAATTATACATCCCTTTTTTTCCCTCTTTCCGGCCTCACATCTGGTAAAATAAAGGTCTCTGTAATCAGCAGAAAAGAATGGAGTACCTTCTTCTGCTTCACTATTGATCCCATCAACGGGAACAGGAGTGCTCCACTTCGATTTTTTATCAAGCCGGCTTTCAAAAATATCCGTAAATCCCTGGCCTGTTGCACCATGAGTCTTGTTCCCTGAAGCATCATCACGTGATGAGGTGAAAAATACTACTCCATAATCATCACGGCCAAAAGCCGGACTGAAATCTGATTCTCTGGAATTGAGATCCCTCATTTCTTCCACATTATAGGCCTCAGGATTGCGTTGCCATTCCAGGGCAAGCTCACAAGCCCTGATCTGCTGATCAGGCCTTGCGTCAGACTGTGCTATCTGTTTGTATTTCTTAAACTCATCAATGGCATCCTGATATTTACCATTCTTCTTAAGTGATTCGGCCAGCCAGTATTGGGCTTCAGGATTTGAACCGGGGGATCTTACAGCCAGTTTATACCATGTCTCCGCATTTCTCGGATCGTTGATAGTACGGTAGCAACCGGCTATCATGTAAATCAATTCTGAGCGACTTGCCCTGTCACTTCTCTTTGTTTTTGAATATGCACTCTTGAAAAGATCAATAGCCTCATAATATTCTCCGGCATTGTAGGCATCATATGCCCTTTCGGTCTTTCTCTTCTGAGCCTGTGTCTCCTGGAAACCGGCAATCATCAATACCATTATGAGGATCAAGAATCTTCTCATCTTATCTTTTTCAATTTGAGTATAAAAATAATTATTTTAATTATACCCTTACTATTTAGTAACGGATTGCCTCAAATAATATTATAAATACGACCTGCATGACCTGCATGACCTGCATAACCTGTCAGTCTCGACTTTCCGGTAAGAATTCAAATAAATAACTTAAAAAAACAAAAGGGTGCTCTTTTGAAGCACCCCTATTGGAGACCAATGAGTATTCAGAGAAAGTATTATCTTGTAAAAAGAAGCTCTCTGTATTTTGGCAAAGGCCATATCTCATCATCAACTATCAGTTCAAGCTTGTCAATATGACGTCTTATACTATTAAGGTAAGGTTTCACATTTTTCTCATAAGCAATGGCTTTCTTATAGGCATCTTCAATTATATTTACTTTTTTTCTCGCCTCAATCATATCACGTACAAGCTGTTGTATTGCATTGATATGATCAGCCAGGAGCCTTATGTTTTGTTTGCGCGGACCTGAAAGTTTTTCATACTCTTCTTCACTAAACACTTCTTTCAGACCTTTTACATTCTCTGTCAGACTAGTCATATACCTGATTGCGGTTGGCACAATATGATTTATTGCAAGGTCGCCCAGGACCCGGGCTTCTATCTGAACAATTTTGGTAAATTTATCGTACTCAACATCAACACGGCTTCGCAGTTCTTTTTCGGTAAACACTCCGGTACTGATCAGTACTTCTTTTGAAACATCATTCAGATAGCATTTCAGAGAATCAGGCACACTTGAGATATTGCACAATTTTCTTTTGGCTGCCTCAGCATGCCATTCTTTTGAATAATTATCCCCTTCAAACAATACCCTTTCCGAATCAAGTATATATTTTTTAAGCACCTGGAATATGGCTTCATCCTTATTACGGCCTTTTTTAATTATCTGGTCTACTTCTGACTTGAATTTTGTAAGCTGATATGCCACTGCAGAGTTAAGAGCTATCATAGGTGCACTGCAGTTGGCTGACGATCCGACAGCTCTGAACTCAAACCTGTTACCTGTAAAAGCAAAGGGAGAAGTGCGGTTACGGTCAGTATTGTCCAGTAATATCTCCGGAATTTTTCCTATTCCCAGTTTAAGTTCCGTTTTCAGGGCAGGTGACATTTTCTTTTCTGTAACTTTACTGGCTATATCATCTAACATACTTAACAGATAAGAACCGAGGAAAACTGAAATAATTGCCGGAGGGGCTTCATGCCCTCCCAGTCTCCATGAATTTGATTCATTTATTACAGAAGCCCTGATAATATCGTTACTGTCATTTACTGCTTTAATCACATTGACAAGGAAAGTCAGAAACTGAAGATTGGTCTTAGGATTTTTGCCCGGAGACAAAAGATTGACTCCCGTATTGGTAGACATTGACCAGTTGTTATGTTTACCGGAACCGTTAATTCCTGCAAAAGGTTTTTCATGAAATAACACTCTGAACTTATGTTTTCGTGCCGTCCTCTTCATAATGTCCATTAATAACTGGTTATGATCAACAGCCAGGTTAACTTCTTCATGAATAGGAGCACACTCAAACTGGTTGGGAGCAACCTCATTATGCCTTGTTTTAACAGGAATACCAAGCTTATGGGCTGTATACTCAAAGTCTTTAATAAAACACATGACCCTTTCCGGGATAGAACTGAAATAATGGTCGGCCAGCTGTTGGTCTTTGGATGCCTGATGTCCCATCAAAGTCCTTTCAGCAAGAACCAGATCAGGACGGGCATAATAGAGTGCTTCGTCGACAAGAAAATATTCCTGTTCGATACCCAGGGTAGCAAAAACCTTTGTCACATCCTTGTCGAAGTACTGACAGACTGCCACTGCAGCTTTATCCAGAGCCGACAAAGCTTTTAACAAAGGGGCTTTATAATCAAGTGCTTCACCCGTATATGAAACAAATATAGTAGGTATACAAAGGGTAGTGCCAACAATGAATACCGGTGATGATACGTCCCATGCCGTGTAGCCTCTGGCTTCGAATGTATTTCTTATTCCACCGCTCGGAAAACTGGAAGCATCGGGCTCCGACTGTACAAGAAATTCTCCGGAAAAATTCTCAACAATATGACCTCTTTCTCCTACCTCAAGAAAAGAATCATGTTTCTCAGCGGTTCCATCAGTCAGGGGGTGAAACCAGTGTGTAAAATGAGTTGCCCCTCTCTCTAAGGCCCATGCTTTTAAACCTATAGCAACCTGTTCTGCTTCCTGCCTGCTTAAAGATTTCCCTTCATCAATTGCCTGCCTGACAACCCTGAAAGCTTCTTTTGACAAGTAGTGTTCCATTTTATGGAGGTTAAACACATCCTCTGCGAAATACCTTGAAATTACTTTCGAAGAGGTTTCAATTTTAACAGGCTCCCTGTTAAATACTTCCTGTAATGCACTAAATCTTAATTCTGCCATAATCCATTTTATTTTTTGCCAAAAATATATATTTTTTTCAATATACCCCCTTATTTTTTATGTTTTTTCACATTTTTTACTATTTTTTCCCCTTTTGACCCCTGTTTTTACACACATTGTTTCATTTTTATATACTTATTTCTAATACACCCCCCCTCTTATCTCATGCAGATTATTGGAATAATTGTTTATTTATAATTTTTTAAAGCATATTCTCTGTAATAGTTTCGGACAAGTTTTTGAATGAATTTTGTTATATTTGTCGCCTGAATTTTAAAAAGTTATTATAATCGGATAATTTAAACCAGCATATTCATGTCAGCAATTCAATTTTTAAGGGAGAAGGCAGGTGTCTTTGTTGCAGTCATTATAGGTATATCTCTTTTGCTGTTTGTTGTCAGCGATTTTTTCGGCAGTGGTACCGGCCAGAGAAAACAGATGAAGGAGTACTATGATCTGGGAGAAATAGCCGGGGAAGATGTCTCATATCAGGATTTTGAAATGCGTGTTCAGAACATGGTTGAGATATATAAGCTTTCCGGAGCATCTAATATTGACGAATCAACCTATGAGTCAATAAGGGAACAGGTATGGCAACAGATGGTCAGGGAAAAAATCCTGGATAATAACTACGAAAAACTGGGTATAGGAGTAAGTAATGAAGAAGTTGATGACCTGGTTCTGGGAAATAATCCTCATCCCGTAGTAATGCAATTGTTCTCCGATCAGAATACGGGAGAATTCAATAAATCATTTCTGATTAATTTTCTGCAACAGATAGATGTTGACGAGACTGCAAGGAAATACTGGTTGTTTTTTGAAGACCAGATAGTTGATGACAGGATGAGCACAAAATACAATAACCTTGTTTCAAAAGGCCTGTATATAACATCAAAACAGACTGAATTTGAGGATATGCTTAATAAAGCCTCTGTCGATTTTAGTTTCATAATGAAAAACTATGCTTCTGTACCTGATTCTGCGGTAGAAATTCAAAGAAGTGAACTGGAGTCTTATTATTCAAAACATAAAAACAGTTACAAACGCTCTGCACTGCGCGATATTGAATATGTCACATTTGATATACTTCCTTCCGAGAATGACAGAAGAGATGCAGAGGAATGGATAAATGAGACCAAAGAGGAGTTTGCTGAAGCATCTGATCCCGAACAGTTCATCAATCTGACTGCTGACACACGTCATAATGGTTTTTATGTTCCGCTTAACAGTGTATCGGAACAACTGAGAGATTTTGTGAAATCCGAGGACAAAAACACTGTCTTTGGTCCTTATGAAGAAGACGGGTCTTTTAAGATTGCAAGGCTGATTGATGCTGCCAACAGGCCTGATTCGGTACGTGCCAGGCATATTCTTATCTCCTCTGGTCAGTTAAGAACAACTGAAAATGCCAGACACATAGCTGACAGTCTTATTAATTTGCTCAAGAGTGGTGTGGATTTTGAAGTTCTGGCCATGAGTAATTCCGATGATGGTGGTTCTGCCCAGGTAGGAGGCGATCTCGGATGGTTCTCTGAAGGGATGATGGTTACTCCTTTCAACGATGCCTGCTTTTCAGCAAGAAAAGGAGAATATGTAACTGCAGAAACAACATACGGAGTACATATTATAGAAGTACTTAACAAATCAAAAGACGTAAGGAAATACAATATAGGTATTATAGACAGGATGATCACTCCCAGTTCAGCAACCAATCAGGCAGTATACAGTGAAGCCAGTCAGTTTGCTGCAAACAGCAGTACCTATGAACAATTTAACTCCTCAATTGCCTCTCTTAATATGGATAAAAGAGTTGCCAATGATGTAATGCCGTCACAAAAGACACTTCCCGGATTAGACAATCCGAGATCACTTGTAATAGCACTCTTTTCTGCCAAAGAGGGGGATATTATTCTTGATGACAATGAACAGGCGGTTTTTGAAATTGGTGAAAAATATGTTGTTGCCTATTGCACCCGGGTTCAGGAAGAAGGATTAGCACCTCTGAAGGATGTCGAAAATGATGTCAGGTTTGCTGTTCTCAGGGAGAAAAAGGCTGATATCATTTCTGAACAGTTTAAAGAGATTAAAGGCTCCGGCAATTCACTGAATGATATTGCAAATGAAATGGGTCTGAACATCCAGGAGGCCACTCAGATCAGTTTCAGATCATATAGTGTACCTGGTGCCGGCATGGAACCGGCTCTTATCTCTGCAGCCACATCAGCACCCCAGGGACAGCTTGCCGGTCCTGTCAGCGGCAATAACGGAGTTTTCATGTTCCAGGTCAATTCCGTATCTGAAGCTCCTCCGGAAGACACTGAGATGCTCAGGGAAAGGCTCATGGCTACATACAGAATGAGAGGCACTTATGAAGCTTATGAAGCTCTTAGAGAATCAGCGAATATTATTGATAAAAGGTATAAGTTTTATTAATATTATCACTTTACCTTCACAAATCAACCCCCTGCTACCAAGGGGGTTTTTGTTTTTTATATCGCACTGTCCGGGCACAGTCTCTTCAGTACTGGTTAATATCAAAGGACCTTATGCCAGGTCTGTATGGTATTCCTCAATTACTTCACCAGGATAATAAATTTATTTATCACCGTCACTTTATCAACTAATACTAAGTATAGTGATATTATTTTGAAATTTCTACTACATTTATAGTATTTATTTAATTAATGTAGTATATTTGAAGAAAATTATTCAATTATGATAGAGATAACAAAAGCCCAGGAAGAAGTTCTGAAGGTGATATGGGAAATAAAAAACGGGGCTGTCACCGACATTCTTAATAATCTTCCGGACCCCAAACCTGCATACAACACAGTTGCAACGGTGATCAAAGTGCTTGAGAGAAAGGCTTATGTAAGCCACCGGACTTATGGAAAAACACATGTTTATTATCCTCTTGTCTCAAGGGAAGAATATGCCAATCACGTGGTGAAGGAAGCTTTCACAGGACTTTTCAAAGGGTCACTCCAGCAAATGGTTTCTCCTTTTATCAGGAACAGGAACATAAGCATCAGCGATCTCGAAGAGCTGCGCCATATACTCGAATCGGAAATTGACAAAAAAAGAAGCCAGCCATGAATTTCTTTTACTACATGTCTACAGCAGGCCTTTGCCTTGCAATAACGTGGCTGGCATCAGTTATCCTGTTCAGAAAAGGAACGGATTTCAAAATCCAGCGTGTATTCATCATCGTAGCAGTTATTTTTTCACTTATGCTGCCTCTCAGCCGTTTCAGCATTGAGATAACTGACACGGGCAGAACTGCATCTGAACTTCCCTTTGCAGCACAGCAGGCTTCAACAAAAACTGATGGCATTGTAATTCTTCCGGAAAAACCCGGATTTTTTGCTTCAGCTGCCGGCTTTCTGGTAAAGTTATACTATATTATTACAGCAGTATGGCTTTCCGCTCTCCTGATCCAGCTTGCAAGGATCCTTTTTCTCTACTCCGTATCACACAGGCAAAGGAGGGGATGCCTGACCATACTGACAGGCAGCAGGATAAAAACTCCCTTTTCATTCTTCAGCCTTGTTTTTATCCCAGTCGATATAGATGACGAAACTGAAAGGGAAAGCATTATAGTACACGAAAGTATTCATGCATCACAATATCACTCATTCGACAATCTGCTTATTGAACTGTTAACGGCCGTGATGTGGTTCAATCCATTTGTCTGGATGATAAGGCGATCGCTGCATCTTGTTCATGAATACCTTGCAGATGAAGGGACGCTGGGTACCGGGATCGACAGGATAAGGTATCAGGCGCTTCTTATAAACCAGGTTATTGAGGAGAAACTAATCTGTCTCTCTTCTGATTTCAATAATAAACTTCTTAAAAAACGAATGATCATGATGACAAATTCAAATCAAAAAAAGGAAGGGACCGGCAGGTTAACTGCTATACTCCCTCTTGTTTCTGTTATGTTTCTTTCTGTTTCAATACTCAACGGTTTCTTCCCCCGCGAGACAAAGGCCTCCGACCAGGGCAGCCTGGCTATTACCGTAGCTGAACCAGTGACACTTGTGCAGCCATTGCCGGTTCAGCAGGATACATCCCGTATGGACAAAGTAAAAGTAACAGGTTATGCAGCTTCGGAAATGGGTTTAAGGGTGGGAAGAAAACCATCAGGACAAGATACGGCCGGAACCGAAAAGATCACAGTCATTGGGTACGGATTGCAGAAAACCGGTCCCGGCAATAGCCAGGTGAAGATTCATAGAACAGACGGTGACCCTACGGCTCCCAGGCCTGTGATTATTGTAGACGGGGTTCAAATTGACAATATGGATGAACTGGATCCTGACCAGATAAGCTCGGTCAATGTTATGAAGGAAGACAATCTCATTATTATAAGGACAAAAAGTTTTGCGGGTAACAGGACTGAGAATGATCAGGAGATAACGTTTCCTGAAATATCTTCTGAAAATATCCTTTACGTTATCGACGGGGAAAAATCAGTCAAAGAAGTCTTTGAGCCCGGGGGGACTGTCTGCCCCACGATTATTCACCCCTGAAAGGGGTGAATAATATTTGATTCTAATGAAAAGAAATTTAACTTTGAAT
>ERZ795048.3198-NODE-3198-length-12465-cov-7.092667_pt1 | contig 12465 bp, 3 predicted proteins | sample MGYA00375132_ERZ795048 | MGnify/ENA primary metagenome ERZ795048 (study PRJEB30177, sample SAMN05720225) | activated sludge metagenome | isolation source: Anaerobic digester | place: Hong Kong | collected 2014-12-17 ...
ACTATTACTAAACTGTTTTTATAATTTAGTCCAGTTATTTAGGGGGCTAGTACAATAAAATTCCACCATCTTGATTATAGTTCATTGCTACAGTTGCTTAAAGCATTTTGCCTGTGCGCTCTGTAGCAGCCTCTGCGCACACCTAATCCTGTACACAACGTACAGATCTCCCGGAGTACTTGCCGAGGCCGTCAGCTATTATGGTGGGGCCTATATAGCTCATCATACGTATCCAGACTACGTTTGCACCGTTCTCTGTAGAACTCCACCACTCACTGCTGACACCAATGTTGCCGAATTGTTTATAACCACCGCCCTCTATATAATTGCCAGCCGGAAGGGCTGAGAAACCCGACTTGTTTCTATATCCTGGGTAATCAGTATTTCCTACTGCACCAGTATTATCTGAGTAATTCCATCCACTATCTGTAGCCATAGATTTAGCAATTTTTGGATAACCAAAGTCACCACCATCGCCAAGTGAACCGTCAAAATTATAACCGTTATCAGCTAAAAAAGTTTCTAATTCTATCCATTCGTCATTACTTGGTAAATGCCAGCCCGGCGGACATATTCCTTGAACACCGCTGGGTTTACTACTACTGCTTGCAGCCCCAGCCATAGCCGCCGGCCAGTTGTAGAGTACTCCATAGGTTTGGTAGTTTTCTGTGGCTTTGGCAGCAGCTATATCTGTGCCATAGTAATCGTTAACGTAATAATAGGGTTCCGTATTTGAACATGTTTCCGGACCTACAACACTAGGCAGATATGCCAGGTTTTCTGCCATCCATACTTGCTCTCCAATGGTTACCGTTTTATACACTTTGCTATCCCGGGGATCTGTATATGAACCGTATTCAACTGGTGTGTCGTTTAATGTGATAAATGATATTTGCTCTCCATAATCAGTTCCTTCGGAATTGGTGGCATAGGCTCTTACGTAGTATATGGTATTGGGTGAAAGACCGGATAAATTGCTTGTAAAATCTCCTACACCTGTACCATCCGTTGTCTTGGAATTTGCTACTGTGGGATTCTCAGACGTGCTCCAGCACATGCCACGGGCAGTCACTGATGATCCACCATCTGCAGCCACTGTCCCAAAACAGGACGCTGTTGTGGTGGTGATATTGTGCACTTGATCTGTGGTAACAGTAAGTATATTAACATAATTCTTATCCTGAACACAACGAACAGAAAATCCGTAGTTAGTGTTGTTTCCGCGCCTGATAAACCAGTTGTAATCGGAGTTCATGCGTCGGCACCACGCTTCTGTAAGATACCCTCCGAGTGCGGTATTGCTAGAACTCCACCAAAAACCGCTGGTACAAATGAAATTGAATCCCCAGTTATAGCGGTGACCTCCCGGAAGGGCTGAGAAACCCGACTTGTTTCTATATTCTGGGTACTCAGTATTTCCTACTGCCCCAGCTATATCTGAGTATTCCCATCCACTATCTGTTGCCATAGATTTGGCAATTTTTCCATTAACACCCCATTCTTCATCAGTGTTCCCAATTGAACCGTCATAATTAAAACTGTTATTAGCTAATAAAGTTGCTAATTCTGTCCATTCGTCATCACTTGGCAAATGCCATCCCGGCGGACATATTCCTTGAACACCGCTGGGATTACTACTGCTGCTTGCAGCCCCATCCATTGCAGCCGGCCAGTTGTAGAGTACTCCATAGGTTTGGTAGTTTTCTGTGGCTTTAGCGGCAGGTACATCTGTGCCGTCATAACCGTAAACGTAATTACGTTTTTCAGACCATGATGTTGATCCCGGGGGGACCACAGTGCGCAGATACGCCAGATTTTCTGCCATCCATACTTGCTCTCCAATGGTTACAGTTTTATACACTTTGCCATCCCGGGGATCTGTAAACGAACCGAATTCAGAGGGGATTGGCTTGTCGTATAATGTGGTAAATGATTTTTGCTCTCCATAAGCAGTTCCTTCAGAATTGGTGGCATAGGCTCTTACGTAGTATATGGTATTGGGTGAAAGACCGGATAAATTACTTGTAAAATCTCCTACACCTGTACCATCCGTCGTCTTGGAATTTGAAGTCGTTGGATTCTCAGACGTGCTCCAGCACATGCCACGGGTTGTTACAGGAGATCCACCCTCTGAAAGAACACTACTTGAGGAATACTCGACTGATGTAGGATTAATGTGGTTAAGTAACACCCCCGTGGTTATTATAGGTAGAATAACACCTTTTACACAACGGACAGAAAGCCCGGTGTCCTTGGAATCGAGGCTCTTGATTAGGGAGCTGCTAATGTCTACCAGGCTACAAAACCAGAAGAAGTCCCAATAATCATCATCGTACTTCGTAGAACCCCAAAAGAGGCCGCGGGTGCCAATTCTTACGAAGTTACCATCTCTACTGTTGTAACCACCCGGAAGGGCTGTAAAACCACTTTCGTTGTTGGCTCCCTCATTTGGGCTGGCCCAATGAGAGGTTCCAGTTTCTTTCATTTTGCCACCGGCAACTTCTTCTCCTCCCAGATAATCACTAAGTGTTGTCCATTCTGCATCACTGGGTAAATGCCAGCCTTCAGGGCAGGCTGTCATTGCGGCTGGCCAGTTGTAAAGTACTCCAAAGGTTTGGTAGTTTTCTGTGGTTTTGGCTTCATCTACGTCTGTCCCGTCATAATCATAAACGTAATAATAAGGTTCCTTATCCGAACCTATTGCCGGGCCTTCAACGCTGGGCAGATACGCCAGGTTTTCTGCCATCCAAACTTGTTCTCCAATGTTTATTGTTTTATACACTTGGCTATCTCGGGTATCTGTGAATGAATCGTTTGTTCGAAATGATTTCTGTTCCCCATAGGCCGTACCTTCTGAATTTGTTGCATAAGCCCTCACATAATAGCTAGTATTTGGAGAAAGGCCAGTGATATTGCTGGTATAAGTTCCCAGGCCTGTACCATCTGTTGTCTTGGAATTTGACGTCGTTGGATTTTCGGATGTGCTCCAGCAGACACCTCGGGCTGTTACAGGAGATCCACCATCTGAAGTAACGCTCCCTGAATATTCCACTGTTGTAGAATTTATGTAGATAATTACTCCCACCGTGGTCACTTTAGGTAGATTTACACCTTTCACACAACGAATAGAGAACCCGCCATGCCTTTCGTGATCGTTTCTGTCTACATAGCTAAAATCGTAACTCAGTTCCCGGTACCCGGCACTACTCGCATTGCCCTCTGTAGAATTCCACCATCGGCTGGCGCTTCTATAGTAGCGGAAGGAACCAAAGTCGTAGCGGTAGCCACCCGCAAGGGCTGAGAAACCCGACTTGTTTTTATATTCTGGATAGTCAGTATTTCCCACTGCACCAGGATTATATGAGTATTCCCATCCACTATTTGAAGCCATAGATATGGCAATTTTATCTCTAACACCATGCTCACCACTTGCCCCAATTGATCCATCATAATTATGGTTATTATTTGCTAAATAAGTTTCCAATTGTGTCCATTCTTCATCGCTGGGTAAATGCCAGCCTTCAGGGCAGACTATCATTGCGGCCGGCCAGTTGTAGAGTACTCCATAGGTTTGGTAGTATTCTGTAGCTTTGGCTGCAGCTACATCTGTGCCGTCGTAATTGAAAACGTAATAATAAGGTTCTGCACTAGATTCTGTTTCCGGGCCAACCACGCTGGGCAGATATGCCAGGTTTTCTGCCATCCATACTTGCTCTCCAATAGTTACTGTTTTATACGCTTTACCATCCCTGGAATCAGTAAACAACTTCTCGTCAATAAAAGTATGATCCGACATAGCGGACAGTGACAACGTGATATAATATCGGTGTCCGGCTTGCATGGTCTTTGCCGACTGTACCGTTGTAGTGGAGATGCGGCCTTCTGTTTCCAAAATGATTTGTAAAGAATCTCCTGTATGTATGGCAGCATTCATAAACATCTTAACATTGATAATCTCTCCTGTTTCCATTAACGGAGAATTATCCCAACGGGCCCTTACCCTGTCAGAGGCTTGTTCATCCATCACGGGAAGTGCAGAGGGATTGCCCAGATCGATGGTAAAATCCCCGGCCAGTTTTCTGTCGGGAGCAACTAACGTAACCGATCCAAGTGTTTCTCCCACCATGGATGTCCCGCTTACATCTATGCTTATATCCAGCATGGTCATGATCTCCCGGAAGTGGATCCGGTAGCCATCTTGATCATTACCTATGATGCTGGAACTGATTTTCCAGTCGTAAGGAGCTATCTGTGACGCATTTTCGTTTTGTTCTTGCTCAGAGTCCAGGGTTCCCTGCATCTCACGGTAATTGTCTCCGGCAGATTCCGTGTAGGGATAATAGGCTCCTACAGGGACACCGGTTTGGGCTCCTCGGAATACACCAAACGGGGTTCCTGCTCCTGTGGTGAGGGTCAAAGACACGTTGGACGATCCGTTCCCATACACACCAATGGCATCGCCTTCCTCCCAAAGAGTTAGTAAACCGTCGGTATCCAGAGTGGTACGCGTTGAGACGTCCTCTCCGGTTGGAAGGACTCCCCTGATTTCCATGTTGTCTTTTTCAAGAATGGACAGACGCCTTTCTTCTTCCTGTTTACACCCCATGATCAACAGGATAAGGCATATCGTAATAATGATCTTTTTCATAGTACCGATCCTTTATAAAAGATTCCCGTCATCTATATAACCGCCTGCACGCAATTGAGTTCCCGTAATGTCAATATTTTTTGCTCTTTCAGATAATAGGCGGGGTTTGGATGTAATGCCATATGGTTACTTCCGTTGTTTCCAAGTTGGCTTCTGTTAGCTATCTTAATTTTAAAATTAGGGGATTGCATTTTGAGTTCGCACGGAAAATCAGCGTAAGTAATTCCATTGTTTCCTTTTTTTGGTTTTCACCCTCTGTATGCTTGTACTCCCTACATATCCGTTCCTGGTTAACTGATAAACGGACTAAAGCAAATCGTAAGTCACCTTGTATACCGGTAATTCATTATACCGTCCAATACCGTCCAAAAATTCAAAATGTCAAATAGTCTAGTAGTCTAATAAATTAATCCGAATTCTGTAAACAACGAACAGAATACCCGTCATACTTGTTGGAGCAGCTCCTGTCTGAGCGACAGTTATTGTAGTACAGAGCATGGTACCAGGTGTATTGGGTACTGTATTCCGTAGAACTCCACCAGTAGCCACAGTAACCAATGCCGTAGAAGCTATCGTATTCGAAGTAGCCACCTGGAAGAGCTGAAAAACCCGACTTGTTTCTATATTCTGGGTACTCAGTATTTCCTACTGCCCCAGTATTATCTGAGTGATCCCATCCACTATCTGTCGCCATAGATTTGGCAATTTTTCCTTGAACACCAAAGTCAATGTCACCACTGCCCCCAATTGAACCATCATAATTATAACCGTTATCAGCTAAGAAAGTTGCCAATTCTGTCCATTCGTCATCACTTGGTAGATGCCAGCCAGGTGGACATATTCCTTGAACACCGCTAGGATTACTACTGCTGCTCACTGTGCCAGCCATGGCCGCAGGCCAGTTGTAGAGTACTCCATAGGTTGTATAGTTTTCTGTGGCTTTGGCTGCAGTTACATTTGTGCCGTTGTATTCGTAAACGTAACAATAGGGTTCTGTACCAGATTGTGTTGCCGGACCTACGACACTAGGTAGATAAGCCAGGTTTTCAGCCATCCATACTTGCTCTCCAATGGTTACTGTTTTATATACTTTACTATCTCGTGAATCTGTAAATGAACCGTATTCAATCGGCGCGTCACTTAATGTGGTAAATGATTTTTGCTCCCCATAAGCAGTTCCTTCAGAATTAGTGGCATAGGCACTTACATAATATGTGGTATTTGGGGAAAGACCTGTCAAATTGCTTGTGAAATCTCCTACACCTGTACCATCTGTTGTCTTGGAATTTGATGTCGTGGGATTCTCAGATGTACTCCAACAGACACCTCGTGAGGTGACATTTTGGTCTCCATCCGAAGTTACAGAACCGGAACAGATAGCTGATGTAGCTGTTACGTCAGTTACCTGACCTGTGGTAACAGTAAGTAAAATATCATTCCTGACACAACGGACAGAGAACCCTGCATAGTTGCCGCTGTAATGGTTACGATATATATCAGAATTGCTCAATCTCACGTACCAAGGCCAGGAACCAGGTGCTACGGTAGAAGTCCAAAATTGCGCATATTTGCCAAGGTCAAGGAAACTGCCATCAAACAAGACACTGCGGTTCCCACCGGGTAAAGCTGTAAAACCACTTCCATTGGTAGCTAGATCGTTATTAGAGAATTCGGCAATATAAGGCCAGTGAGAACTTCCAACCTCTCTCATTTTGTCACTTGCCACTTCTTCACCTCCAAGATAATTTAATAATTCTGTCCATTCGTCATCACTTGGCAGATGCCAGCCTTCTGGGCAGGCAACCATTGCGGCCGGCCAGTTGTAGAGTGCGCCATAGGTTTGGTAGTTTTCTGTGGCTGTGGCTGCATCTAAGTCTGTGCCGTCGTAATCGTAAACGTAATAATATGGATCTGTATGAGACTCTGTTGCCGGACCTACAACACTAGGAAGATAAGCCAGGTTTTCTGCCATCCATACCTGATCTCCAATGGTTACTGTTTTATACACTTTGTTATTCCGGGAATCTGTTAATGAACCGTATTCAATTGGCGTGTCCCTTAATGTGGAAAATGTTTTCTGCTCTCCATAAGCAGTTCCTTCGGAATTAGTGGCATATGCCCTCACATAATAGGTACTATTAGGAGAAAGGCCCGTGATAGTGCTGGTATAAGTTCCCACGCCTGTACCATCTGTTGTCTTGAAATTTGAAGTGGTGGGATTCTCAGAGGTGTTCCAGCAGACCCCCCTGGCTGTAACTGATGATCCTCCTTCTGAAGTCACATTCCCTGAACAGTACGCTTTTATGGTGGTGAGATCGGTGACATATCCTGTAGTGACAGAAGGTGTTGTTTGTTTTGTGGTAAATGTTCTTTGCTCTCCATAGGCTGTGCCCAAGGAGTTCGTTGCATAAGCCCTAACATAATAGGTGGTATTGGGAGAAAGATCGGTGATATTGCTGGTATAAGTTCCCACGCCAGTCCCATCTGTTGTTTTGGAATTTTCTGTGGTCGGATTTTCAGATGTACTCCAACAGAGTCCCCGGGCTGTAACAGCGGCACCTCCATCGCCAGTTACATTGCCTGCACAGGTCGCTGTCGTGGTGGTGATATTGAGGACTTGACCTGTAGTAACAGTCAGTACGTTATTATTCCTGATACAACGGACAGACCACCCCATTGCCTTGTTGCTGGGGAGCCATCCCCCTGTGCCGCTGTTATCACTGCCAAGGGAACGATCCCAGGCAGTATTAGTGTCATTCTCCGTAGAACTCCAAAAGAAGCAGACGCTACCAATTTGAACGTAAGCACCATCGGGGCGGCGGAAACCACCCGGAAGGGCTGTAAAACCACTTTCATTGGTGGCTCCTGTATTGGGGCTGTCCCAATGAGAGAATCCGGCTTCTTTCAACTTGCCGCCGGCATTATCTCCCAGATAATCAGTAAGGGTTGTCCATTCGTCATGACTTGGCAGATGCCACCCTTCAGGGCAGGCAGTTAGGGACGCCGGCCAGTTATACAACACCCCATAGGTTTGATAATTGTTTGTGGCTTTGGCTTCATCTATATCAGTGCCGTCGTAAGTGTAAACGTAATAATAGGGATCTGTTTCGTGACCATCGTCTTCTGAGCCTGTGGCAGGGCCAACGACGCTGGGCAGATATGCCAGGTTTTCTGCCATCCATACTTGCTCTCCAATGGTTACTGTTTTATACGCTTTACCATCCCTGGCATCAGTAAACAACTTCTCGTCAATAAAAGTATGATCCGACATAGCGGACAGTGACAACGTGATATAATATCGGTGTCCGGCTTGCATGGTCTTTGCCGACTGTACCGTTGTAGTGGAGATGCGGCCTTCTGTTTCCAAAATGATTTGTAAAGAATCTCCTGTATGTATGGCAGCATTCATAAACATCTTAACATTGATAATCTCTCCTGTTTCCATTAACGGAGAATTATCCCAACGGGCCCTTACCCTGTCAGAGGCTTGTTCATCCATCACGGGAAGTGCAGAGGGATTGCCCAGATCGATGGTAAAATCCCCGGCCAGTTTTCTGTCGGGAGCAACTAACGTAACCGATCCAAGTGTTTCTCCCACCATGGATGTCCCGCTTACATCTATGCTTATATCCAGCATGGTCATGATCTCCCGGAAGTGGATCCGGTAGCCATCTTGATCATTACCTATGATGCTGGAACTGATTTTCCAGTCGTAAGGAGCTATCTGTGACGCATTTTCGTTTTGTTCTTGCTCAGAGTCCAGGGTTCCCTGCATCTCACGGTAATTGTCTCCGGCAGATTCCGTGTAGGGATAATAGGCTCCTACAGGGACACCGGTTTGGGCTCCTCGGAATACACCAAACGGGGTTCCTGCTCCTGTGGTGAGGGTCAAAGACACGTTGGACGATCCGTTCCCATACACACCAATGGCATCGCCTTCCTCCCAAAGAGTTAGTAAACCGTCGGTATCCAGAGTGGTACGCGTTGAGACGTCCTCTCCGGTTGGAAGGACTCCCCTGATTTCCATGTTGTCTTTTTCAAGAATGGACAGACGCCTTTCTTCTTCCTGTTTACACCCCATGATCAACAGGATAAGGCATATCGTAATAATGATCTTTTTCATAGTACCGATCCTTTATAAAAGATTCCCGTCATCTATATAACCGCCTGCACGCAATTGAGTTATTGTTATATCCAGATGCATATCCTGACAAGAGATCCTTATAGTAGCATTGCGATCTTGAGATGTGGTATTTGGTTGAACATCAAAAGATAATTGAGATGAAGCTACATCTCCCGAAGTAGTATTCAGGGTCAGCCAACCACTGCTTGATGTAACCTCTGCGGTCCAGGCAAGGTAAGCTGTCACGGTTACTGAATTATTGGTTCCTCCTTCTGCTGCGATTGTAAGAGAGGTTTTAGAAAGTGAAATACTTGCCGGCGTTGTCAGTGTGATCTGTTGTCCGTAAGCAGTTCCTGCCGCATTGATTGCATAAGCCCTGATATAATACGTGGTCCTTGAAGCAAGTCCGGTCAGCGTGCTTGTAAAGACACCTGATCCTGAACCGTCTTGCGTATGTGTAGCCAGATCCGCGGTAGGGTTGGCAGCTGTGCTCCAACAGACACCCCGGGAGGTAATGTCTGAGCCTCCGTTGTTGGTAATGTTGCCTCCAGTGTCAGCACCATAAGATGTTATATTGGTAACTGCAGTGGTAGTGAGTGAAGCAATGGCAGCCAGGGTGGTGAAGGTCTTCTGCTCTCCATAGGCCGTACCCTTGGAATTGGTAGCATAGGCCCTGACATAATAGGTGGTTTTGGGGGAAAGACCGGTCAGGTTACTGCTATAGGCTCCAACTCCTGTACCATTAGACGTTTTTGAATTTGTTGTGGTCGGATTCTGCGTAGTACTCCAGCAGACTCCCCGGGCTGTTACTGCGGCACCTCCATCTGCTGTAACATTATTATCGGAACAAGTGGCTGTTGTGGTCGTAATACCAGTAATCTGGCCTGTTGTTACTGTTGGCTTTGTTTTATTTGGATCGGGATTTTCCTGAGGGGTACAGGAGTACAATAGTAATCCCGTTATAAGTAGTAAAACAATCTTTTTCATTATTGATAGTTTATTGTTTAACAAATTATTCATTTGGATATCACGTCTGTGTAATTTAGTGAAAAACACCCAAATTACACTCTTTCATATTATTATACTGCTTAATCAGCCCCCAGACATTTGATTTCAGACACTATGGTCTGGGTGTAATTATCAAAGGTCAGCACCACTTTTACCGTGTGGCTACCCTGAGTGAGGGTAATCACATCCCCTGTATTGTGAGGCTGGTCGTTAAAAAACCAGGCTACAGTATTAGGCCTTACTATATTTTCCAAAGAAGGATCATCGTTTAGCTGAAGTATTAACTTATCCCCCGCCCTGTACGCTCGGCTCGTATTTAAGATCATATAATATCCGCTGGAAAAGAGCTGGTTATCCCTTGGTCCCACTATTGCGGAAACCATGATGTTGCGGTCCAGGTCATGTTGTTCTTTCCAGTCTGTGGTAAATGGTCCCATGGTAAAGTCAGCATAGCCACCCATAGGTACCATGGGTCCTTCATCTGCTGTCAGAGGATACCCATTATCACAATCCTTGACATAATATCCGAAGTATACCGGTTTTCCTGCAGGAATGACCAGCTCGTGGTCGGTTACATCAACATTCATCATGGTTCCGAAAGACGGGTTACTGACTACCTGGGTTAGAACACATTCCTGGTCTATGAATGCAAACACACCCACTTCCGCAGCCGATGACCCGTTTACCTGGCATGATATGGTGTTTACAATGTAACCTGTATAAGGCGCCATTTCCTGGGCCGTGAAACCCACCGCTCCATAGATGGCCCCTCCGGGCGTGCCCGATCCGATATTCCAACGCTTGAGCCCGTGCTTATTGAGCACCCCGTTTCCGGGATCAAGCACAGGAATCATGGTAAAGTCCAATGTGATTGTTTCTGAATGACTTGCCGGGGTTTTTCGCTCCGCTAGATAATACCCTGTTTTAGAAGCCTGTATGAAAAAGACTCCTGTATCCCTGGTCTCTGTTGTAAAGGTATATGCTCCCTGCTGGTCTGTAACCACCGTAGTGATCAATGTTCCTGCTACATTGGACGAGGATCTTATCGGACCTCCGTCCTTAAGCAGATCAGGAGCATTGACCGGAGCGGTCTCATCTGCGTTATCGTAGAACAGGGACATGGTAACCCCGGTGACAGGTACACCTTGCTCATCGGTCACCCTTCCGCTTATCGTTATTTCCTTATCGGAAACATTTTCTACTGTTGCCGAAACCATGATGTTGCGATCGTGTGACCAGGGCTCAGTCAATCCGGTAATGCTACGTGCAACATATCCCCCCATCGGGACCATGGGCCCTTCATCTATAGCGATGGGGTAACCATAATCGCTGCCTTTGACATAACAGCCGATTTTCACCAGTTTCCCCTCCGGAATGATCAACTCATACGAACTCACATCCACAGTCATCATGGTTCCAAAGACCGGATTGTCCACTTTGCGGTCCAGCACCACATCTGAATCCATGGTTACAAAAACACCCACTTCTGTCGCAGAACTGCCACTTATTTGGAAGGATATGGTTTGTATCCTTTTACCCTGGCATAGTACTAGTTCTTCTGTCGAGAACCCTACAGCCCCGTATATCGTAATGTCGGGTTCTCCGTAACCTAAACTACGTCCTTCCCATGCATTGTGTTTTTTAAGAACATCTCCAGTGAACTGTACTATCGGAAACAGGGTGAAATCCAGTTGTGTGTTTCCAGCAATCTCCCCACTGACTCCCTTTTCTGCAGTATGGTAATCCTGTTTGCTTACTGTTACAATGTATCGGCCTGAAGCAGTCTGTGTTGTAAAGGAATAAGCTCCCTGCGCATTAGTAGTAATTTGGGAAACATTCTCCAGCGACCTTTGTGGCGAGATCCGTATACCATTCTCTGCTGATTTCCAGCTTGGTGCAGTGGCCGGAGAAATACCATTAGACGCCTCAAATGATAGGATCACAGCAGCGCCAGCAACAGGATTTCCATCAGGATCGGAAACCACGCCGCTAATTATTAATTCACTGCTCTTGGTAATTGAAAACGTAGCCCGGTCTTCGGTATTGACAATGTTATTTAAATATGTCCCGGTAGGGTTCCCGGCATGATCCACGGCAGCCGGGGAAGAAGACTCGGTGAACGAAGTGTTGTTTGTACTGCCAGGGAACGGAATCTGGGTGTTGTTTTGTATGGCATCTTCGGGATATACGGCTTCAACCAGATCGCAACACTGGTGCGAGGCATACGCATTGATACCATTCCAGTTGTTCCATCGGGACGCAGCCGTTACTCCACCCACATCATTCTCCGACATGTCAATATGATAAATGAGCAGTCCGGAAGGAATATAAGCATCCCATCCCGCTTGCCTCCTGTATTCATAAAGGAAAAACTCCCCGTCATTGGCGGTTTCGCTCATGTAACAAATGTTTTCCGCGACAGGTCCTAAAGAATAATCCCCTTCCTCTTCAATCACCCCCGGATCATTGTCAAACCAGTCCAGCAGGAGCCTTTCTATGGTGGTAAAGTAAGGCGGGGTTCTGCCTAAATCATTATGATTACCGCTGGCCATCAGGGCAAAGATCCCCAGGCCCCTGGCTTGTCCATTTTCTGCATAATCGGTATCGTAAAAATCGGGCAACCCTAACACATGCCCGAATTCATGACAAATTGTTCCAATAACAGGAGGTCTTTCATAACCTGGAG
>ERZ795048.3202-NODE-3202-length-12455-cov-33.377339_pt1 | contig 12455 bp, 6 predicted proteins | sample MGYA00375132_ERZ795048 | MGnify/ENA primary metagenome ERZ795048 (study PRJEB30177, sample SAMN05720225) | activated sludge metagenome | isolation source: Anaerobic digester | place: Hong Kong | collected 2014-12-17 ...
TCTAATCAAGCCTGAACAACCGGGGTGGGATAACCACTCCTGTTTAAACTTCTTCATTCCGGGAGGGGCATTCGAAAGGATGCCCCTCTCTCTATAAATAAGCCCCTGCACCTGATAAATGATTACCCCGTCAGGAAAATAAAAAATATAATATGGAAAACCCGGGTGATTGTTATTATATTTTAAACGGATTATTTTAATATGTAACTATGAAATTTGACGATTGAAGCAGTTCTTTTTATAACCGGAGATAACTCTTTTGAAGAGACTAAAAAACCTTTTCAGCCGTTTACAGATACATAAATCACCAGGGAACTGGATTGTAAGATTCGGCATACTTTTTCTTCTCGGCACATGGCTGATCTCTATACAGATTGTTTTTGAAGACAGACGTCTTGAACTTTCCAGGGCAAAAAGGGAAACTGCCAACCTCTCAATTATACTCGAAAGGCATATCTACGAGACTTTTTCCCGTACGGAAGTTTTACTTTTTACACTCAGACAGAGGTGGGAAAGGGGATTCAGCAAGAGTGAAATGACAACCTTCCTGCATAATGCTGTAACAGCAAATCCTGAACTTTTCAATCTTATTTCAATAATAGACAGACATGGCAATGTTCTTCTTACTGATAAATCTGAATTCAAACCTACCTACAGCGGAGACCGGCCTTTTTTTATCCATCACAGGGAAAACAGTTCCAGGTATCTCCGCACAGAGAACCCTATACTGGGACGTGTTACAGGAAAATGGTATCTGCCGCTCAGTGTCCGTCTACAGAACGCGAAGGGGGAATTTAACGGAGTGCTTCTTGCCTCTGTGAACCCGTACTATTTTTCAATGATATTCCAGGAGGTGAACTTAGGTAAAAAATCCCTTGTGTATCTTGCTGATTTCAATGGAACTATATACAGCGGCATGCTTGGCGGTAAGGATATGGGGCTTGAAAAGACCATACCTGTTGAAATAGTTTCCGGTTTCACTGATAATAAACATTCTCATCCTGAAACAGTTCATACCTGTATTGACGGAATAGAGCGGATATTCAGCCGGGCTTTTATAAAGAACAAAACCATGTTCGTTTCTGTAGGGATTGGACTTGAGGAGTGGCTCGCTCCCTGGCGAAGCAGAACCCTGTTTATTATAATAGCGCAAATTCTTATAACATTGATTATTCTGATAATTATATTCCGTCTCCGCCAGGCAATAATATCAAGAGACGAGATCAATGAGGAGCTTGACCAGTTTTTTTCCACATCACTGGACCTGTTGTGCATAGCTGATGCTGATGGTAACTTCAGACGTGTAAATAAAGAGTGGGAAAATATACTTGGATATTCAACAGGTGACCTCGAAAAAAGAAGTTTCCTTGATTTTGTCCACCCGGATGATCTCCAGGAAACGATTGATAAAACAAGGGAGAGTTCTATTTCACCTGTTTTCAACTTCATCAATCGCTACCGCTGTATAGACGGCAGCTACCGTTATATCGAGTGGCGCTCAACCCCCCATGATAAACTGATCTACGCCGCTGCCCGTGACATCACAGAAAGAATTGAAAATGAAAAAGCTCTGCGTGACAGTGAGGAGAGGTTCAAAGCACTGCATAACGCTTCTTTTGGAGGTATAGCTATTCATGATAAAGGTGTTATTCTTGAATGCAACCGGGGTCTTGAAGAATTAACAGGCTATTCAAGAGATGAACTTATCGGCATAAACGGCCTTCTTCTGATTGCAGAACAATCCCGCGATACTGTTATGAAAAATATAATGTCAGGTTATGAAGAACCTTACGATGCGATCGGAATCAGAAAGAATGGCAAAAATTTCATAGTCAGAATTGAAGCTAAAAATATACCATACAAAGGGAAAACAGTAAGAGTCACAGAATTCAGGGATATAACTGAGCAGAAAAAATCTGAAGAAGCGCTGAGGGAAAGTGAAGAAAAACTGAAAGCAGTATTTAATGCAGCGAATGTCGGTTTCAGCATCACTGATGAACAGGGAAAATACGTGATGTACAACAACTGGTGGCTCAATTATTTAGGTTACGAAGCTGATGAATTAAAACAGAAAACAAATCTTGACATTACTCATCCCGATGACATTGAGACAAGCCGGAACTACTTCCTTAAAGTTATTGCAGGCGAGTTATCCAATTATAGAATAGAAAAAAAATTTATAAAAAAAGACGGCAGTACTGTATGGGGGGACCTGGCCGTATCACCGGTAAAAGACAGGGAGGGGCGGGTACAGCTCATGGTCGGCATAGTGAATGATATAACTGACCGCAAGTATTCTGAAGAGGAACGTGAAAAACTGCAGGCCCAGCTTAATCAGTCGCAAAAAATGGAATCTGTCGGCCGTCTTGCAGGGGGAGTTGCCCATGATTTCAACAACATGTTAGGAGCCATCTTCGGATATACTGAACTTTCCCTGAGGAAGATTGCCCCGGATCACCCGGTTTACACATATCTTCAGGATATAAAGAAAGCAGCAGAACGCTCCGCAAACCTCACAAGACAGCTCCTTGCCTTTGCCCGCAAGCAGACAGTGGCTCCGAAAATTCTTGATCTTAATGAAACAGTTGAAGGTATGCTTAAGATGCTGAGGCAGATTATAGGGGAGGATATATCCCTCGAATGGCTGCCATCTGCTAATCCTGTAATGATCAAAATGGACCCTGCACAGGTTGACCAGCTTCTTGTTAATCTCTGCGTAAATGCCCGTGATGCCATAACAGATACAGGGAAAGTAACCATTGAAACAGATAAGACAGTTTTCACAGAAGCGGACAAAATAAAAGATGAAAGCATTCTACCCGGTGATTATGTGGTGCTTGTCATAAGTGACAATGGAATCGGCATGGACAGGGAGACACTGGATCACCTCTTTGAACCTTTCTTTACGACAAAAGAAACAGGACGTGGAACAGGTCTTGGGCTTGCTACAGTATACGGAATTGTTAAACAGAACAACGGGTTTATAAATGTCTACAGCGAACCGGGGCTTGGGACAACCTTCAGAATATACCTGCCGCAGCATTATGCAGCAGCCGTGAGTAAAGAACAGGAATCCGGGACCAAAGAACCGGACCAGGGGCACCAGACACTTCTTCTTGTTGAAGATGAGGCTATGCTACTTAATATAAACAGCGAAATACTCGAACAGCTCGGGTATACTGTTCTGACTGCCGCTTCACCAGCTGAAGCGCTGAGAATTGCCGGACAGCACAGTGGACACATAGACCTCCTGATAACAGATGTAATTATGCCGGAAATGAATGGACGGGATCTTGCGGATAAAATTTCAGTTTTACATCCGGGGATCAGGCTTCTTTTTATGTCAGGATATACCGCAAGCGTAATTGCCCATCATGGGGTTCTGGAGGATGGAGTGCATTTTCTGCAGAAACCGTTCTCTCTAAATGACCTTGCGGAGAAGGTTAAAGAAACCCTGGGGAAGTAAAAATCCCGGGAGGCTCAGAGGATTTCTTTCAGAGGCATGTATTTAAGTTCAACAAGGTTTTCATTTAACTTTACCCGTTCACCATGTTCATCTATATATTCGCAGCGGAATGTATCTGATATAGCAGCGCCGTCTTTCAGTTCAATAATCCCCTGATCGATGAGTGACTGAATATAAGTCCTTATTATTCCAAAGCACATCTTCTGAATGTTCATGTCGGAGTGATGTTCGTGGTCATAGAGCCCTAAGTTAACATCAGCAACAGAGTAACCGGAAAATGCCGTATTAACAAGCATCCCTGTTTCTACTCCGTATATCTGCCAGAAGGTCATGCTGTTGAAAAAATCAAGGGTGGCCGCACATTCACCGGCAAGGGGATATGAATATTCAGCAAGAGCATTGAGAGCCGGATGTTCAATTACTGAAAATAAAGGCTGGGCAACAAACTTTTTAACACGCCCCATTGCACGCCAGAACCCTGCTTTAGCGAAATCCGCCCCTTTAAGTACGGCTCCCGCCAGAGCTGTGACAAAATGCACACCGAAATATTGAGCCACAACATCCGCATCGAGAAAAACAACAATTATATCCCTCGCAGTAAGACCATCCATAAACCCGCGGTTAATCACATAAAGCGACCTCCGCATGTCGCTCCCCTTCCCCTTCTCTTTTCCCATATCAGGAACTTCCAGATTATTCGCGACAATGATGTCAACTCCGCAGTTAAGGGCGGAGACACCTGTTTCAGTGCGGTCCGGTTCTGTTCCTGTACGTCTGTGGTTAAGTATAATCCTGTCAATAAATCCTGTCGGGAGAGTATTCAGCAGTGTAATCTTTTCACAGACGAGGTCAGCCTCCCTCTCTCCGAATGTTGAGAAGACGACGAAGATCTTTCTGCGGCCTTTAAGCTTTAGAAGTTCATCGATGCTGAAATCTGCGTGTGTGTATTTTGTCAGGTTCATTTAAATTCCCCTGACCTCACCCCCCGGCCCCCTCTCCTCAAAGGCGAGAGGGAGTCATTCCCCCCTTCTCCACCATGGAGAAGGGGGTCAGGGGGGATGAGGTCCTATTTTATTACTTCATCTTTTTTCATAAAAATCAGAGACAGTACGACAGAGAGAAATAAAAGTGAAAAAATAACAATAAGTGATACGGCAACGGGAATTTTGTAGATCTCTGATATAAGCATTTTAACTGCGACAAAAAGAAGTATAAGAGCCACTCCATGTTTCAGGTACCTGAAAAGATTAAGCATCCCCGCAAGAACAAAGTAAAGTGCCCTGAGCCCTAAAATCGCCATTATGTTTGATGTTATAACTATGAAGGGATCGTGTGTTATCGCAAGAACTGCAGGTATAGAATCAACCGCAAAAACAATGTCAGCAGTCTCGATCATCAGAAGTGCTATAAACAGCGGAGTAAGGGCAAGTTTACCGTCAGCCCTTGTAAAAAACCGTTTACCGTTATAATCTGTAAGTACCCTGAAGTGCCTGTTTATAAATTTAACAAGCCTGTTCTCCGCAATATCAATCTCCTCCTCCTCTTTTGAAACAGCATCCCGGATCATCTTAAACGATGCCCAGAGTAATATTGCGCCGAAAAGATAAATTGTCGCGTGAAAATAATTCAGAAGGCCCACCCCTGCCATGATGAAGAAAATCCTGAATACTATTGCTGAAAGGATACCCCATTTAAGAATGTGCGGCTGATTTGCACTTTTTATATTCAGTGCATGGAATATCATAATAAAAACAAAGAGATTATCCACAGAGAGCGATTTTTCGATGAGGTAACCTGCAAGAAACTCCATAGCCTTTTCATGGCCGTTGTCGTAGAAAAAATATAATGACGCGTTAAATGCAAGGGCAACACATATCCAGATAATACTCCAGATAACGCTGCTTTTAAAAGACTTTTCACCCTCCTGGTGATCAGTTATATAGAGATCGATATACAGCATAATCCCCACCATAAAAGCAAAGAGTATCCAGAATCCGTAATGTATATCCAAGCAGGCCTCCCTTTATAAAGCAATTATAAAGCCATTGAATATCCATACCGTTTAATGATATTCATATTCTCAAGTCTTTTCTGGTTGACTAATGCCCGGAATATATTTTTTTTAATACTTTACTAAATCACGGTTTTTATTATCTTTAATAAACATTCTTTATACTGGAGCCGGTTATGGACAAAAGGATTACCTTCGGACTGCTAATATTCTTTATACTCTACTTCCTTGCGAAGTATATTTCAGGATTCTACATCGACTATGAATGGTTCAGAATAAATGAAGGATTGCAGGTTTTCTGGGTCATGTTCCTGACAAAATTCAATGTTCAGGCTATATTCGGGGCGATCTTCATATTTCTCTTCCTTCTTAATTTCGGGCTTATAAGGCTTATCGGGGGAAAAGGGAGATTCTTCTCGGAAAATTTTCTCGACAGGATACAGATACCGGCAATCGGTTCTTCACGAAGATTTCTTCTGATTCTCATGACCATAGGAATCGTACTTATAGGTTTTATGATGGGGGGAGGCGCGTCTGCTTTCTGGAAGGAATATCTTATGTTCCAGCACGGAGTTCCTTTCGATGGATATCCGGCAGATCCTGTTTTCGGGAAGAATATAGGTTTCTACGTATTTTCCCTCCCCTTTTATAATTTTCTTTACGGCTGGACAATGACATCTCTGGTATTTATAACAATATTCACTGCGGTTCTTCATCTCTTTAACGGGGGGATATCATTAACAAACACAGGCTTTGAATTTTCTCTCTTCTGCAGAGCCCATCTGTCCATACTATTAGGCCTTATGGTTGCTCTCTACGGACTGAGTTATCAGCTTTCAGCATATGAACTTCTGTTTTCACAGATTGGGAAATTCTACGGAGCGGGATATTCCGCTGTAAACGCGAAACTTGTTGCTTTCAGGGTTGCGGAGTTTATATCTTTTATAGCAGCGGGGCTGCTCTTCTTCAATGTTTTCAAGAGAAGTTTCAAACTGCCGGTAATTGTAATGGTCACACTGATTCCAATTTACTTTATACTGGGAACAGTTTATCCCGCTCTGCAGCAGAAATTCATTGTTGTCCCCAATGAACTGGATAAGGAAAAGCCTTTTATTCAAAACAATATAGATTTTACCCGCTTTGCTTACGGCCTTGATAAAGTGAAGGAGATCCCTTTTGAGAACAAAAGGAACCTGTCATATAATGATCTCAAAAAAAACCGGGAGACCCTGGACAGTGTCCGTCTCTGGGACTGGAGGCCTCTGAAACAGACATACAAACAGCTGCAGGAGCTTAAAAGATACTACTACTTCAACGATGTGGATGTTGATCGATATATAATAGACGGGAAGAAAATCGCTGTCAACCTTTCCGCCCGCGAGCTTTCAACTGACGGGCTCCCGGGGAACACACAGACATGGCAGAATAAACATCTGATCTATACCCACGGTTACGGAGCTGTAATGAGCCGGGTAGACCGGATAACTTCGGAGGGTCTCCCTGAATTTCTCATTCAGGACATACCTCCAAAAACTAAAGTTAACATCAGTATTGACAGGCCGGAGATTTACTATGGCGAGCATGATGCTCCTTATGTAATAACAAACACCTCCATTAAACCCGGGGAATTTGATTACCCCTCCGGTGATGAAAATATGTACACAACCTACCAGGGAACAGGGGGGATAAAGCTTGATTCTTTCTTTAAACGGCTTATGGCCTCTGTCTCTTTCGGCGACATCAACCTTCTTATATCGGGAAATATCAGTGGAGAGAGCAGGCTCCTGATAAGGAGGAATATTGTTGAAATGGCAAGAAATTATGCTCCATTCCTTGAGCTGGATGATGACCCGTATCTTACGATCTCAGACGGCAAACTGTACTGGATAATTGATGCATACACCACAACAGATATGTTTCCTTATTCCACACCGATAAATGTTAATAACAGAAAACTTAATTACATCCGTAACTCGGTGAAGATCATTATAGATGCTTACAACGGGAAGATAAACTGCTATATCACAGACCAGAAAGACCCTATTATTAAAGCATACTCCGGAATCTTCCCGGGAATTTTCAAAGATATAAAGGACATACCTGAAGGCCTCAAAAGTCACATCAGGTATCCTGAAACCATTTTCAATATTCAGAGTTATATCCTGCTGAAGTATCACATGACTAATCCTAATGTTTTTTACAACAACGAGGACGCATGGGCAATACCGGCACAGATATATGAAAACAGTGAAACTGAGGTACACAGTTATTACCTCGTGACAACACTGCCGGGAGAAAAGAGGAGTGAGTTTATACTTATACTCCCCTTTACTCCTTATCAGAAAAATAATATGCTGGCATTTCTCACTGCCAAATGTGATGTGCCTGATTACGGTGAGCTGCAGCTGTACCTCCTCCCTAAAGAGAAACTCAACTACGGTCCCATGCAGATTGAGGCAAGAATTAACCAGGACCCGGAAATTTCAAAGCAGCTCGCACTCTGGAGCCAGAAAGGTACTAATGTCATAAGGGGTAATATGCTTGCCATTCCCATTGAGGAATCCATTCTTTTTATTGAACCTCTCTACCTCAAGGCTGAAAAGAGTGAAATGCCTGAACTGCGTAAAGTTATAGTTTCATTTGCGGACAAGGTTATAATGGAGGACACACTCTCAGCCTCACTGGAAAAACTCTTTTACGGCGGAGGATTCACGGCGAGTGAAATAAGAGAAGGCGGAATTACTCTTAAAGAACTTGCCGACAGGGCATATATGCATTATCTTAAAGCAGAAGATAATATGAAAGCGGGCAACTGGAAAGATTACGGCGAAGAGCTGGAAAACCTCAAGCGTGTTCTTTCCCAGATGAAGAGCCAGGGTAAATAATGAAGATAGACCGGTCAGCAGGGATACTGCTCCACATAACAAGCCTCCCGGGGAAGTACGGCACAGGTACCTTAGGTGATGAGGCTTATGAGTTTGTTGATCATATTCATAAGGGGGGGTTCCGCTACTGGCAGATTCTCCCTGTGGGGCCGGTGTCACCTTCAATGTGCTGGTCACCCTATTCATCAATTTCCTCATTCGCAGGTAATGAACTTTTTATCAGCATTGATCATCTCCTTAGAGAGAACTGGTTTAAAAATAAAATCAGCTGCGATGAATTTCCTGAAGAGAACTTCTGTAATTTCGACAGGGCAAGAAGGTTTCTGAGGAAGGTTGTAATACTTTCATTCGATGAATTCCTCCTTCACGCTACAGAGGAGGAGAATATGGAGTTCAACAGGTTCTGCCTTCACCATAACAGTCTGTGGCTCGATGACTATGCTCTTTACATCTCACTTGTACATGAGTTCAACTCTTTCAACTGGCTCTCATGGAAGAGGGAGATTGCCATCCGCGACCCGGAGACCATAACAACGCTGAACACAAAACTCGCGGAGAGGATCCTGCTGGTTAAATACGCCCAGTTCATCTTTTTCAGACAGTGGAAAAGACTTAAGGACTATGCCAACAGCAGGGGAATAAGAATAATCGGCGATATACCGATCTACATATCAATGGAAAGCTCCGATGCATGGATCAACAGCCATATTCTTGATTTTGATAAAATAAATCTCCAGCCGAATAAAATTGCCGGTGTACCGCCTGATTATTTCAGTGAAACAGGACAGCTATGGGGAAACCCGTTGTATAAATGGTACAGTAAAAGCGGAGAACTTAACGAAAATACATACCAGTGGTGGAAGAAGAGAATAATGCACTCCCTTTCTCTTGCAGATATTATAAGGATAGATCACTTCAGGGGCTTTGAGTCATACTGGAGTGTTGAGTACGGGGAGGAGACAGCTGTAAACGGCGAATGGGAACATGGACCAGGCAGGCCTTTTTTTGACAGGCTTAAAAAAGAGACAGGAGCTCTCCCCCTTATTGCTGAAGACCTTGGACTCATTACTCCAGAAGTTAAAGACCTGAGGGACACACTCCAGCTCCCGGGAATGAAGATACTTCAATTCGCCTTTGATTTTAATAATAAGAATGAATACCTCCCGCATAACATAGATGAAAAGAACTGTGTCGTCTACACAGGCACGCACGATAACGACACTGTAAACGGCTGGTTTTACGATCCGGAATTTCCTGAGGAACACAGAAACTATGTCATGGAATACTTAGGGATGAAAGAGTGGAGCGATTTTCACTGGAGGATTATCCGTGAAGCCTATGCTACACAGGCTGACCTTGCAGTTGTACCGGCCCAGGATATTCTCGGCTACGGAAGGGAATTCAGGATGAATACTCCCGGCACCATTGAGAGTAACTGGACATGGAAACTTACAAAGGGAGCCCTGACTGAAGAGATGATGTTAAAAACAGGAAGGCTGGCCGGGATATTCTCGCGAATACCCGATAAAGAAAAACCGGATGCTACTTAATCAGAACGTGTACTCAGGCACAAACTTCTTTATAAAATTCCGCACATCCGCACCTGTCATGCTGTAGACCTTTTCACCTGCAGCATGGATAATCTCTTCATAATCTGAATCTGAAAGGTGAATATTATCGTTATGCAGTGTATAGATACTGCTGTTTCCAGTTTTGTCCATTGAACCCCGGTTATAGAAAAGCTCCTCGTACATCTTCTCTCCCGGGCGGAGTCCGGTATATTCTATCTTTATATCCCGTCCCGGGGTAAAACCGTAAAGTTCAATCATCCTGCGTGCTATGTCATCAATTTTATACTGTTCACCCATGTCGAGGACGAAGATCTCCCCCCCGGCGGATATTGCCGCTGAGTTTATCACCAGCAGAGAAGCTTCCGGTATACTCATAAAGAATCTTGTTACCTCAGGGTGAGTCACTGTCACAGGCCCCCCTCTCTCAATCTGTTCCATAAAGAGAGGTATAACAGAACCCCTGCTCCCAAGCACATTGCCGAATCGTACTGCCGCAGTATTCAGTTTTTTTCTGTCATGATACCAGGATGTTACCAGTTCACACATCCTTTTGGTTGCGCCCATGACATTGGTGGGCCTCACTGCCTTATCAGAGGATACAAGGATAAACTTCTGAACACCGTGTTCCGCGGAAAGGGATAGAACATTCTCTGTCCCCAGAATGTTATTCTGAAGTGCCTCATTCTCATTCCACTCCATGAGAGGAACATGTTTGTGTGCAGCAGCATGGAACACTATGTCAGGTTTCTCCGCAATGAATATACGCTCCAGCATTCTCCTGTCCCGCGTGTCCGCGATATGATAACCTGTGACAGGCATCCTGCCCTGCATAAGCCTTCTGTATTCGTCCATATCCTTCATAAGGTTATAGATGGAGTTCTCTCCGCGGCCCAGGGCAATTATCTTTGAAACATTGAATTTCAGCAGCTGTCTGCATATTTCAGAGCCTATACTCCCCCCTCCCCCTGTAATAAGAACAGATTTGCCGCTGAAAAAACTTTCCATTATTTCAAGGTCAATGGAGAATTCCTCCCGCCCCAGGAGATCCGAATAGGAGAATTCCCTCAGTGAGGGAAAAATCGGCACAGTATCAAAAAACCTCTCTGCCGACGGTACAAAGAGTATATTTATCCCCCTGTTATATGATAAGACTTTTGATGTGATTTTATTAATCAGAGATGTTTTAGCAGAGGGTATTGCTATTATAACATCTGTTATATTCATTTCAGCGCAGATTGACGGAAGATCAGCAGTAGTCCCTTTAACTTCAATACCGGAAACCGATGTTCCTGTTTTTGACTGGTCATCATCCGCGAAAGCGGCAATACCGTTCCCCAGGCCGCGCTGCCGCAGATCATCTACAAGAGCTGCACCGGCCTCCCCTGCTCCGACTATTAATATTCTGTTTAATTTTTTCACCGTTTATTTCGTTCCAATATTTTAATTACTGTTTCAATAATATAATCCGACTCTGCATCACTCATCCCCGGCCATATAGGGAGTGAGACCTCCCTGGCAAACATATCCTCGCAGCCTGGGAAATCAGCAGGTAAATATCCTGTATTTCTAAATGCGGAAAACCTGTACATAGGTATATAATGCACGCTGGTGCCTATACCTGCAGCTTTCATTTCATCAATAAACCCGTTCCTGCTGATCTTTAAAGCACCGGTTTTAAGCCGTACAGGGTAAAGGTGCCATGCGCACTCCCCCCTGTCTCTCACTCCCCAGAGATCAAGAACGCCTGTTTTACTGAAAGCGCTGTTATATTTATCAGCGATCTTTCTCCTCATGAGGTTCATTGAATCACACCTTTTAAGCTGTTCTATACCGATAGCGGATGCTATATCTGTTATATTATATTTATACCCCGGTTCGGATACGTCATACTCCCATGAACCTTTATCAGAATACCTGTTCCAGGCATCCTTTGTGATACCGTGGAGCCTTAACCTTCTTATCCTGTCAGCGAAACCTTTATCTGCTGTTGTAATCATCCCCCCTTCACCTGTTGTGAGAGTCTTTGTGGCATAAAAGCTGAAGCAGGTGATATCTCCAATTGTTCCAATCATTTTACCTTTATACAGAGTGGGGAGAGCATGGGCCGCGTCTTCAATTATAACCAGTTTGTACCTTGCGGCAAGATCAGTTATTGCATCCATATCGCAGGCTTCCCCGCCATAGTGAACAGGGATAATGGCCTTTGTCCGTGGAGTAATCTTTTTTTCAATTTCAGCTGCACTGATAAGGAAACTCTCTTTTTCTATATCGCAGAGTACGGGTACAGCATCAAAATACCTGATGACCTCCCATGTGGCAATAAAGGTCATTGCAGGAATAATTACCTCATCACCGGGGCCGATACCTGCCGCTTTCAGCGCAAGATGCAGTGCTGCTGTACAGGAATTCACTGCTATGGAATCCGGGGAGCCGGTATATGCGGAAAATTTTTTTTCAAATTCAAAGGTCTTCTCCCCCATGGTAAGCCAGCCGCTCCGGATAACATCTGCCGCGGCATTAAC
>ERZ795048.3207-NODE-3207-length-12435-cov-11.753150_pt1 | contig 12435 bp, 14 predicted proteins | sample MGYA00375132_ERZ795048 | MGnify/ENA primary metagenome ERZ795048 (study PRJEB30177, sample SAMN05720225) | activated sludge metagenome | isolation source: Anaerobic digester | place: Hong Kong | collected 2014-12-17 ...
AGGATATCTGCTCATTTTATAAGCATATTTGTGCTGAAATAAGCTATATTCTTAGGATATATGAATATTTCATAGCTTTCGATTAACAAATAGAGGATATGAGTGATATATCTAGAAAGAAGGTGTTCAGAGTTGATGAGTCCAGGGAGCGACGGCCGAAAGATCCGCTCCGTCGAGGAAGTCTTTTCGGATCGGGGACGAATCGGATGTGCCAGCAGCCCGACAGTTCGAATTCGATTTGTCGGTGGTTTCTATGCTTTAAAATCCACAGCTATCAGGTTTCGAAATTTTCCATCTCCTCACCACTTCTGATTTTGATCGATCGCGCCACCGGGCTGACGAAGATCCTGCCGTCTCCGATGTTTCCGGTCCTGATGGCCTCGGTGATCGTCTCCACCAAGAAGTCCACCTCATAGTCGCAGACCACGAGCTCAATTCTCGCCTTCGGAACCGGAGCCGAATTCTCGCCCCTGCCGTTGTACCGGAGCCTAATTCCTCTCTTTTCCCCCCGGCCCATTACCTCGCTGATGGTCATGGAGACGAAACCCTTCTCCTCCAGAGCGGCACGCAACCTCTCCAGCCTCTCCGGCTGGATTATGGCCTCAACCCGCATCAAGATCATCGCCCCCCAACCAGAGCCGTCCGGCTTCCAGCCGTCTTGGTCATCCCAGCCCAGCCTGTCCACTTTATTATACGCTGGAGATTTCTTGAAAAGGAGATCGTCGAGATTTTTTTCCGGCCCGATTGGGGCGCGCCCGTTTGAGTGGGGTTCCCTTTCCGAAGTGACGGAAAGGGAGCGCGCCCGCATCGTGCTTTGCCAATCTGATCTCTTTTGGATCTTGTAAGATCTTGTAAGATCTCTGTAGATCTCTGACATCTATAAGATCTCTGCAAGATCTCTTTTCAGATCTCCGTTCGATTCCTCCTTCGGAATTCCCCTACAGGAGGGGCAGATACTTCTGGATCTCCCACCTGCTGACGTCGGTTCTGTACTCGTCCCACTCCACCTTCTTCGAAGCGATGAAGTTGGTGAAGATGTGGTCGCCGAGAGTCTCTCTCATCAGGTCGCTGTTCTCCGTCAGCATCAGAGCCTCGATTAGGCTTCCCGGCAGAGATCTGATCCCGGCCTTCTCCTTCTCCGCCTCGGTCATCTTGAAGATGTCCCGCTCCATCGGCTCGGGGAGCTCGTACTTGTTCTTGATCCCGTCCATCCCGGCCGCCAGCATCACCGCAAAGGCGAGGTAGGGGTTTGCTCCGGGGTCGGGGCTTCTGTACTCCACCCGGGTGGCGTTCTCCTTTCCGGGCTTGTACATCGGCATCCGGACCAGAGCCGACCTGTTCCTCCGAGCCCAGGATATGTAGACCGGGGCCTCGTATCCGGGGACCAGCCTCTTGTAGGAGTTGACCCACTGGTTGGTGACGGCGGTTATCACCGGCGCGTTCTTGAGCAGGCCCGCGATGTAGTGCTTGCCCAGGTCTGAGAGGTTATACTTGTCATCGGGGTCGAAGAAGGCGTTTCTCTTGCCCTTGAAGAGGGACTGGTGGACGTGCATCCCGGTCCCGTTCTCTCCGAAGATGGGCTTGGGCATGAAGGTGGCGTAATAGCCGTACTGCTGGGCGATCTCCTTGACCACGATCCTGTAAGTCATCACGATGTCGGCCATCTTCTGGGCCTCCTGATACCGGAGGTCGATCTCGTGCTGGGATGGGGCCACTTCGTGGTGGCTGTACTCTACGTTGATCCCCATCGACTCCAGGGTCAGGATCGTGTCCCGGCGGAGGTTGCTCCCGGCGTCCATGGTGGTCATGGCGTCGAAGTAGCCGCCCTTGTCCAGGATCTCGGAAGTACTCCAGCTCCGGGCCGACGTAGAGGTCGTAGCCCATATCCTTCAGCTTGGCCAGGTTCCTCTTGAGGACGTATCTGGGGTCCCCCTGGTAGGGGCTGCCGTCGGGCTGGAGTATGTCGCAGAACATCCTGCCCACGTTCTGCCCCTCCTTCGCCCTCCAGGGGAGGATGGTGAAGGTCTCGGGGTCGGGCTTGGCCACCATGTCGCTCTCTTCGATCCGGGCGAACCCCTGAATCGAGGACCCGTCGAAGCCCATCCCCTCCTCAAAGGCCCCCTCCAGCTCCGACGGGGAGATGGCGAAGCTCTTGGGGAGCCCCAGAATGTCTGTGAACCACAATCGGACGAACTTGACGCCTTTGGCTTCAATCGCCTCAAATACCTTTTCTTTGCTGGACGGCGTTACCATCTGTTTTTTGCCTCCTTGCTGAAAGGTCGTCCTTGACGATTTATATCTGTTTGAGACGAGTTCACAATTGTTATGAAGAATTAAGATTGGAACCGCCATAAAGATCATTGAAAAATCTCTGGACGGTTGAGGGCTGGAGATCCGAGGCCCAATCTCCTGCCCTCAAACGACATCCACCAACGCAAACCCGGAGACGGACTCCGGTCCGGAGATCATAATTCAATCAGATCTTGGGACCGTCTTCGATCGGATGCCCAAAAAAACTTGGTCTTGAACAAAAAGTCCCGGTCTCTTGAACAAAAAGTCCCGGTCTCTTGAACAAAAAGTCCCGGTCTAATATCGGATCAGCGACCCCAGAAGGGGTCTCTGCTCCTTTTTATCTCCAGAAACCTGTCCAGGGCCTCCAGCTCATCCTCGGAGAACCTCTGCTTCAGCTCGGCCTCGATGATCTTGACGTGCTTTTCGGGGATGTTGACGTAGAGGATGTCGCCCTCGTGGATCTGGCGGCCGACGGTGGGACCGTCGATGGAGACCGCCACCTCCTTTCCGACGCCGGCGGAGCCGACGTTCTCACCGCTGGCCTGGACCCCTTTCACCGTCCCGATGACGGCTCCGTCCTCCCTCATCAGGCTGACCCCGTTTGTGATCTGACCTCCCACCACCTGGACGCCCACCACCGCGGGCTTGCTCTGCCTGAAGACGTAGTCGGGGATGATCCTGATCATCCCGGGCCTGATCACCGCCTGGAGCCTTTCCTGCTCCATCCTCATCTTCTGGTCGGCCACCCAGTCATCGTAGTGCTCGATCAGGTTGTAGATGACCTCGGAGAGGAAGACGGGCACGTTGCTCTTCTGGACCTCATTCAGGGCGTCGGGGAGGATCTTGACGTTGAAGCCCAATACCGCCGAGTAGAGGGGGTCCTTTATGGCCGCGGCCCTGATCACGTCCCGTCTGGTGATGGGGCCGACGTCGGCGGCATGGATGGGGACCTCTTTGGCCTCCAGCTCCCCCACCAGAGCCTCCAGGGAGCCGATGGTGTCAGTCTTGATGATGACCCCCACGTTCTCGGTGTCTATCCTCGCCGTATCCAGCTCCGACTTGATCTCCCGGAGGACGACCTCTTCGTCTTCGCCCTCCCCCACCACCCTGATGGTGGAACCAGCGAGGGCGTTCTCGATTTTTGGGGCGCTAACCTTGACCCCGCTCGCGGCCGCCACGTGCTTGACGGGAAGAAACCTCTCTTCGCTCCTGATCTCCGAGAGGGGCCTCGGCTTCAATAGCGCCCTGATCTTGGTGACGATCGGCTCCTTGAGGGTCCCCACCACGATGGTGTCCCCGGCCCGGAACTCGCCGTCGTAGAGGATGACGTCCAAGGTGGTGCCCAGGCCCCGCTCCTCCTTCACCTCCAGGATGGTTCCAACCCCAGGGCCGCTGGCCCTCACCCTGAGGTTGTCCTTCAAGAACTTCTGAGCCAGGCCCAGAAGGACCATCAGCAGGTCCGGGACCCCCTCCCCGGAGATGGAGCTGACGGGCACTACGCCCACGTTCTTGGTGAAGTCGCTGATCCGATCGTACCGATCCGAGTTGAAGCCGTACTTATAGAGCTCCCCTATCAGCTCGTAGATCCGGTTGTCCAGATCTCCTGTGACCCGCTGGGTCTGGGCCTTCAAGGTCACGGCCAGGGGCGCCCCCTCCACCGGTTGCCATCCGGATATCCGATCGATTTTATTTGCCGCCACCAGGAAGGGGGTGCGGTACCGCTTCAGGATGTTTATCGACTCTATGGTCTGGGGCTGGAAACCCTCGTTCACGTCCACGATGAGGACGGCGAGATCGGCGAGGGAGCCGCCTCTGCTCCGCAGGGAGGTAAAAGAGTGGTGGCCCGGGGTGTCGATGAAGAGGAGGCCGGGTATCTGGAAGTCTCCTCGAAAGAGGGGTCCGCAGACCTCTTTAATCACGTTAAGAGGGATCTCGGTAGCTCCGATGTGCTGGGTTATGGCCCCGGCCTCGCCGTCAGCGATGGTGGTGCCTCTGATCTTGTCGAGAAGGGTTGTCTTGCCGTGGTCCACATGACCCATCACGCAGACGATGGGAGTTCTCAGGTCGGACTCGGTCTGGCCCTTCCCCTTCTTCGCCTTCCTCGATTTCTGCTTCATGACCGATCACATCCGGACCCCGTCAGTTCCGAAGGCGGCGACAAGGCCGCCCTCCGAGCAGATCTCAGACCTCGGTGACGACTGCCGGCTCATTCGTAGAGCCAGGCCTCGTCGATCCTGGCGTAGCTTATAAGCTCGGCATCGCTGAAGTGGAGCGCGATCTCCCGCTTCGCCGACTCGGGGGAGTCGGAGCCGTGGATCACGTTCCGCCCCATGTCCAGCCCGAAGTCGCCCCTGATGGTGCCGGGCTGAGCTTTTGTGGGGTTTGTGGCCCCGTTGATCTTTCTGACCTCGGAGATGGCGTCTTTTCCCTCCACCACCAAGGGAACCGAAGGGCCGGAGGTGATGAAGCCCACCAGGTCACCGAAGAAGGGCTTTTCAGCGTGCTCGACGTAATGCTCGCGGGCGACATCCTGGGGCAGAGTCCTCATCTTCATGGCCACGATCTTCAGCCCTTTCGCCTCGATCCTCTGGACGATCTTGCCTACCAGGCCCCGCTGGACGCCGTCGGGCTTGATCATTACGAAGGTCCTCTCCAAGCCCTACCACCCTTTGATGGCCCACTCGATCCTTCTCGGGACCCTGCCGAGCTTGGTCATGTTCTTCTCACATTTGGACGAGCAGAAATAATAAACTGTGCCGTCCTTCTTGGCATAGATCTTCCCCGTGCCGGCCTCTATCGTCCGGTTGCAAAAGGAGCACTTTCTCTCTTCCATGAGACTCACCTGGTGGTAAGCTTCTTGGCTTCTCTTGCGGTCTCAAGCAGCATCAGAACGTCACCCATCCTGATGGGGCCCATGCAGTTTCTGGTGATGATGCGACCTTTGTTGCTGCCTTCCAGAATCCTGCACTTGATCTGGGTGGCCTCTCCGTGCATCCCGGTGTTGCCGATGATCTCAATGACTTCGGCGGGAACGCCTTCCCAATCGTCTGCCATCAGCTACCATCCCCTACTTCAGGGCCTGGGCCTTCTGAACTATCTCGTCCAAAACGTCCTTTCCCTTCCCCGGCTCCAGGATGGCTACGGCTGCGCTCTTCACCCTCATGCCGCAAGCGGCGCCGATCTCGCTCTGCTTCTTGACATAAATATAAGGCGTCTTCTTCTCCTCGCAGAGAGGCGGAATATGGGCCACGATCTCTGGAGGCTCCACGTCTTCGCCCACCACTACCAGCTTTGCTATGCCGCGCTCGATGGCCTTGGTGGTCTCGTTGGTCCCCTTCTTGAGCCTTCCAGTATCTCGGGCCAGCTCGATCGCTTCCAGGGATTTGGAGGCCAGGTCAGCTGGAACGTCAAATCTAACGTATATCGGTCTTGCCATAATCATTCTCCTTCAGGGCGGTGCCCGTCATCATTCATCGCAAAAATTCGCCCCATTAAGGCTTAGCTCATGGGGGCAGCTTCCCAGCTAAAAAGGTTGCGCTATGGAGCGATGAAAGCTCCCAGCGTCATGGTCAAGTTCTGGGGTTCAACGGTCCCTGTGACGGTAACCGTATCCCCCGCCGAAAGCGTCTCCAGGCCGAAGCTCTCCGCGAGATCAAAGACTCTGGTCTCGCTATCGCCCCCGAGGGAGAGGTACTTCGCGGTCAGGGTGAAGCCGCCATCGTTGGGGCTCACCCCGAGATAGGATTCGGCGTAATCTCCGCCCAGGGGCGGGGAGAGGAGCGGATTGGAGGCGGCTTCCTCTCCCAGGACCGAGACCTGGAGGGTGTCGCTCTCATCGTAGGGGAGGACGAAGCCCTCGGCGGTGGGTGCGGTGCCCGATATCACGTCCAGGACGTTCTTGACGGAAGTCTCGGTTCCGAAGAGGACGGGAGTTCCCATGACTATGAATATTTCTGTGGTTCCCAGGGGTATCATCTGGTATCCGTTGTAGAGGATGGCGAGGCCGTGGGATCCCAGAGGGGCGGGTTTGGTCCAGTGGAACTCGGCGGTCTCGTTTCCGAAGAGGCCCCAGGAGACCCCGTCGATCGGTGAGGGGTAGAGGTTCAGCTGATCTTTCAGGGTCAGACCCACGCTGGCCGGCAGGACCATGGCTGCGGCCTCGGTGAGGTTATCCGATGCGGTCGTGTTCATCCAGAAGGCGAAGATCAGGTCTTCGGGGTACATCCCCAGGGCGTCGCCCAGGTTCTCGAAGTCCCAGTTGATCAGCCGGCCGCTCACCCCGAAGTCCGAGGGGTTCCAGGTGGATTGGGCGGCCGTTTCGGCGGGGCCTCCCCCTCGAAAGATGAAGCTGGAGAAGCTGGAGATTATCATTATCCCGGCGAGGAAGACCACCCCTATAGTAGCCCATGATTTCTGATTCATCGGGGGCGGTGGAGGTGTCGATCTTATTTAATTCTTTGTCGGGAATAGCGGCTCGTCCTGAGAGTAGCTCCTGCCCAGCCTCAGGGCCGTCTCGGCCCGCTCCAGCTCCCGGCCCAGGTAGCCGGCGTGGTCGAGCCTGGTGACCAGCCCTCGGTCGACGATCTCCCAGAGAAGATCGCGGGCGGATTCCCCCACCAGGGTGACGGCGTCGTGGCGGACCACGATCTTTCCCATCGCGACGCCGATCCTGAAGCTTCCCGCGGGGTCCATCTCCCACCGGCGGCCTGAGCCTCTGCCCTTGCCCTCGCCCTCGCCCTCGGCGCCGCCGCCGGGTCCGACCGCCCCCATCGCCCCCACCGCCACGAACTCCTGGGGCATCTCCTCCTCGGGGCGGCGGTGTTTCTCCTTGAGGACCAGAAGATCCAGCCCCAGGTCTTTTGGAGGGCTCCTTCTCGCCTGGGCGAGGAGCATCATCTCCGAGGCCGTCCGCAGCTCCCGGATGCTGCCCCGGGCCTTCTCGCTGTACTCGGGGGTGAAGAGGACGCTTCCCCCCACCTCCGACCCCATGGCGGCCAATAGCCCGTTCACTCCTACGGAATCGGCGTCCAACAGCTCCGTCACGTTCCCAACTCCGAAGAATAGAGGGATTTCGGGAAATGCTCGATGGACCTCGTGATACCTGCAGATCGACTCGGCCAGCCCCTGGAGGGGGGGATTCAGGACGGGGTCGGCCATCGCTTCCACCCCCAGATCGAGGGCCCGGCGGAGGTTCTCCGCCAGGGTCGTCTCCCCCGGCCCCGGAAGGACCACGGCGGGGACCACGGCGGCGGCCGCTTCCTCCCCGACCTGGTCCAGGTTGGAGCCGTCCAGGCTCAGGATCAGGTCGCATCCCGCCTCGATCCCGGCTTTCAGTAGATCGGGCCGCAAGCTGTCGACGCTGATGGGAAGCTGGGTCGCCCTAAACGCGGTCCGGACGGCCCGCGCCACGTCGGCGGGCTCGGCGTCCAGCGGAATCCCTAAATCGATCATGTCCGCACCCTCCTGCTCGTAGTGGCGGACCTTCTCGACGAGTTCCCCGTCGCCGAAGCGGGTCGCGTCGACGATTTCGGCCAGAACCTTCATCCGGCTTGAGCCTCCGACCTTGACGCCCTTGATCACCATCGGCGCGTTCGCCCCCGCCTCCAGATCCTGGACGGCGGAACGCGCCTCCTCTCTCAGTCTCTCTTCGAGGAGGACGCAAGCGGGGACTGTGGTCGAGAGCTCGACCTCGCCGAGGAGCGGCAAAACCCGCCGCAGGTCGACGGCGTGCTTCGGCCCGAGCCTTATCTTGGTGCCTAGCTCCGCGGCGACGGGGCCGAAGTCGGCGGTGATGGCTCCCGGGATCAGTATTATGTCGTAGCCCTCGGGCGCAGCATTCCGGAGCATCTTCGGGGTTATGAAGGAGGCGACGTCGACATTCATCACCAGGACGTCGGCTCCGTCCCCCACCGCATCTCTGACCATCCGTTCGGCGAGCCGTCCCGTCACCGCCAGCGCTCTCATGGGGTGGGTGTAGGCGGCGGGAGGTGAAAAAGGCTGTGGAACTGCTGAGAACCTGTATTGAGAGTCAGCTAGAACAGTGTTGGAATATATAAAAGCTTATGTAGGCTTTTAAGGGTAGGTTTCCCAATATCGTGCACAATCTTAAAAAAGATAAAATTCAGATCAAATATAACATCTCATCGGATACACCAATCATCCCACGTAGCGGAAAAACTATATATCAAAGACGGTATTAAATAGAAAGTATATGAGTGAAGAACGTTTTAGGAATATTTACGATCAATACTGGAACCATGCTAGACATCAGGAGGTTCAAAGATTAAACTTTACTAGCATATATGCTTTAATAGTCGCAGGCACATTAGCGTATATCGGATCATCTAGTTTTAATGAAAAATATGCGCCATTGCTTTTTATATTCTTAGTTATATATTCTCTTTTAGGATATTTAAGTGTTTATACATGGGCAATCCCTTTTGTTATATTCACCAGAAAAGCAGAAGCTATAGCAATATGCGAGTGGAATATGCCTGAGTATTACAGCAGATTTAAGTTTTATAATGATCCACAATCTGGACAAACAAAAATATTTATTGGAATTCGGATTAGCGCTACGAGAATTTTCATAACATTTTATTCGTTAGCCTTATCGATGTTCGTCGGCATGTTGTTACCATATTTGGGCGTATTTGTCAATATTTGTATACCTATATTATTTTTAACGTCGGTATTAGTTTTGATTTATGTTGAATGTTTTGAACGAGAAATACGTATGATAGAAAAAGAATTTCTTGATAAGGTACAGAGCTGCCGGACCCCCAACAGAAAAGATAATCCTTAAATCAAGTTGCGGCGGTGCACTTTGCATCAAGCTGCGGTAAGCCCAAACTCAAAAAATGGTTAGAGAATCAAAATAATAGTCCGAGTCAAGCCTCGGTCAATCGCCTTACTCGTCGATGTATTCGGTGATCTTCGTCTGCGCGAGGCGGCAGACCTCGCCGGGGATCTCGATTGGATAGACCCCGGTGAGGCAGCCCATGCAGAGCTGCTCTCTGGGGATTCCTATGGCCCGGACCAGCCCTTCGTGGCTGATGTAGCCCAGGGAGTCGGCGTTGATCACCGCCTCCACCCCGGCCACGGTCTTGTGGGCGGCGATCAGCTCGTCCCTGGTGGCCATGTCGATCCCCATGTAGCAGGGGGCGACTATCGGGGGGCTTCCGATCCGCACGTGGACCTCCTTCGCCCCCGTCGACCTCACCATGTCCACGATCCGCCTGCTGGTGGTGCCCCGGACGATGCTGTCGTCGACCATGATGATCCTGTTCCCCTCGATGTTGGGGCGGATGGTGTTCATCTTCAGCTTCACCGAGATCTCCCTCAGCTCCTGGCCGGGCATGATGAAGGTCCTCCCGATGTACCGGTTCTTCATCAGACACTCCCGGTACTTGATGTTCGACCTCTGGTGGTAGCCGACGGCGAAGGTGATCCCCGAGTCGGGGACCGGGGTCACCGTGTCCGCCTCCAGGGGGTGCTCCTCAGCGAGGATGGCCCCGATCTTCACCCGGACGTCGTAGACGAGCTTCCCGTCCATGATGCTGTCGGGGCGGGCGAAGTAGATGTACTCAAAGACGCAGTGGGCGGGGCACTGGTTGTGGGAGAGCTGGTAGAACCGGACGTCCCCGTCCTTTGCCACCACCATCTCGCCGGGCCGGACGTCTCTCACCAGCTTTCCGTTGAGGGTGTCGATGGCCACGCTCTCGGAGGCGACGATGACGTCGGTCTCGGTCTTCCCCACGCAGAGGGGCTTGATCCCCAGGGGGTCCCTGACGGCGATGACCGTGTTTCCCACCAGGAGGACGATGGAGTAAGACCCCACCGCCTTCCTCATGATCGTGCGCACCGCCTCGGCGATATCCTCCCGCTCCAGCATCGAGCGAACGAAGAGGCGGGCCATCACCTCGGTGTCGGAGGTGGAGTGGAAGACCTCCCCCTCCGCCTCCAGCTCTTCTTTGAGCTTTCCGGCGTTGACCAGGTTGCCATTGTGGGCGATGGCCACCGAGCTGTCCTTATACTTGACTAAAATAGGTTGGCTGTTCTTGAGGGCCGACTCCCCGGTGGTGGAGTATCGGACGTGGCCGATCCCCGATGGCCCCTCCAGGGCGTCTATCCGGGCGTTGTTGAAGACCTCGGCGACCAGGCCCATAGCCTTATGGGTCCGGACCACCTTCCCGTCGTAGACGGAGATGCCGGCCGACTCCTGACCTCGATGTTGCAGGGCGTAAAGGGCGTAGTAGATCGACTTGGCAACGTTGCGACACGGATCCGCGGAGGAGATCCCCACCACGCCGCACTTGTCCTGCAACCCGGACCTCCGATCAGTTGCCGCCGTAGTTGCTGCTGTATTTCTGCCAGGTGTAACCCCGCAGCTTCCTGGACCTTCCGAAGCCGCAGGATGCGCAGGTCTTGGTATGGAAGTTGAAGGATACCTTGCCACATCGACGACACTTGACGTGGGTCTTCTTGTGGCGCCTTCCCATCGATGGGGTACCTTTTGTCATCTATAAAACCTCACGGTGAAATGTAAACTACGTTATCTCCTCGGACGACGACGGTTCCGAGCTTCTTGGATTCCTCACCCTCTCTGATCTCCTCGGTGTTGTCCAGGACCAGGTTCATGTGGATGTCGTAACCCTGAAGCTCTCCCCGAAACGCCCTCCCATCCTTGAGCTTGACTATCACGGGCCCGTTCAGCGATTCATTTAAAATATCAAGGGGTCTCTGAGCCATCGGCCTCTCTCCAGTCGCAAGACAAAAGCTACCTGCGAGACTTGCACGTTGCGTATTTAAACTTGTCGGGGAATATGGGTACCATGAAAATCAAATCCAGGCACCACCTCAAGGGGAGCGAGTCGAAGAAGATCCTCAAGGCGATCGAGCCGTTCCTGGATGACCCCATGTCCTTGCGAGGGCTGGCTCTGGAGGTCGCCGAGACCGATCAGGACTTCGGCCTGATACTCTTGAAGGGGAGGCCTGTCTTCATGATGATCGAGGAGAGGCCCTTCTTCACCGTCCGCGGCGCCCTGGAGTTCGCGCCGAAGAAGAGCGTGGTGGTCGTGGACTCGGGCGCCGTCAGCTACATCGTCAACGGAGCCGACGTGATGGCCCCGGGGATCGTGGACGCCGACCCCGACATCGTGACCGGAGATCCCGTGGTGATAGTCGAGGAGAGGCACAGAAAGCCCCTGGCCGTTGGGGTCGCCCTCCTCCCCGGCTCCGAGATGCGGGGATCGGGCAAAGCGGTCAAGTCGGTCCACCACGTCGGCGACGACCTCTGGGGTATGAGCGGATGACTTCATCAGTTCCAGCAACCATCATGATAACTCGGACCAGCATTTCCGCATACACATTCTTGAGATTCGACCCTCAGCATAGCGGAGAATTGTGAGCTAAGATCTCGGCGAGATCACCATGAGAACTGAAAGAATAACCATATCAGAATATTTTGCTCTTTTATCATCGACCACACTCTTCATCCACCCTCTGGCCAAGATCCTCCTGCCGGATGTGATGGCGTTGACGTCGTACGTCGTCAAACCGTCCCCGAAAACACAAACGCCCAGATCCCTCCGCCCACCAGAGCGCCGAAGAGGGTTGCAAAGAGGTTGACGCCGTTGTTGCTGAGGAGGCCCCGCGGTTGGAGGGTCGCCCCCAGGAGGCTGTCGAAGTTCGTCCCCAGAAATCCCCCCAGGACCGCGGCGGCCAGGCCGTCGTAACCGACCATGCCCGTCGCCACCGCCAGGACGCCGGTGAAGAGGGAGCCGAAGACGGAGGATGCCTCGCCAAGGAGGGTGACGCCGCCGTCGACGCCCGGCTCGACTTTTCGGAAGGTAGTGATCATCCTTGGTATCGATCTCGCCGTCTCGCCTATTTCACTTGCGAGAGTGTCTCCGGTGGCGGTGGCCACCGAGCCGAGGAAGGCGAAGACAAACAGGTCCGACCCGTAAACCCCGTAGAATACCGCCAGCGCCAGAGGGATGAGACTGTTGCTGTATACGTTCTTGTATCCCCGGACGCCCCCCCGAGACTGGGCGATCCTCAGCTCCTGCTTTCTCGCGTACTTGTACCTGGTGAAGCCGCTTCCCAGAAGGTAGAAGGAGAGGAGGAGGAGAAACCAGAAGA
>ERZ795048.3211-NODE-3211-length-12418-cov-23.950012_pt1 | contig 12418 bp, 10 predicted proteins | sample MGYA00375132_ERZ795048 | MGnify/ENA primary metagenome ERZ795048 (study PRJEB30177, sample SAMN05720225) | activated sludge metagenome | isolation source: Anaerobic digester | place: Hong Kong | collected 2014-12-17 ...
AGTTCCCGATGAAAAACAGTCGGATGTGCGCCGCCCAGGATGATTCTGGTTTGAGGCAGTCTGTTGCGGATGTCCCGGGCGAGCGTCATGGCAGACGATATTTCAGGCGTGGTTGCCGTGATGCCGACAAAATCCGCCGAGGGATCTATCTGATCGACGATTTCCGGAATGGTCAACTGCAAAGCCGCTGCGTCGATGATTGTCGACGTTTGCCCCTCCCTGTCCCATAGCGCGGCCAGCAACGCCAATCCGAGAGGCGGATTGACGGAATTGATCAGACGCCAGATATTGCCGCCCGGTATTTTTCGCGGCGGATGAACAAATACAAAATGCATAGGTCGAATCATCGGAATTGTTTTATTGTGTGCAAATCACGTTTTCCGGGCAATAAGAATCAGCGACTGTCCCAGCGGCGGCTTGACTATGTTTTCCGCAAAGCTGAAAAACGGCACCAGTTGATCAAATAATTTGGTCTGTCCCGCCGGCAGTTCCTGTTTTTTCAGTACGCGTCCGTTAACGAACCAGCCGATCATGCCCGGAAAGTTCATATAGTAAAGTTTCAACACGTCCAGATTTTGATCCTGGATGAGCGATCTTAAATCTTTTTTATTATAGCGCCGCCGGTGATCAAAAGAAATATCCATCGAGCCGTAAAGCGTCTTCAGGGCGGGGACAAGGATGATGAGTTTCCCTTTCGGCTGTAAAAGATGACTCATGTTTTCAACGGCCGTCCGGTCGTTTTCGAGGTGCTCGAGAATATTCAGGCAAATCACGGTGTCGAACGTCATGCCGGAGACGGGCGATGATTGAATGTTTTGAATATCCGTTTGGAGGACCGTGAAGGCCGCGCTGTCGCAAAAAGAGTATTTCGCCTTTAAATAATCCACATAGGGTTGATGGATGTCGATCAGCGTAAGTTTGTTTTTGGAAAGGATAAAGTCCGTGAGATTGCCGATTCCCGCACCGACTTCCAGAACGTTATTTCCGATAAAACGTTGTATGTTGTTGTATATCCAGCGATTGTAGTTATATCGTTGAGACAACAGCAGCAATGAATACTTTATTTTTTCATTATGGAGATTTGAATTATTGATGTTCATCCCCCGTTTTTAAGTGGATGATTCTTCATTACCTTATTCATTGATAAAGGTCATCTAAAAAAATGTTGCAATCATCTGCGAAAAATTAAATAATTCAAACGTTTTAAAATATCTTTTAAAAAACAACGGGAATGGTGATTTGTCAAGGCGGAATTGAACGGTCTGATAAACATCTCTCTTTGTATCCCGGGACAAAACCGAACCATAAGAAGAGGTTGCCTCAAAAGCCATGATGAGCGTTTCGGTATTATCCGTTTACGAAAGTAAGTCAAGCCGCCCCCAAGGTGTCAATAAAGGGTTTTTCTCTTTTGACGCATTCAACGGATTTGATTTTCTGGCTCTTGGCATATGCCTGATCAGTTTTGTCTGCAGCATCATAGAAGCCAGAGTGAATGTGGACAATTTGCACTGGGGCTGGGCCTATATTGCCGCGCTGGATTTGAAAAGAGGAGCCATCCCGCATTCCGAAGTCATTATCTTTTACGGCTATATTTATACATGGATTCAGAGCATTTCGTTGATGTTGTTTGGTGAGAGGCTGGTGAGTCTGGGCATTGTCACGGGCCTGTTTTATTCCGTGTCCTTATTCCTTTCTTATCGTATTTTTCTCAGATTGATGAAGAAGGGTCTCGCCTGCCTTTCCGTGCTGCTGATTTTCCTGATTCACCCTTATGCAATTTATCCCGCGCCTAATTATTTTATGTATATGTTTGAATTGCTGGCGCTTGTCTATTTTCTGAAATATTCCGAAAGCAAATATTACGGCCTGCTGGCGGGATTTTTTTTAAGCATGTCGGTTCTGGCGCGGTATTCGTCCGTTATTGCCGTTGTTCCGCCTTTTGCCGTTTTGCTTTGTGCAGAATATTTCGTTACCCCGGGAAAAAAGAAATTCGTGATGGAAAAAATCGGACTGGTCAGCGCCGGGTTCTTCATCCCTTTGGTGGCTTTTTGTTCATATCTTTTTCTGCGTTCCGCGTTGGATGATTTTTTCCTTCAAAATACGACGATTGTCAGGGTCATCGGTGAGGGAGATAATGTCAATACGTATTTTAACTTCCTGGCTTGCCTGTTTCAGATGGAAAACAGTCTGGCATCGGACTTTCGCGGCAAAATATTTACGCCGGTGTTGCTGGTCTGTCTTTTTTTTGCGATCAAAGAAATTCGTCAAAACGTTTTCGGCAGGCTTCGCGAACCGGCATATCAAGATGGTGCCCTGTTGGCCGCTTGTCTGGTCGCCGTTTTCGGTTATCTTAATTCCATCCATGTTTATGAAACATTCCGTCTGGTGAACGGCGCTTCTCTGGGTATCGGCGTCTGTGTGTTGGCGGCAGGTTATTGTTTTGATAAGATCGGAAAACCGCTCAAATACCTGATCCCGGCAGCGGGGTTGATCATTGCGGCGGTATTGCTCTCAACATTGTTTTTCAAACAGACGACATCAGCGTATTATCCCTGGCAAAGGAACGTTCTCTTCGGCCGAGGTATCCAAAACAGCAGCGTCCCGATACTGAAAGGTAAAATTTTAACAAAAGAATACAATAGCTTTTACGAAGAAGTATTTGATGTTATAAAACCCTATAAAAAATGTTGTTATATCGTCAATTACACAAGAGATGTGGTTGCTTTTGTAATGAATGATTTGCCCAGGGTCCAGATCTCTCCCGTACCCATCCACGGCGTCGATAATATATCCCGGCAGGTGAAATCCATTGAAGAGAAAAAAGCGGTCATTCTGTCCTTTAAAAAACTGGATATTCCCGGATACCTGACCATATTCGCCAAACCGTGGCCTGTTGAAATCCCGTGGATGGGAGGCGGGTATCTCTTTGTTTTTGCACCTGAGCGCCTGACGGCTGGTCATGAAATCTATCCGGATAAAGAAGCAAAATAAGTTATTGCACTTTAAAAATAATGTTACTTTGACGGGTGATGTCCTTGCGCATATGGTATAAGTCTAACGATATCGAGTTCATCCGGGATAAAAGGGGATCGCTGTAAAATGGATAAGCGCAAATGTCTTATATTTTTTGGAGTCCTTGCCGTGACGGCGCTTGTCTTTTCCGGCAGCCTGAAACTGGATTGGACCAACTGGGACGACAATCTATTGGTTTACGAAAATCCCCTGGTTCGTGAAGCACGGTTTATCGACATATTCACCAAGCCGGCCGACTATAACACGTATAATCCTCTGGTTATTTCTTCTTTCGCTTTGGAATGGAAACTGGTCGGAGACAGACCTTTCCTTTATCACTTCGACAATCTCATTCTCCATCTTCTTTGTACGGGGCTCGTTCTGCTTCTTTTCCGCAGGATGGGTCTCTCTGTCTGGTGGAGCGGTGTCGGTGCCTTGCTTTTCGGCATTCATCCGATGCGGGTGGAGTCCGTCGCATGGATCACCGAACGTAAAGATGTCCTCTATGGATTTTTTTATTTGTCGGCTTTGCTCGCTTATATTCGTTACATTGCTTCCGGCAAAGCAGGTTATTTTTTGCTAACCTTTTGCTTATTTTTTTTGTCGCTGCTTTCCAAGGGGCAGGCGGTTGCGCTTCCCTTCTCGCTGGTTTTGCTGGACTGGTATTTCGGAAGAAAGATGAACGGGAAAGCGGTAATGGAAAAATTAATTTTCTTCGCCATGGCTTTGCTGGTTGGTTTGCTGGGGACAACGTTTTTCTTTCAAAATGTTTATAAAACCATAGACAGCAAGGCGATCGTCAATGCTTTTAATTTCTTTGAACAGACGGTGCTGGCCGGCTATGCTTATACGATCTATATCCTGAAGTTTTTTATTCCCTATGTGACATCTACGCTGTACCCCGCTCCGGAGGTGCTGCATGCGGGCCACTGGATCGGCGCGATCTCAGCCGTTATGATTTTTCTCTGGGCTGTTTTCGTCTGGCGTCAGTACAAATTCATTACGTTCGGCTTGCTTTTCTTTACGTTCAACATCCTTTTTCTTTTGATGCCTTTTCTGGCAGGCGATACGGGCTATCTGAACGATCGGTATATCTACATGGCTTATGTCGGACTTGCCTTTACCGTGTCCTTCAGTATGCAGAAATTAGCGGAGCAAAAACCTTCCTGGCGCCGTCCTCTGGCCGTCATCGCGGTCGCGATCCTGGTTATCTTCAGCGTCCTGACAATCAAATATATTCCGGTCTGGCAAAACAGCGAAACACTCTGGACATACGTAATTGAAAAATATCCCAGCAAAATATCCGCGGCTTATCTCAACCGCGGCAATGACCGGTGTGTGCAAAACCGGCACAATGATGCTATACACGACTATACGACGGCGATTGATCTCAATCCGCAGAGTCTTCTGGCATATCAGAACAGAGGCCTTGCCTATGTGATAACGGATGATTTGAACAAAGCCCTTCTGGACTATAACCGCTATTTGGCGCTGAGAGGGGCCTACGATGCCGGTGGGAGCATGATTGATACCCATCTCTCCAGCGTGCTGGGCAATCGGGGGCTGATTTTTGCCAGGATGAATCAGTTTGAAAAAGCGCTCGCTGATTTTAACACGGCCATAAAACTCAATCCGTATAATCCGAACAACTATTTAAACAGGGCCTTTGTTTTTTACCGGCTCGGTCGCGTGGAACAGGCTGCTCAGGATGTGCGGATGGCGGAGTTGACGGGCCGTACGGTGGACCCGTCACTTAAAAAAATGCTGCACATGCCGTAATGGATTTTTAGTCTTATGAAAACAGGATGATCATGAATAAACTCTATGTTGTCATGCCGGCCTACAACGAAGCGGGGATAATAGAAAAGGTAGTTCAGGAATGGCATGCGGTTGTCGCTTCTGTCGGCCACGGCAGCAGATTGATTGTATTGAACGACGGCAGCACGGACGAGACATCTGCCATTCTGGAGAGCATCAAAACCAGCCATCCGAACCTGACGGTCATCAACAAAACCAATTCCGGTCACGGACCGACGTGTCTGGCTGCCTATAAATTTGCCGTCGATGAAGGAGCGGATTGGGTTTTTCAAACCGACGCCGACGGTCAGACGCAATCCGGCGAATTCTGGAAGTTCTGGGAAAAACGGGACACCTGCGATTTTATTATCGGTTGGCGCGCAAGACGGGCGGATGGCCCGGCCAGGGTTTTCATTTCGCGGATCCTGAAAGGAGTGCTGGCGCTTCTGTTCAATGTTTCGTTAAAGGATGCCAACGCCCCTTTCCGTTTAATGAAGGCTGAACGTTTGCGCCTGTACCTGCCGCTAATTCCCGACAATTTCTTTATTCCCAATGTGCTTCTGTCCGTAATGCTGACCCGGGAAGGAGAAAAAATCTTATGGCAGGAAATTTCTTTCAATCCGCGCAATGCCGGCCAATCGTCGATTGCTCTGTTTCGGTTTGGCGGGTTGGGAATAAAACTGATTATACAGTTATATAAACTGAGACATCTGAAGCGTTCGACATGAAAATAGCACTGGTCCGACCAAACTATAAAAGCCATATCATAACACCGCCGATCGGCCTGGGGTATCTCTCGTCGTATCTCAAAAAGTCCGGCATCGAGACAAAAATTATTGATGGTCTGAAAGAGAATCTCAGCCCGTCGCGGCTGATGCGCCGGATTCAGAAATTCAATCCCGATGCGGTGGGCATTACCTGTCTCACCGCGTTTTATCAAGAAGTGGTCGTGTTGGCCCGCGAACTTGCAAAAAATAAAATCACAACCGTCATCGGCGGTCAGCATCCTACGTTTCTGCCGTACCGCACGCTGTTGGAGTCGCAGGCCGATTTTGTCGTTTGCGGCGAAGGGGAAATTCCGCTGCTTGAATTGGCCGAAAGTAAATTTTGCAACAAGAGTATTCGGGGGGTGTATTCGCTGGAAAACCTCAAAAGCGAACAGCAGGAGATCATCAAAGCGTCCGTGGTGGACAATCTCGATGATCTGCCTTTCCCCGATTGGGAACAGATTGATCCGCGGGAATATCCCCGCGCCCCGCACGGCGCGGTTGTCCGGGGCTTTCCCGTAGGTGTTATGGTCACCAGCCGGGGGTGTCCCTTTGAGTGCACCTTTTGCGCCGCTCCCCGATTCTGCGACAGAACCATCAGATTCAGAACACCGGAAAATGTCGTTGCCGAAATCGATTATCTGATGAAAAATTTCAACATCAGCGAAGTTCATTTCGAAGATGATAATTTCACGCTGAACGCCGATAACGTTAAAAAGTTTTGCCGTCTCCTGATTGAAAAAAACATCAAGATACACTGGGCCTGCCCGAACGGCGTCCGCGCCGATCACATATCGGAAGATCTTATTGTTTTGATGAAGCAAAGCGGATGCTATTACATCGCTTACGGCATCGAATCCGTTAATTCGTCCATTCTGGAAAAAATCAAGAAAAGGGAGTCGGTCGAAACCATCCAACGCGCCATCGATATGACCGGCAAAGCCGGCATTTCCACGCAGGGTTTTTTCATTTTCGGGCTGCCGGGAGAAACGGCGGCCTCGATGGAAGACAATATCCGTTTTGCCTTAAGGTCGGGATTGTCAAGAGCGCAATTCGTCATCCTGGATGTTCTGCCCGGGTCGGAGCTGTGGGATAGTCTGCGGGGCAAATTCACGCCGAACTGGTCAAAAGAGAGTTTTCGCCAACCGGAATATCTTCCGGAGGGAATGACCAAAGAACAATTGATGCAGGCGCAATCCAAGGCCTTCCGGAAATTTTATTTGAGACCGCAAATCTTGTTCAGACTTCTTTCTTTAATGGATTACAGACAGATATTTTATTTGCTCAGGAGATTAAAAACCTATAGAATTCTCGGATAGAATGGCGGGAAAGAATGATTGCGTGAAGCGGAAATAACTATGACAGCATTTTGCAGACGGTTTGTACTGGCGATTTTGATGGTGGCGGCGAGTACCGGGCCGGCGTGGTCTGCAGCCGACGACGGCTGGAAGAAAGTCGGAGAATCGGACGGCATTGCGGGTTTTACGCGTCCGACAGCGAAGAGTTCTGTTGATGAAATAAGGGCGGTCGGTGTTGTGAATGCTCCGGTCGCGGTGGTCGAGGCCGTTATCCGCGATATTTCCATCATGCCGCAGTATATGTTTTTATGCAAAGAGGCGGCCCTGATCAATACCCCGGAGATGAAAAGCACAGGAGATGCCGTCTATTTCCACAGCGTCACCGACATGCCTTTCCCCGTCAGCGACCGTGACGCTGTCGTCAAATCCGTATGGTCTGTCGATAGGAAAACGGGGGCCGTGTATTGCCGTGCGAAAGGACTGAAAACAACATTCAGGCAAAATAAGGATATCGTGCGGATGCCGCTTTTGATCATTGAATGCACGCTGGCGCCGAAAGGTGAGGATAAGACGGAAGTGATCTATCAGGTCCTCGGCGATCCCGGAGGTGAATTGCCTTCCTGGCTGGTCAACATGCTGACCAGCGATTACGGCATCAAAACGATCGCCGGCCTCAGGAAAATGGTGTCGCGGGAAAAGTTCAGGAATGCCCAAAAGGTGATTACCGTAACGCCTCATGATCAAAAATGAACGATGGCTGTTTTTCAGGACGGCTGTCCGTCATCCTCTTCTTTTTGGATTGCCCATGATGAAACAATTTCCTTTATAAAGAAATCTTTTTCATCAATCGAACAAAACTGAACATTCCTTGTTATTTGTTCAAGGACGGCTTTCGGTTGTTTGGCCCAACGACGCCTGCCGATTTTTTTCAGATCATTATCTATCCAGTGCAGTTGTGCAGGATCGGCAGGGTTCAGGAGAATATTATTCAGTTGCAGGTCCTTGTGAAAGACCCGGCGGGAGAACATGAAACCAATATCCCGCGCCGCCATTTTCAGGCAGGCAAGGCGGTCGGGTTTGTTCATGTCGATAATCTGTCGGGAGAGGGGAATGGCATCCGGCAGGAATGCGCTGATAAACAGGGAATCAAAGCGGCTGGAGGGAACGAGGTTGATGGCGTAGCCCACCGGCGCAGGGCACCGCAGCCCCATCTCGATTAAAGCGCAGGAACTGAGAAATTCCCGCTTGCCCTGGCACCACACCAGACGGCGCACATAATCGGCGGCTTTCTGCGCCCGGATACGCTTGATCAGAATATCCGGACCGGCCGATGGATTCCCCGACGCGAAAAAAAGCCGGGCGGATAACGTCGTGAACAGGGGGGTTTTTTCGAACAGCGAGGGAGTCAATGCGGATTGCACAAGCGGCTCAAATTCCTTCCGCACGCGCACCAGCCATAGCTGGGGAGAAGGAGCCCTCATAAACCGTAAAAAACTGTTTGTTGAAAATTGATTTTTCACCTCATCCTCAAGATGCCGCAATGCGTGTCGATGGACGAATCTTTAAAAAAATGGCGTCTCAATCAGATTCCGCTGCCTGTTGTTTCCGGGCTTGATGCAGGGCGCCCGAAATGGCCTGATCCATATCATAATATTTATATTCGGCAAGCCTTCCGCCGAAGATAACGTTTTTTTCCCCGGCTTGGGCCTTTTGATATTGATTCAGAAGGTCCCGGTCCGATTTGAGGCCCACCGGATAATAGGGCTCTGCCGGATTGTCGCAGGGATATTCCCTGACGATCACCGTTTCCCGCCATAAATGGACTTTCTCCGGATAAAAGTGTTTGGGTTCGATGATACGCGTATAAGGAATTTCCCGGTCCGCGTAGTTCATGATACTGATGCCCTGGTAATCATGACGGGGAATTCTTTCTGCTTCACAGCGGATGGATCTCCAGGTCAGCCGCCCGAAGCGGTAATTGAAATATTGGTCGATCGGGCCGGTGTAAACAAGTTGCTTGGCGACGGATTTCCAGTAATCTCTTTTGTCAAAAAAATCCGTTTTTAATTCCACCGGAACTCCCTTGAGCAGTTTTTCAAAGATCGGGGTATATCCTCCAATGGGGATTCCCTGGTAATCGTCGTCGTAGTATAAATCATTATCGGTCGTTCGCACCGGAAGCCGGTTAATGATTGCGGCGGGCAAATCCCGTGGATCGCAACCCCATTGTTTTGTCGTGTAGCCTTTGATGAACGCTTCGTACAGCTCTCTGCCGATAAGACTTATCGCTTTGTCTTCGAGGTTCGCGGGTTTGCCAACAACGGATGATTTGGCTTTCAAAAAAGCGGCGGCTTCCTCCGGTGTTAAATTAAGATTGAAAAACTGATTGATCGTGGCCAGGTTGATCGGCAGAGAATAGATCTTACCGTCCGCGTTGGTCTTCACGCGATGGCGGTAATCATTAAACTCGGCGAAGAGATTGATGTAGGTCCAGATAGTTTTGTCCGGCGTGTGAAAAATGTGCGGGCCGTATTTGTGAATGTTGATGCCGGTTTCCGGATCATCGTAAGAATAGCAGTTGCCGCCGATATGATCGCGTTTCTCAATCACCAGCACTTTTTTGCCGGTTTGTTTAACTTCGTGAGCAAAAACCGCTCCGAAAAAGCCCGCACCCACGACAACGAAATCATACATTTTCAGAAAGACACCTTTGTTCATTTGGAGAATCGACAGCGCTATGGACCGTCTGCTGAAGTATATGGAGAATAACTATTCGTGTCAAAGAGTTATTTGCCGGTTGCAAGAAGCATATGAATAGCCCTGTTGTGTAGCACACAAAATGTCCGTGATCTGATCAAGCAAAAACGGACACCCGGTTAAGCAATTTTTGCCAGCATAAAACTCTTTTCAAAATCATTCGGATTCTTATGTTTCAAAGATAATGGCTGTTTTAAAACATCTCAATGTAACGGATCACATCCCCTCTCGCATCGCTCCGTCTGGGATAAAGCATCCCGGTAGTTCAAGGCCATTCGGTTTTCAAGCTGTGAAAAAAGCTCCCTGCAACTGCATTGTCACAGCAATCGCCCTTTCGACTCATACTGCAAATCATGCCGTCGGTCACCAGGAGCCTCTGATAATTGTCACCGGCATATAGGCTCCTGCGGTCAGAGTGATGAAGCAATCCCTTTACAGATTTGCGTCGCCAATAAGCCGTCATAAGAGCTTCCGCAACAAGCGATGCCTTCATGCGGCTGTTCATCGCCCAACCGACAACAATTGGAGAGGACAGATCGATGTTCACCGTCAGATACAACCATCCTTCCGTGATCCACAGATAAGTAATGTCGCTACACCTAGGGCGGATTGATTAAGATCGTGCACATGCCGGCCCCCTCGCGCGTCTAGGTCTTGTTCAACATTCTGAAGAAAAGCTTCACGTAGTTCCAGAGTCTCAACCGCGCAAGGCTTATCCGCTGCATTCGGAACTTCAGGTAGTATCCATACATAAGGTAGTAGAAAACGAGATATACCCGTCCCAGTGGCAGATCGCAGAGAAAGTCCGTGAAGGGCCGCAGGAAGGGAAAACGCACGATGAGACCGAAGAGCTTATGAAGGTTTTCCACCCGTTTCTTGAGCTTCAGGGGAAAGTCCAGCACCGTGCTGCGCTTGTTGGTCTCCAGAAACGGCACGGAGCCGTGCGTGAGTCCGCCGGAACGGGCCATGGCCGCGATGTCCGTGCCCGGATAGGGATACAGAATGCTCGACCATGCGTAGGTCGGGGCCAGTTCGATGTTGAGGTCCAGGGTGCGCAGATCGACTTCGTAGGTGTCGGGGACGGGAAGTCCCACCAGATTCTGGGATGTCAGGACGATGCCATGCTTCTGGATGATGCGTGCGGCCGACAGCAGTTGCTCGTTGGTCAGGCCGCGGCGCAGCACCTCGCGCGCGACCTGTTGGTCGCCGCACTCCACGCCCATCCAAACGCTGTGCAGGCCAGCCTTGCGCAGCAGGGTGATAACATCTTCGCGGACAAGGTTGGCGCGGACGGTGCACAAAAACGGCATCCCCACTTTGGCGATGTAGAGCTCTGCGAAGCGATCGAACCAGCCCTCTGGTTTGAGGAGGAACGTGTCGTCGTAAAAAAAGACGAAGCGCAACGAAAAGCGGTCACGGACCCTGCAAATTTCTTCAATAATGCTTTCTGGGGATCGGTGGCGGAGGATGTCCTTGTGGTCGTAAAGCTCGTTGTAAGTCTGGTTGAAACAGTAGCTGCAATGGAATGGACACCCGCGCGAGGCTATGAAGGTAAACATGCCGTCGCGGTACAGCTCCGGGTCGGCCTGGAACATGGTCTCGTGGTCGGCGAATGGAAGCGAATCCAGATCCTTGATCAGGGGACGTAGCGGGTTGCGGTGGATTTTCTCCCCCAGGCGGATGTGCATGTTGCGCACCTTCCAGTACTCACCCCCGGAGGCGTAGAGTTCCAGAAACTCTGGCAGGGCCTCGTCACCCTCACCCACGCAGATTCCGTCCACCCCAGGCTCCTCAGCCAGCGAAGGGCAGAAAGTCGCGTGCGGACCGCCGAAGAGCGCGAAGAAGGAATGCTCCGCCTTGAGCATGGCATTGACTTCAAGCAGCAGCAGGTGCTCTCCGGTGGCCCCGCTGTACGCCACGACCTTAGGCCGGTATTCCTCCATGAGCCGCGTGCGTTTTTCGCCGTCGCGCAGGTCCGTGGCGTAGGCGATACGGCTCTCGTGCCCCCGCAGGCGGATGACCGAGCTCAGGATGAGCACCCCGAGCCGAATGTACATGATGGGGTCGCTGACGACGAAAAGCACGCGCATCTCTCTGAAATCTCCTTACCCGGTCCGGGTGCCCACCATGGGACAGGCTCACATATCGCATTGCCCGCCGCTGCACAAATCGGACGTGTTGCAGCCCTACTCTGAAAAAAATAGCCCGTGGAGGTCATCTCGACCCGGCTTTTGATGTCGACCTGGGAATTGCAGACCATGACATCGTTTTTTCTGGAGTTGCGCTGTTTGCTACGCTCACAGATCAGCCCCGTTCCGGCGAAGTGGCCCGTCCTGTGGAACTGGACGAGGCAGGCGTAAGGATTGGAGAAGAATATCCCGGCCAGGTTTTGCGTCTTGACGTTGCCTAGGATCGGTGCACGCCAGCGTAGGCGGCATCGTTCATGCCGTAGACGCTAACCGGCACTGACTGCATGCCCAGTTTGTCCATGCGCCGAAAGTTCTCATCCATCAGGCGCGAGCTGTTGGTCAAAAGCAGGACCTCAGGCCCCGCTTCGCGCCCGATGCCCACCTTCTCCAGAAAGTCGGGATCAAGCATAGGGTTGCCCAGCCCGGCGAAGGTCAGCATTTTGTATTGGCAGCTCTCGGAGATTGATTGATAAGAACTTCATTTTTTGTGAGTAAATTATAAGGAGCGCGCTCTTGTGTGTCAAGAATATTTTACCACAATGTAAGAAGCACATGAGTTGTCCTGTTTGTAGCACATAAACTGTCCGGTTGGTAAGTT
>ERZ795048.3213-NODE-3213-length-12417-cov-4.859084_pt1 | contig 12417 bp, 8 predicted proteins | sample MGYA00375132_ERZ795048 | MGnify/ENA primary metagenome ERZ795048 (study PRJEB30177, sample SAMN05720225) | activated sludge metagenome | isolation source: Anaerobic digester | place: Hong Kong | collected 2014-12-17 ...
TGTAGAATATAAGAGATTTTTACACTCTCAGTAATTTTTAGACTACAGAGTCAACTTTTCCTAAATTGTTTTTTCTACGTAAATACGTTTTTATTTGGTATTATTTCGATCATGAGTGTTTTGAGAACAAACCCTACTGGAAAAAAATATAAAGTGGCTGTTGGCATGAGCGGAGGCGTAGACTCTTCAGTAGCCGCGCATTTGCTGGTAGAACAAGGTTTTGATGTCACCGGAGTTTTTATACGCTGTTGGGAGGCCAAGGCTGACGGCTGTCGTGCTGACGAGGACCGTGCAGATGCTGTTGCTGTTGCAACCAAGCTTGGAATTCCTTTTGTTACTCTAGATTTTATCTCAGACTACAAAAATAAGGTTATTGAAAACTTTTATCAAGAATATTCAAAAGGCCGTACACCGAACCCTGATGTTATGTGTAATAAAGAAATAAAATTCGGCATGTTTTTGGATTGGGCGTTGGCTGAAGGATTCGATTTCATTGCAACCGGTCACTACGCCGGAGTGAGTTCGGTGCCCGAGGTTGCCAAAGCAACTTCAACAACCTCTACTGGCAGTGCAGAGTTGTATCTGCTACAGGGATCAGACGCTTCTAAAGATCAATCATATTTTTTGTATACCTTAAAACAAGAGCATTTGAAAAAAGTTATGTTTCCTTTGGAAAATTTAAAAAAAGAACAAGTTAGGTCAATTGCAAAAAAACTTAATTTGCAAACCTACGACAAGCCCGATAGCATGGGAATTTGTTTTATCGGTGAGGTAGATATTAAAGAGTTTTTACACAAAAGAATTAGTTTTCATAAAGGCTTGGTAGTAGATGAACAGGGGGAAATAATAGGGGAGCATGACGGAATTGAATTTTACACCGTTGGACAACGCCACGGTTTTAGGATAAACAGGTATGTTGGGCTGCCCTTGTATGTAGTTGGAAAAAATGTTGAAAAAAACGAGTTGATAGTGGGCTACGCCGCACAAGCAAACGTTTCTATATTTAGTGTGGAAGATTTGTCTTGGGTTGGAAGCGTGCCGGCCTTTCCCTTAAAATGTGATGTTAGGGTGCGCCATCTTGGAGAGATGCACGATTGCCGGGTTATAAGTTCCTCCTCGAAATCCGGTGCTTCGGGCACAACCACAGAGCATAAAATGGAAAATTCACTTCTTGTAACATTAGAGGACCCTATTTTTGGTGTGGCTCCGGGACAAAGCGCCGTTTTTTATTCAGGTAACAAGGTTTTGGGCGGCGGTATTATTGGTTTTACTCAAAGATAATCGCCCCCTGGGTTTTATGCCGGCTTGTTTTAGTAGTTTGCGATGCTAAAACTTGTTCCCAAAGCCTTGTTTGTGTGTGTGGGTTTTCTATTTGGGTTGTATCTTATATACACTTCTTGTGGCGTTTCGTAATTACCTTCAAAGTCTACGGCCATTGTTTGTATTGCATAAGAACCGGGTACCTCAAGACTCACAGAAGACCCTGTATACTCTTTCCATTCCACCTCGCCTCCAATTTTATAATATATTTTATCGGCAACTTCATTTGTTGTGACAGTAAAGTTTGTCGGTCCAACAAACCAGCCATTAAGTGGGTTTGTGCTAAGCATTGCAATCGATCTTGGGGCTTGTATGTCATATTTTTCGGCAAGAACAGAAAAAGCCGAAAACGAAGAAGTATGTGCTGTGATGATTTTGTTTATAGGATCAAAGACCGAATCTAATATTTCCCATATCTGTTCTTCGGCGTTGAAGTGGTAGATAGCCATTGTGTCAGCATTATAGTTAGCTAAATCCACACCGTTTAGCTGAATGGTAATGGTTGCGGGCGCAGTAATCTCGTAAATTTTTTTACCTAAGGTATCAATAATATCAATAACTGTTCCGGTTTTAGGTACGGGATAAAGGTTTTCCGGAGTTCTGCCTACAGGCCCTAGAGGGCTTAGCCGAATTGTTACTCCGGACTTTGTAGCGTTTTGGGGCAGTTCTAATGATCGGTTATAGTAGCTTACTTGTACTTCGGCGTTGTTTGTAAATTTTGTGCTGGGAGAGAAATCTTCCTTCCATAGATACGGACTCACAGTTCCTTTATGTGCTCCCAGTACGTCTTGCCAAGAAAAATTAGGCCACGGATCTTGTATGTAATCCGCCCACCAAGAAAAAGGATCAATAAAGCCGTCGGGAATATCGTCTGCAAAACTGTTGTTATTATTTTTATCTTTGAGTACGGCTAAATGCAAATGTGGGCCGGTGGTTTTTCCGCTCAGCCCTACGTAACCAATAACTTCGCCCTCATTTACATGGATAGGGGAGCTGGAACTTGTAAACAGACCCTCGCCTTGTAAGTGCATGAAGATCGTTTGATATCCGTTTAAGTGGTCTATTTTTATTGTGTGCCCACAGCTGTTGCAGAAATAGTAGGTCGCATTACCTTCAGCAGGTGCTTTAATCGGTGTTCCAAAAGCAAGTTTAAAATCAATGCCGTTGTGCCCGGAGTAGTACTCAAAGGGCTGCTTGTCCCTTATACCCATAAAGTTCAGAATCGTATCTTGTCTGGATAACGGCTCCTCGTAGAAACCATACCCCAGAAAAGGGTATTCATGATCAAAATACGATGTTATAAGATCAAGAGGAATATCTTCGGTATTTTGTATTTCGAAAGGCAGGGATAGAAATTTACTATTATAGTCGTTCTGCTCTATTTTATATTTTTTTAAGCCCTGTTGGTGTGTGTCCCTAGCAGGAGCTGTGGCGCTGAGTACACGTGCGTTAGTTTATCAACCTTTGTTATAGTATTCCCTGAAGTGCTCTCCCAGCCTTCGTCAACACCACTTTTCTTAAAGACAAACGCGTTTCCGTAGATATCGTTTACAGCAACGTAGAGATTCTCATTTATTACAATCATGTCTTTGACCGCATATCCGTCAAAAAAGCTGTCGTAGCTCCACACGTCTGTGCCTGATACTAAGTATCGTAGCCCCAAATAGTCATCACCAGCATAAGTCCTGTTTTCATATTCTGCGAAACTCGATATTCTTCTATTCCTAAGGCCAATTATCTCTTCCCATGTATGGCCGTTGTCGGCTGAAAAATAATTATTGCTGGCCATAGAAATATAGATTTTTTCTCCTATCATGCTGATGGAGAAAATTGTCTTTGTGTTAGTTTCGTCCGGCATTGGTCGTTCCCAGTTTTGCCCTTTATCAAAAGAAAAATATGCCCCGTTGTACCTCTTGCCCACAATAATTAGATTTTCTTTTGCCTTTATAATCCCGCCTGAAAAAGGAAAAACGTCTGATAGATGTTGCCACGTGTACCCGCCGTCAGAAGATGCAAAGATCCCGCCGGTTCCGTCAATTTCGAACGCGGTAGTGGCGTAAATTGTGTTTATTCCATCGAAAGACATTGTGGTAACCCCTCTCCCTTCAAGTCCGTTTGTTTTTATCCATGTGTTTCCTAGGTCGTGACTTACGTAAATTCCATTATATGGATTAAGCCATATTCTATCGTCGAACTCTCCCGCTATTAATCCGTAGGGGGTGTTGATAATGTTTTTGATTTTGGGATCCAGCTGTTCCCAACTTTCAGACGCAAGCAAATTATTATTAAGGCTAAGTAGCATAAAGGCTATAACACAGATTGCTATATTTTTCATTCTATTATAGTAAGAAAATATTCGGAAATACCAACTTGCATTGTATATTATAAGTAGATTTTATTTTAAAAGTAATTTACCACAATAGTTGCTAATATTGATAAAAAGAGGGGCACTATTTGATTTCTATAATAAAAGATTGATGCCGTCTAGGATAGGCCAGTATTACTTGGGAGTAATAAATTTACTCACAATGAATAGTTTTAGACATTTGGGCCTATAGATAAGAGGGATATTTAACTTTTTTTCCTCGGTGCCGTTCGTATCATTTTTGCTTTTACTTGTTATAAAGTTTATAATTCAAGGCAACATGTTAAGTCTATCCAAAATTTACTCTAGCAACCCCGATCTAAGAAAAGCTCAAGTCAAAGGACTTCTTTTTTTATTAAACTCCGAAGACTCTATTTCTAATAATGAGCTGGTTCAACGAACCGGTCTTTCCAAAGAAGTTTTAAAAACATTTAAAGAATCAATTTCTTCAATATTAATAAAAACAACTGCTGATGAGCTAGCATTGACGAAAGTCGGCAGGGAGGCTGTTGGGGAGATGAATCCGGAACCCTATTCTTGGACCTACTTAAGCTTTAGCTTTGATGCTCTAATGTTGCAGGCGCTTGAAGCTATAAAAGCTATACGGGAAGGGCAGCAGCAATTTGTGGCAAAGAGAGAGTTTGACCAGTTTTTTTGTACTCCTGAAACTTCGATACTTAAGGCAAAAGCGATTCTAAATAAAGTCGGTGGGTCTGAAGGTGTTAGCATTGCTTTGATGGGGGATGATGATTTGGTTTCAATATCATTGGGATTGTTGGACCGGGCTGTAGAAGAAATAATCGTTTTTGATGTAGATAAAGATGTTCTGTCTCTAATAAAGGAAAAGGCTGAGGAATTAAAAATTACCTCCATAAAAACCGTTTTATACGACGCAAGAGATGATCTTCCAAAAGACATGGTCGCACGATTTGACGCAGTGCTGACTGATCCGCCGTATACAAGACCAGGAGTAGCCGTGTTCCTAGATAAGTGCATTACATTATGCAAAAAAGCTACTACATATGCGGGGCCATATATATTTTTTTGTTATGGTAACGGCCTGCGCGACCCTTTAAAAGGGCTTAAAGTTCAAGATATTATTCTTAGCAGAAACTTGTTGATAGAGGAAAAAATATCAACATTTAACAGATATGACGGGGCGGAAATAATTGGAAGCTCCAGCGATTTGTTTGTATTGAAGGTTTTAGAAACAACGGAAGTTCTGGAGGATTACACCGGTACAGAGATTTACACTTATGAGAATACCGAGATAGAGGATTTCCCATACGTAGATCATTATGTTTTTAAGTTATATAAGGTTCCTTCGCACGTTGTTACCTCTAAAAAAACATTGCAGAAGAATATAGGCGTTTTTTGTAAATGGCATGGCTTAAACGTTGTTGACACTAAACTAACGAGATTTAAGGGAGGGGGATTCAGCTTCACGTACATACTTTCAACTTCAAATCTTCTTGTCCATACGTGGCCTGAAAAAAGGGCCCTCCATATAGATCTCATAACCTGCTCTCCCATTAAGAAGAAGCACCTGCTCTTAAAGAATTTATCTGATCTGTTTAGTACTATGTCCGTAGAAATCAGAAAAATTGAATAGAGGTGTCTCAAGGAGCTCGAAAACAACCAGCATTACTATAGCTTTATTCACAGTAAAAAATACTCAAAAAAACAGCGCGAACTATTTGACTTTATAATGGTTAGTTGGTATGTTTGGTTCTGCACATATTGCTTTAGGGTAATTATGTGGTGGTTTAAGTAGACTCATGTTAGCATAAGCCACACAAATCCAACCCGCACTTTAAAAAACAAATAGTTAAAGTTCGATGAATTTAAGGTGAAAAGAATGATTTCTTTTGAGAATTTGATCCTAGTTCAGGACGAACGCTAGCGGCGTGTTTAACGTATGCAAGTCGAACGAACCTCAACATCTGTTTTAAACCGGCTTGCCGGGGAAAAACTTCGTTGTGGTTAGTGGCGAACGGCTGAGTAATACGTAGGTATCTACCCCTAACTCAGGGATAACTTGGGGAAACCCTTGCTAATATCTGATAGTCTGTCAGCACTTCGGTGTTTGCCAGTAAAGATTTATCGGTTAGGGACGAGCCTGCGGCCTATCAGGTTGTTGGTGAGGTAATGGCTCACCAAGCCTATGACGGGTACCTGGTCTGAGAGGATGTACAGGCAGAGGGGCACTGAGACACGGGCCTCACTCCTACGGGAGGCAGCAACCGAGAATCTTGCGCAATGGGCGAAAGCCTGACGCAGCGACGCCGCGTGAAGGATGAAGGCCTTCGGGTTGTAAACTTCTGAAAATAGCACCGGCTAACTACGTGCCAGCAGCAGCGGTCATACGTAGGGTGCAAGCGTTATCCGGATTTACTGGGCGTAAAGAGTTCTGTAGGCTGTTTTGTAAGTCAGTGGTGAAATACTCCAGCTCAACTGGAGGAGCGCTATTGAAACTGCATTACTGGAGGTAGTTAGGGGATAGCGGAACTCATGGTGGAGCAGTGAAATGCGTTGATATCATGGGGAACACCAAGGGAGAAGTCAGCTATCTGGGACTTACCTGACGCTGAGAGACGAAAGCCAGGGGAGCGAAACGGATTAGATACCCGTGTAGTCCTGGCCGTAAACGATGCCTGCTAGATGCCTGTCTTTCGTATGGGTGTCGAAGCTAACGCGTTAAGCAGGCCGCCTGGGGAGTACGGTCGCAAGGCTAAAACTCAAAGGAATTGGCGGGGACCCGCACAAGCGGTGGAGCACGCTCTTTAATTCGTTGATAACCGAAAAACCTTACCCAGGTTTGACATGCTACTGCAAACTCTGTGAAAGCAGAGCTCCTTCGAGGGTGTAGCACAGGTGTTGCATGGCTGTCGTCAGCTCGTACCGTGAGGCGTACCCTTAAGTGGGTTAACGAGCGCAACCCCTACCGTTAGTTGTATCACTCTAGCGGAACTGCCGGCGCAAGCCGGAGGAAGGTGGGGATGATGTCAAGTCGGTATTGCCTTTATACCTGGGGCTAGAAGCATGCTACAATGGCGCGTACAACGGGCAGCAACACGGTGACGTGAAGCTAATCCCTTAAAGCGCGCCTCAGTTCGGATTGAAGTCTGCAACTCGACTTCATGAAGTCGGAATCGCTAGTAATCGCAAGTCAGCTATATTGCGGTGAATACGTTCTCGGGTCTTGCACACACTGCCCGTCACGCCAGCAAAGCTAAGGCCACCCGAAGTCCCTTGTATTGAGGGCCCAAGGTGGAATTAGTGATGAGGGTGAAGGCGTAACAAGGTAGCCGTAGGGGAATCTGCGGCTGGATCACCTCCTTTCTAAAGGAAACAAAACGTGACGATAGAAAGCGTAAACTTGTCAAAGATACATGAATTTGTGTTTGCGAAAGTCCGCTGTAATATCGCACCTTCTACATCTGATTAGTTCTAGGATGTAGACAGTAAAAGTTTGCACGTACCTCGCAGCAAACGAGAACAGGTTTGAAGATGAGCCTAAATCTTCGAGTGAATCATTCTTTTTACCTTATAGATATCGAACTTTAAAGACCATACTACTTTTATTTACAGAGATAGCGGTGCGAACCTTTTTGTAAAAGCATCGAAAGAAGCGATTTAAAGGAACATGCTTTTATAATCTCGTTACTTAAAACTACTTGTGTAATCTGGTAAATGTAATTTACCCAACATTTTGGGATTTGCAGTGCAAAGAAATTAAAGTAAACCACCTGCGTAAGCTGGCGGTGGTTGATAATTAACAAAGTTTTTTTATGGTGTATACTTGAAGCATGCAAGGTGGTTTTAGAGAAGGTGGTCGGAACCTAATAACAGACAAAGCTGTTGAAGAAGCTAGTGTTATTGTCGGTTCTCTAGAGATGAAATTAAGCAATCTTCACGTAAAGGCTGAAGTTGAAGATGGGGGGGGATATTAATGCCCATGCAGCCGTTCTCGACCAACTTGGCCAATCGGCGGTAGCGGAAAATCCAACAGCCTTGGAAGAAGCTGCAGAAGGTGAGGCAGCAGGTCTTGTAGGTCAAGCGCTTGATGGTATCGGTGTACATGAAATTATTGTTAATCTCGAAGAAATAGCCGTCCCAACAACCCCTGACACGTATATGTCAGATGCTGTTAGAGAGCAAAGAATGAATGCGGCGGCGGGCCTAGTCGTTTCTGCTCTGACTGAACAAGGCTGGCTTGTACACCCTAATAACCCCTTGGGCGTGTCTCAGTCCGGTCTTCGAGCAAATGAAGCTTTATCAGCTGAGCTGGGTCTTCGGCCAAGGGCTCCGGATGCGGCTCCTGATTCCCTAAAAAGATTTGTGGTCTTTTTCAAGGTAAGCCTAATTTATGCGGAGCCAGATGCTCCTAGTGCTTGATTATCTTAATTGAATACCACAAAGTCTTTCTTGTTTACTTATGGCTGCATACTTTGTAATGTTTTTCGTAGGCAAAGCTATTTAGTTTTTTGTTTTGAAAAAATACTCCCTCATTTTTATTGTTTTTCTAAGACCTTCGTCAAGAGTTGTTAGTGGTGACCATCCTAGATTTTTTGAAGCTTTTTCATACCTAACGCTCAGAAAGCATTCCTGTTTCGGTCTATCATTTGAAGTTGGCTTTTGCTTTTGAAGCCGCTGTCCGGGTTTTTTATTGTCGATTTTCATTAGCTTCGATATAGTTTCTTGTAACTGCCCGTTGTTTAATTGCAGGCCTGCCCCGATGTTAAAAATTCCTTCGCAGTCTTTTTCTATAGCTTTTACGTATGCGTCAATGTGATCATCGATAAAAATAAAATCTCTCACATCTAGAGGCTGTTTAATTTTAGGATCATTTTTATTTAGTAATGAGTCGATGATGTATTCTATTAGGTAAAATCCGGCCCCTTCTCGTCCATAGGTATTGGCAGTTCTCATTATAACCATTTTGACGTCAGGCATCGCTTGTGCAAAATATTCAATTACTCTTTCTGCGTTTTGTTTGCTTAGCCCATATGGTGATGATGCTGGTCCTAGCTCTAGTGTTTCTGAAAAAGGTTCATTTGAGTTCTGATAGCCGTATACCTCCATCGAGCCCGCAAAAACGAGCTTTGCTGTATTTATGTCTTGAGAGCCCTTTAGGTTTTTTATTGCTGATAGGAGTTTGAATGTTCCTATCTCATTAGTTTGTAAGTATTCCTCAGGAAAATTGAACGAAAGCCCTCCTGACGATAGCGCTGCTAAATGAACTATAACTTCTGGATTCGCTTCTTTTATGGCGTTTTCCATGGATCTTTGATTATTGAGATCTGCGACAAAAAGCTTTGCCTGGGCCGGGACTTTAAGGAGGTCAATATTGCTATTGATCCTATGCATGCCGCTTACTTCATACCCTTGTTCTATTAATCTTTGTGCTAATCTTTTACCTATGAAGCCGGTAATGCCGGTTATAAAAATCTTTTTTTCATATTTTGCTGATGTTTAACGGATGGTGGGTCTGGATGGACTCGAACCATCGACCTTTCCCTTATCAGAGGAACGCTCTAACCGCCTGAGCTACAGACCCCCAAACCTTTCATGATTTGAAAGTATTGGCCTATCATAGCAAGGTTTAAAATATTTTTCAAACTTGAGGTTTTTAATTTTTTTCCTTTGCAACGTAAAGAAATTACAGCAAACCGCCTGCGTAGGCTGGTGGCGGTTCATAGTTGACACGCCTCAGCCAACGTGTTAACTTACTCTCACCAAATACTCCAACTTCTACCTTAGGGTTTAAAGTTTGGTAGGTTACAGTTTTTGTAATCTCCGACGGAAGCTCTGATTCCAAATAATATTAATAGTTTATGTGTATGGATCTGAAACGGGTTCATATGATAATATGTTTTTGCTTTCGCACAAACGTGTTTGCGTATGGGCCTGTAGCTTAGTTGGCAGAGCGCTACATTTGCAATGTAGAGGTCACGGGTTCGACTCCCGTCAGGTCCACCAAACTATATAGATAATCTTTATCTAGGTACTTTGAAAACTGAACGAAAAACAATGTTAGTTCAACATGAGAATCAAGTACTTTGTTGTCGCAAGACAGCAGGGTAGTTTAATTCTTGAAGTTCCGTGTTTACACGGAACACAACGTCTTAGTATTAGAAATATAAAAAGTTACTAATGCATACGGTGGATGCCTTGGGTCTTTGTGACGATGAAGGACGTGCTAGACTGCGTTAAGCCTCGGTGAGCTGTCAAGAAGCGTTATCAGCCGGGGATTTCCGAATGGGGAAACCTAATCCATGGCAACATGAGATTGTTCTTTACTGAAAATATTGCTTTTAGCAATATATAGGTACTGGACGGTAACCCAGCGAACTGAAACAACATAGTAGCTGGAGGAATAGAAACTAAATAAGTATTTCCTTAGTAGCGGCGAGCGAAAAGGAAGAAGCCCAAACCCGGACTGAATTAGAAAAAAGAGTTTTTCTTGTGTAGGTGAAGCAATTTTTTGCTTTGTTTATGCAGGAAGGCTCTGCTTTCTTATTCAGTATAAAGGGGGTGTGGACAACCCTGTAATTTAATTTACAAGAAGTAAAAAAGTATTTTTGTAGGAGAAGCTGCCTGGAAAGGCACGCCACAGAAGGTTATAGCCCTGTATCCGAAACTTAAATACCTTCTGGGTTGCTCCCGAGTAGCATGGGACACGAGAAATCCTGTGTGAATATAGCTGGACCATCAGCTAAGGCTAAATACACAAAGACACCGATAGTGTACATAGTACCGTGAGGGAAAGGTGAAAAGAACCCCTGTTAGGGGAGTGAAATAGAACCTGAAACCGTATGCTTACAAGCTGACAGAGCTCTTTTTTGAGTGATGTTGTGCCTATTGAAGAATGAGCCGGCGAGTTAATGTTGCGTGCAAGCTTAAACGACTAAGTCGTGTAGGCAAAGGGAAACCAAGTCTTAATAGGGCGCCTAGTACGTAACATTAGACCCGAAGCCAAGTGAGCTAACCATGAGCAGGGTGAAGCTTGTAGAAATACAAGTGGAGGCCCGAACCGGTGTCTGCGGCAAAAGGCTCGGATGACTTGTGGTTAGAGGTGAAACGCTTAACGAACTTGGCTATAGCTGGTTCTCCCCGAAATATATTTAGGTATAGCCTCAACTTTAAATGACTTGTGAGGTAGAGATACTGGAAAGAACTGGGGCGCGAAAGTGTACCCATTCTTACCAAACTCCGAATGCGCAAGTTTTAGTTGGGAGTCAGCACTGGGGAGCAAGTTCCTGGTGCGAGAGGGAAACAGCCCAGACCGTCAGATAAGGTCCCTAAACTTTGCTTAGTGGGAAAGGAAGTAGAACTGTTTAGACAGCTAGGAGGTTGGCTTAGAAGCAGCCACCCTTTAAAGATAGCGTAATAGCTCACTAGTTCAACGGTTTTGCGCCGATGATGTAACGGGGCTCAAGCAAAGTACCGAAGCTGCGGATCCGCTTTTGCGGATGGTAGGGGAGCATTGATGTCAGCTGCGAAGGTTGATCGTGAGGTTGGCTGGAGCGGCATCAAGTGAGAATGTCGGCATGAGTAACGAGAGGGTGGTGAAAACCCACCCCGCCGGAAGCCTAAGGTTTCCTCCGCAACGTCAGTCAACGGAGGGTTAGTCGGGCCTAAGGTGAGGCCGAAAGGCGTAATCGATGGACAGCAGGTTAATATTCCTGCACTGCCATAAAATCGCTATTACTGATGGAGGGACGGAGTTTGATAGATCGAGCCCATTATGGATTTGGGTCCGGAAGACAAGACAGTCTGTGTAGGCAAATCCGCACAGGCGTTTATTCGAGTCGGCGGGAAGGCCCGTAAAAAGGTCAATTCGGTTGCGTTAAGCTTCCAAGAAAAGCTTCTAAGGAGATTTTATGGTATCCGTACCGCAAACCGCCACAGGTAGGCAGGTAGAGAATACTAAGGCGAACGAGAGAACCGTGGTCGAGGAACTAGGCAAATTACATCCGTAACTTTGGGAAAAGGATGCCCTACTTGTCATTGATGGGTAGGGGGCACAAAAATGGCTCAAGCGACTGTTTAGCAAAAACACAGGTCTCTGCTTAACTCGTAAGAGGAGGTATAGGGGCCGACGCCTGCCCAGTGCCCGTAAGTTAAAGCCGGGGGTGATCATCGTTTAGGCGATGTGAGCTTTTGGTCGAAGCTCGGGTGAACGGCAGCAGTAACTATAACTGTTCTATGGTAGCGTAATCCCTTGCCGGGTAAGTTCCGGCCCGCACGAAAGGCGTAACGACTTGAGCACTCTCTTAGTCACGGACTCGGTGAAATTGAACTACCGGTGAAGATGCCGGTTACTCGTTGTTGGACAGAAAGACCCCGTGGAGCTTTACTGTAGTCTGGTATTGATAAGCGATACTAACTGTGTAGCGTAGGAGGGAGTCTGAGGCGTAAAACCCGAAGACATCAATGAAACACCTCTCTTTTATTATTGTGAGTCTAACTATGCACCGTGAATCCGGTGCGAGGACAATGCTTGATGGGCAGTTTAACTGGGGCGGTTTCCTGCTAAAAAGTAACGCAGGAGCCCAAAGGTTCCCTTATCCCGGATGGAAATCGGGATGTAAGCGTAAAGGTATATGGGAGCTTGACTGCAAGACCTACAAGTCGAGCAGGTACGAAAGTAGGGCTTAGTGATCTTCCAAGTGCTTAATGGTAGGCCCGGAACTTAACGGAAAAAAGTTACCCCGGGGATAACAGGC
>ERZ795048.3219-NODE-3219-length-12382-cov-4.912469_pt1 | contig 12382 bp, 22 predicted proteins | sample MGYA00375132_ERZ795048 | MGnify/ENA primary metagenome ERZ795048 (study PRJEB30177, sample SAMN05720225) | activated sludge metagenome | isolation source: Anaerobic digester | place: Hong Kong | collected 2014-12-17 ...
CGCAATGCACCTATGAAGTCGCGAAGGCGATAAACGCGCGGCAGCTGCAAATACCAGAGAGCGCACTGCCACGGCCCAACAATAAAGAGCTTGACATGCTGGTCGAGGACGTGAACGCAGCTATAAGGGCGCGTGACGTGGATAAGGACGGAACGCTGCGCATAAAGAAGAAGGAGGACGTGAAGAAAGCCTTGGGCCGTTCTCCAGAATATGCCGATATACTGCTCATGAGGCAGTACATAGAACTAATGCCAAAGCCAAGAAGGCGGCGAGCAACATCAATTAGATAACAATATGCAAGAAAAGAGGTATTATCATCAAACGGGACAGGCGTACACGCTGGACGAATTCATCGACCAGGGCTTGCCAGGACTTCCAAACGTTGACCACCTGAAGGATATTTGGGAGCGCTTGCCTGTCTTTTCTGAATACGACAGCACGGTCGACACTCTGCTGCACATCAAGCGCGTGAATGAGCTGCTGCTGGATTTTGTGCAGGGGCTGTTGCGCCGGGCCGCTGTGCATGACCGTTCGAAGCTCAGCGAGCAGGAGAAGCCCTACTTCGATAAGCTGACCCCGCTGCTGGCTGGGAGTGAATTCGGAAGCAGCGAGTACAGAGATTTTCTGAAGCAGCTCAAGCCCGCGCTCGACCACCATTACGCGAAAAACAGCCACCACCCCGAGCATTATTGGGACGGCATAAATGGCATGGACTTGTTCGATATTATTGAAATGTTCGCCGATTGGAAGGCAGCAAGTGAACGGCACGAAAATGGCGACATCTACAAAAGCATCGAAATAAACAAAAGGCGCTTCGAAATGAGCGCCCAACTCAAACAAATATTTATCAACACCGCATCCAATTTGGGATTCAAAAAGTAGATTAATATGGACACCAAAGAGAAGATTTTTTCAGTATTAAAAGACCTGGCTGCTGCAGGGCAGTCCAACTTCGCCCGTGACCTCGCTGCGCTCATGCGGCGCATGTACCCCACCGACCGCAAGAAGGTCGCCGAGATCATGCACCCGGGCAGATTCAAGACTGCGAAAACAGACTCGCGCACCGCTTCCGAGATCGAGCGCAGGACATACGTCTACCCCAGCAGCTTCGACCAGCAGCCCGCAGTCATTACCACGAGCATGAGCGCGCAGGAGGATTTCACCCCGGCACCGCCTCCCCGGCCTGCAAAAAAAAAGGCTGCTGCGGCGCGACCAACTCCCTCCGATGACGAGCAGATTGACAGCGGCGGCGAGGCTCCAGAGATCGTAAACATACCGACAGCCGATGGAGGGTTTAAGCCTATGACTGCGGACCAGCTGCTGAAAATGCCGGACGACGAGATCGTGGCGCTGTTTGGTACGCTTAAGGAGCTTAAGGGATACCTCGTTGGCGTGATGCAGTTGGACATTCCTAAGAACGCCAACACGCAGTCCGCTGTGGCTGCCTTCAAAGAACAATTGAGCCTCTTAGTATGATAAACGTCACCCTACAAACAGCAGACGGGGCCACCCTAACGTCCTTCCCGTTCCCAACCGAAGCGAAGGAGGTTACTTATCGGCAGTATGTTCGATTCGAAGAAGCGTATCTCCGAAAAGAAAAGTGGCGGGAGGAAAATGCCGATGCTGAAGTGACCGACCCGCTTTTTATGCAGCAATACATCAAGCACGTCGCTTCTGTGGTGGAGGCGTTCACAGGGCAAAACGTCCTGGAGGCTAAGCTGGGCGACTACATAGAGCACGTCAAGCAGTTTTTCTACCAGGACACCAAAGGGCTTCTCCAGGAGCTGCACGACGTAGAGAACACGCTGTTCACCCTTTACGCGAACATCTGGCGCACCATTGGCAGCTATAAGCGCCATGTGCACACTGCAGAAGCTTATCACTTCGTCTATAAGGGGAAAAAATATCTGCTCAAAAGCGCATACCGTGACGCAATAACAGGGCAGCTGCGATTCAACAGCTTGAGCGTCGCGCAAGGCATTGAGGCGCTGGAGGCGTGGCGAGTGTACGAACAGGCGAAGGGAAACGACGTTGGGAACCGTTACCTGTTCACCACGATCGTGACGCTCATCGCCTGCCTTGCTCTGGAGGAAGGGCAGAGCTTTCCCGATACCGAAAAGGAGATACAGCGCTGGATAAGCGACCGCACTGTGCATTTCCAAGACATCGACATGGAAACAGCGCTCAATGTGCGTGATTTTTTTTTGCATACCACGAATCGCTTTCGGAGAACCCCAAATACAAATGGTTCTTCCGAGCGCCCGTCAGCCCTATCCAGCGCAAGGGCGAAGCGTGGCAGGAGTACGAAAAGGCGAACCAAGCAGCCTCCGCGCGCTTAGGGTATCGGTTCATTTATGCGAGGCTGCTTGAAAGCGGGAGCTTCGCAGGCCTCGCCCCGACAGTTCACCAGAGCATAAGGCGCGCCCCGCTGGAGGACGCGCTGGCAAAGTTGAGCATCGAAAACGCAATGAACGTTTAACCGCATTCTAATGACCAAGAACGATATTTTCAGGCTGACCTCCTTGCTCGTGCAGGGGCATGCGTACAGCGAGCAAAGGCACAAGCAGCTCCAAACCTTTTGCGTGATAAGAGGCCGGGGCGAGATCAACGGCGAGAACTTAGGGCGCAGTGTCGTCGATCGGTTTAAGCCCTACTTTTACAGCAGGCGATGGGCGGCGCACGGGTACACCGCCAACGCCATCGAGTACGACTTCCCGGCAGTTTTCGCCATCGAGCTGCCGGGCACGATCGAAGGCGGGCCGCTGGCCTCCAGTTCGCGCATGTGCGGGGATATACAATTAATATGCTTGTACCCGAATATTGAAACACTGGATGACACGCTTGCGGCAAGGTGTTCGGCGCTTAGCGTGCAGGAGATAGAGCAGCAAGCGCTCGATCATCTTATATACATATTCAAAAACCTGGGCAAGTATGCCGTTTTCGCAGTAACAGATAAGGACGTGCATGGAGGCTGGTATCTGCAGCAAGAGCTTGACCAGTTGCAATCTCAGGGAGATATAGTTGCCTATGAGGCTTATACCGGCAAAACAATGGCATGGCAAAAGCGCTTCGAGCAGGACAACAGGCAGGTCAGCTTCGACTTCGTTGACGACTTCACTGTGCACAAGCTTTGCGGGGCAGCCCTGACGATAAGGACATGCGAGCAGCTGTGCGCAACAAGCGTGCCCAGCCCTTCATTCACCAGCGTGGACTGCTGCGCACAACGTTAACCAATGGACGACAAGGCGCTGCTAAGAGAAGCCATGCAGGAGGTCATGCAGTATTTGACCGGGCAGCTGCGAAAACGCGTGGAGAAGCAAGGCCACAAGCTTACAGGCAAGGTCATCCGCACAATGGAGTTCACCGTTGACGTGCGAAACGGCATGGCCGTCGGGGAGGTCATTATGGAGTATTACGCGCAATTCCTGGAGCGCGGCGTGACCGCAGCGCGGATTCCCTTCGGCGGGAGGACAGGGCGCGGAGGCACAAGCAAATACATCCAGGCGCTGGCTGCTTACTTTAGGCAGCGGGGCGTTCCGGAGCGCGAGAGCCTGCGCGCTGCATTCGCCACCGCGCACGTGCACAAGCGGGAAGGAATGCCCACGAGGGCCAGTGGGAGGTTTAGCAAAGACTCCGGAAGCGCACGCACTGGGTTTATCACCAGGACAATGGAGGAAAGCCAGGACGCAATAATCACGATCCTTGGCAATAAGGTTGAACAAACGATTTTTGTACGCATCGAGCGCAGTTTCACAGGCGCGGAAGGCGTGCTCGTATTCTAAAGCTTTGAACTATGAGGAAATCACAAGACGCAGCCCAGCTTCTTGATATCGGAAGCATGGTGCTGCTTGCGCTATTTGTAGGCATTGCCTTACTTTTGTTTGCGTGGAGCATAGCGCCTGGCAGGGCGTTTTTAATGGAGCTATTTTAACTGTTGCAGCGTTCTTATCGCCGTAGGAGCGCAGGCATTCGGGTGTGGCGCGTTCTTTGGTAACGACGCGAACGAATGCCCGGCAGCCCTTAAAATGAAGCTCCCACTTTGTTCTATCAGCGTGCGAAACCTCCATGCCCATTCCCTGCGCAACGTCAGCCACGAGGCAATAAAGGAAGTGGCCCATGCGTGAATCCTGGGCAATAATTATACAGGATTGCCCCTCGTGCATAAACCAGAGCGTGCCCAGCACCTGGGCGCAGAGCGCGACGCTTCGCCCGCTTCGCTTGCCGCCTGATCGCCCGGCGAAATGCGCGTGCAGCTGGTCGAGGTCGATTTTCATTCTTCCTGGCCACTTATCAACGCCTCCGCAGGTTCCTCGACGACATTGGCATCGACTTCCTCCAGGAGTTCGCTGGCGTATTGAATAAGGCCAACACGCAGAATCTCGTGCTGGTTCTTACTTGGCGCGGCATGCTGGGCGATATAGCTGCACATGCTATCATAAAGGCGCTGGAGTTCGCCTTCGGTTATCCGCTTGCCCTGACCGCGCAGTCCGATTCCATAAATGTGGCGCATGTTGAGCTTTCGCTCACGAATGATCTCTAGTGCTGTCTTGCTCATTGATTTTTTATGTTTAGTTTTTCAAGTTCTTTATCTATCAAGGCATCCGTGTACCTGTGTGCGATTATACGCGCGAAGTATTCTGCCGGCATGTCGGAGGCTAGTGTGACCTGCATAGACAGTCCATTCATGAACCGGGCAAGGCAGAGCGCTTCTGTGTCGTGGAAGACGGTCAGCGGCTGTATATGTATCAACGTAGGTATTGCCGCTTTGCAAAGCGACGTCACCCGCACGCAGTGCCGCGTGAAGCGCTCCAGCGCCTCCTTGTCGTTGAAAGGCAGGTTATCCATTGTCAGTCTGTTTGTCAATGACTTCCTCCCGGTCGTACACGGCAAGCTCCAGCCCGTTCTCTTGTGCCCACTTTGCAAGGTGGTAGGCCTCAGCCTCAAAATGCAAGGGTGACCCATCCCTCCCTTTAAGCCCAAAGGGTAAAACATCTTCGCTCGGATCGTTTACGACCCCGGCCCATTCGTTGCCGTGCTGGTCGCGTAGGTGGTAAATCTTGAACTGTATTTTCATTGCATTACATTTTAGTAGGTGCTCCCGGGATTGAACCGGGCTGGGGAAAAGTGTTCTACCCACCGCATCCAGTTATCGCTGCCGCTTTGCCCAGCTTATTCGGGTGGCCTGCCCGGCTGGTAGGCTGCGCACAGTACCCAATGCGGTGGCCTTTTCCTTGTCTCCTTGATCGAGCACCCTTTTAAGTGGAGGGCAGCGGATTCGAACCACCAAACCTACTCGCCGGCCATTACCCCAGCTGATTCGGTTTTTTTCGCACCTGCTCCGGTAATGGGAACGGACTTGCAGGCACTTACCTATTCCAATAGGCACCCTCCGTTTTGCTAACTTTTTTTCACAAATATAAAGCAAATACTTTATAAAAACAAATAATGTAGTATTAAAAATGTTCGACCTCAATTGGTTTAACCGACGGGGAGGTTGTTGCTTTATACATCGTCATTTTGTTGAATTTTATGGGGCAGCACCACTTCCGTGCTGCCCTGTGTCGCTTATGGTGTTTTTATCCGATCTCGAAAATAGGGTAGCCGAGTTTCGACAGCTCCGAAACCTGGGCATTGATTGCAGCGTCGCGCATTTCATGCAAGGCTTCCTCCGCTTCGATGCTGTCCAGGTATATGGCGACAGTGCCGTCCTTTGGCTCCATTACGATCTCCACGGTGAACTCCTGGGCAGGCAGGCCTTTGACCAGCGGAATCTTTATGGAGAACTGCGTAGGCAGGCCGCTGTTGACGACTTTCTCGACTGCGCTCTTGTAGCGCCTTGTGTTGTCTTTCACTTGCTCCATTGCCGTCTCAACGTTGGCGCGGAAGTTCAGCAGCTCCGTGACCAGCTTCATATTGTCCCCCATGTTGGCGAAATACTTCCTTCTCCGCTTAAGCAGCAGGCCCAGCTCGTTGGCACTCCACACCTTGCCGCCGTTAAGGCCCAGCTCGGTGAAGTGTTCCTCCAGCTTGATCACGTCCTCGATTTTGTGCTGCTGCGAGGGGGGGAGGTCTGTCCCGCACGTTAAGGTGATAACGCCACTTTTTCGGTTCACGGTGACGTGCGAGGTTTTGACGTTAGGCTCGCGCCGTCTGGCGTATTCCATACACGCGCCTAAGTTTCCAGCTATCGATAAGCCTTTGACTTTTTCGATCTCGGGCGCATTGCCGTGCCGGATCACCAGCACACCATGCCCGTCTTCTGGCTGGTTGAGAATTACATTAATCTCTTCTTTCATTTTCTAAGAATTGTCTTGGTGAGCGTTAGCTCGTTTGGGAATTCGGTTTAGTCGTTCGTTCCAGTGCGGCGGTTCCCCATTCGCAGAATGTTCACGCTGCCATCGTTCTCGTCGGGGCGCATGCGGCGGCTTGAAATGAACTGGCCCTCTGCAGTGAACTGCTCGATGGTGCCGCTTTCCACGTCCTTGAACTCGTACACAGTGCCCTCGACTTCCTCAAACCTGGTGCGCAGGCTTTCGACGATCTCCTTGTTGCGGCCTTGCAGCGGCTTGGTCTGCTCGCGCATGTGCTCCAGGTAGTCCTTCTTCTGTCGTTCGAACATGGCGAGCTTGACGCTGTTTTCTCCCAGCTCGCGCCGAATTTCGGCAAGCTCGTCCTCTGTGAGCGCCCGCATGTAGGTCTGGTCGTCGTGGACAAAATCGGCATTGGTTTCCAGGAACTGCCGCACCTCGTCGGGCGGCACGTTTTCGATAATGGATTTAAAACTCATTTTGTATTGAATTTGAAGGTGAAAAATTCACGGGTTTGTTCATTCTCCTGGGAAGAAACGCAGCAGCAGGTTTTTCTCACTTTTGTATAGGCCGCGCCTGTTCTCTGGCAGCCAGTGCCAGCGCCTGCGCTGCGGAAATATATCGAGCCTGCCCTGGCTGCCTGTGACACGGAAGTGCCACTCCTTTATTTTTTGAAGTTCGAGCGCGGGGTCACGCTCGTTGCAAAGCTCCTGCAGTTGCTCGAATGCGCGCTGTGCTCGTCGCTGCCTGTTGCGTTTCTGCTCTTGGTTGTATTCTTTCCAGAATTCGGTTTCCTCGTTCATCGTGCACTGTTTTTATTGGTCACTGCGTAATACATCGCCTCCCAATGGCACATCTCCCTCCTTCGTGCGATGACGTACTTTTTGCGCCTGTGGCTTTCCCTTAGGCAAAGCCAGTCAGTTTCGTCGATATCCTTCGCATACTCGCTCAGGTCGATGCTGTAATAGGCTTTCTTGCCCAGGTTGCACGACATGGCTCCGACGACCATGCCGCCGCCTATGCGCCTGCCTTGCCCCCTTCCCTTGCCCCAATCGACCACTCTCTTGGAGATCGGCACGTCCTCGGTTTCGAAAAACGCGTCGAGTTGCAAGCGCAAGCCATCGACGCGCGCTCGCATGGCCTGCTTTTCTTCGTCTTTCATTACTAAAATTGTGGTAATTTAATCCAGTTTAAGGTCAATCGGTTCAACGGTGTATTTTTTAAGCGCATCACCATAATCGAGGTTAAATACACCGCCTACGGCGAGCGACAAACCAATAGTTTTGTGCTTCTCCTGCTGGTTGTACACAATGCCAATGCCTACCAATTCGCCGCTCTCTTTCCTGCAAACCTTCACGACCTCCAGCTTGATTTTTCTTTTTCTCATGGCTTATAATTTGTAGGCAGCCCATGAATTAATGGGCTGCCCGGGTTTCAAATTGGATCAAGTAAGCCCTCGCGCTCGATTTGTTCGTGTATTCTGTCCATTTTGCGCTCGTAGCGTCTCTCGTAAATATTGTTCAACATTTCTTTCGCCATATAAGTGAGCATGGCAAAAAATGCCGTCTCGAACCCAGGGAACTCGCCGAGGTGAATATCGTCAGTGTACGGGCCAGAGTTGCCGTCGTACCCTTCATAAAGGGCATACACATACCACAGGCCTTCTTCCGTCTTGCCGACCGTGTAGTCCGGCCCGTATTCCCGCCAACGTTTTTCAAGCATGGTGCCGCTTTTCGGCCGGTGCCAGACGTTAAGCTCCAGGCCATCGTATTCGAAGCTCCAGGCGAAGCGCAGTTTGTTTCGCATGCCGGTGACATACGAAAGCCCATAAAGCGTCCAAGTGTGCTGCCAAGCTTCCTGCTTCGGCGTTTGTACTATTTTTTCTGCTTTGTTGTCCATCGCTTAGAATTTTAGATTCAATCCTGTTGTTGTTGTGCAGCCAGCTCTCGAAACTTTGCATTGATTTGTTCTGTCGTTATGCCGTAGTCCTCCAGTTTCTCAATCACGTCGTCCGTTTCCCAGGTGTAAAAACATTCGTGGTTATACAGCTCGCGCTCGATAATAGCGTCGATGCCGTTTTCCTCGATGTCCTGCTTTATCCCTGCCTTGTATATGCTTTCCAGCCCCTCGATAAGCTCCTGGGCTTTGTCGTTGGGGCAAAACATGCCGCCGTCGAGCGAGCAGTACGAAACGCCTTCGACGGCCTTGCTTTTGAACTGTTGATGGCTGAAGGCGAAGAACGTTCCAGTATCCTGGAAAAGCTTGGTTTGCGCGTCTTCCATGTAGTCCGATAGGCATCTCATCGCTAAGAATTTATGAGCAGCGCACTCGTGGCGCGCTGCCCGGGTGAATGATCAAATTTGCTGCTGTTGCCATGCCCGTGCCATCGCTTCCTCGAGGCCGCTGGCCTGCTCGCGAAACTTCTCCAGGCACAGCGCGCGGGCCTCCCTGCGCAGTGTGCGCTCAAAGTGCCAGCCCAGCTCCACGGCTGTGCGAGCCTTGACGGCACCTACGTCGAGCAGTGCGCGCCTGTAAGACTTGTCCAGCGCCTTCGCCTGCCGGTATGCAGGGCAATCGTATTTCGTAAAAAATGCGCCTTTGTATGCGCTAAGGAGGCGGGGCGCGAATTCCTCCGCGAGCCTCTGCGCGTGTTCGCAGTACATGTCCAGTATTTTTTTCTCGGTTGTCATATCGCTAAGAGTTGAGGGCGCGCGCCGGGCGCGCCAGGCTATTAGTCTCCGGTATAGTTTTGCCATCCAGCTTCCAGGCGCTGCATTTCAAACTGCCGCATCGATGCGGCGAGCTGCGCGTCCCTCTCCTTCTTCCCTACCTCCCATTCAAAGATCAGCCCGTTATGCGCGCGCATTTCCTCGTTCAGCTGCGCGACGACAATATGCTCGCGGTACAAGCTTTTGAGAGCCTGGCTCAACGCGTTGCCCCATGACATTTCACTTGGCATCTCCACTTTGAAAGACAAGCCCTGGCGGTCATAGAACGCTTGCCTGCGGCCCAGCCAAGCGCGCTTCTCCTTGCGGTGTCTGTACATCTCGCTGGCCAGCTTGTTGGCCTTACTCATGAGTTGGCTGTAGGTAATGAATGTGGTGGTTGTCATCGCTAAGAATTTTTTTGTCTTTCAATAATACAAATATAAAGCTTGAACTTTATGTAAACAAGAGGCAAAATGTTAAGGAAATGTTAAAATTTGCACTTTTTTTAGAAAAAAGAAAGGGCAGTCTCCTGCCCCTTCCTCTCATGAAACCTAAAACGTAACTCTAGTCCTTATTCTTGCCTTTTCCAGGGTTGGGCGTTCCCATGCCGCGCCTTTCTCCGGTTGCTGCTTAATAGTGCCGCCGCTCTTGGCTTTGAGCAAAATTGCGGCCTTGGCTGCCGCTGCCGCTAAGCGCGTTTCGTAGCCGTCAGTGTCGCCAACGATGCTTCCTGGGCGGTTGCCCTCAAAGATCGTCATTCTTCCGTCCTGTAATTTAATCCAAAATTTCGGTTTTGCCATCGCTAAGAATTGTGTATTCAATTCGATTTACAGCTCCTGCCGCCGTTGAGCAGCAGGAGCTTTTCTTTTCACTGCCGTTTGATAACAATCATCGGCGCGTCCTCGTCGTAAAAGGTGATCTCGTCCTGCGCATAGTAGTTGGTTTTGCGCCCGACGTGCATTATGAGAACGTAGTTCACAACGTCGCCGACGTTCTTGGCGAATTTGATGCGGAAGCGCAGCATGCTCAATAAATCCCAAAGGCGGCCCTGCACGTCCTGGAAGCGCTTGCTTTGAGGAATAGCCTGCACGTCCTCCCAAACCTGCGGGGTGAGCGCCACGGGCCATTTAAACCCGGCTTGTTTTGCCGTTTCGGTTACGTCAATCAAAAAGCCGTCCTCGATCGCCTCCCTGCCGGAGTAGGTACTTATCGGTGCGCCGAAAATTTCCTGCATTGAGTTTTCAGAGTTGTTTTTTGTCGTTTGCATCGTTCAATTTTTGTTGTCAATTCAATTTACAATTGCAAATATAAGGCACTTACTTTACATTTTCGACTGAATGAATGTTAAAGTTTGTATTCTTTACAAAATACTTTTAATCACACCCAAAAACCGGTTTCGCCAATATTCATCTATAAGTCCCAATAAATAGGCAACCTCTGCCAGCTGCCGCACATAGCATTTTTGAGTGCGCTTCCTGATAAGGTCATTTGCCAGTTTTTCATGGTCGAGCTGTATAATGTCATAACCAGCATTATGGTGAGAGCCAAGCGAAGCCAATTGGTTGAACAGGGAAATTGCAGTATTGCGAGGCAGATTTGTATCAGTTGGGAGTAAAAAAGATTCTTCATTCCATGCTTCTTTCACCCATATATATGCACTATACCCATGTATTGAAAGGCACCCTTGCACGTGCATCCCATTGTCACGCGCCCATATCGCAAGCATAATGTTTTTGGTGTGCCAAATATCCCCGTTCTTATGTTGGCGAGATGCGCCTTTGCTGTCTAAATATTGTTGTTTGTCTTGCATCGCTAAGTTATTTGCGGGAGCGCTGCGAAGCGCTCCCAGGTTAATGTTAAAATTTGTAAAGGCTTCTAATATCTGTGACAGACGGGGCCGATGCCGCGCTCTATGCTTGTGGGGTCAGTCAGCGGCCTGCCGCACCGCCCACAAATGCCGTGATGCCAGAACTCTGCACCTTTGAGGTTTTTCTCCAGCCCGCCCAGGTGGCGGAACAGCCAGTCGGCTGTTTTGAAAGAGGGAGTATTCTCGCCCACCCCTTTTTTGCCTTTGCGCAGCTTCATCGGGAGGTCTGCGTGTACATACCCCACATAAGTGAAGCCCTCGCCGTTCAGCACGCTGACGAAATACATGCGCGCGTCCTTGGTGCGCTGGACTTTGAAAGTCATGTGCTTCCCGCTGGCCTTGCTCTTTATGGAAAAGAGGGCGTTTCCGCTGTAAAGGAAGCTCGCCGCGTTGTCGACGCTTAGTTTGTGCTGGAGGTGACTGTGTGTATGTGTCATCGCTAAGAATTTGGGGCAGCGCTGCCGCTAGCGCTGCCCTGGTTAGTGTTTAGCCTTGCGGCAGTGTATTTTCATCGTCGTTTCGCCTCCTGCTGTCGCGCGTGACCGTCGTGCTTCCCCACATGTCGCGAAGCTCGTCCATAGAGCGCTCCTGCCGGCTGCGCGGGCGATAACCAGCTGGCTTGAAAAACCACTGCTTTTTCTTGCTTGCCCAGCCGATATCCATGTAGCCCTGCGTATCGATGGACTTGATCTTGCCTTTCGCGTCGAACGTGTTCCCGCTGAGCCAAATGTAACTCCCAACAACCTCGACGATAATGCCTTCGATGTTAAGCAGCTGGTCGATTATGCTGGAGTAAACAGGCCCGAAGCTGACCCACTGGTCGGATTCCCCTTTAAATTTCTCTTTGGCGGGCTTGAAGGCGTGGAACTGGTTAAGCACCTCTTTGAACTCAACCTCGTTCCCACCGCGATCGGGGTGCATTTGGAATGCCAGTTTGCGATACAGTTTCTTGGCTTCGTCCAGAGTGGGGCAATTTGCAAAGTATTGTTTCATCGCTAAGAATGTTTGGTTATTAATCAATTACAAAGACAAATTTATAAGGTTTACACCTAATAAACAAGAGGTGACTCGGTATTTTTTTTGTAAATTTTACAAATAGTTTTTGCGATTGTCTAAATAGTCAGGGTGATTTTTTGTAAACATGGAAATTATTACATCAAAGCCTTATTTTTACAAGCATGGATAAGCAGATCGGCCTAAGGTTGACGGTTGACGCGCGCGATGTAAGCAGCAGCGCGAAGCAGCTCGCAGAGTTTGAGAAGCGACTGGACGAGGTACGCAAGGCGCTCCAAGAGAACAAAAAGGAGGCTGGCAGCACGCAGGAATATGCGCGTTTAAGGGAAGAGCAGTTAAAACTACAAGGCGCTGCAAACGAGGTGCGCAAGGAAATGCGGCAACAGGAAAAGGCGTTCAAGGACGCTAAATTCCCATCCGACAGCATTATTGGCCTACGAAAAAGATACAGGGAGCTAAAGCACGAGATCGACGGGCTAAGCAGC
>ERZ795048.3222-NODE-3222-length-12378-cov-6.204577_pt1 | contig 12378 bp, 7 predicted proteins | sample MGYA00375132_ERZ795048 | MGnify/ENA primary metagenome ERZ795048 (study PRJEB30177, sample SAMN05720225) | activated sludge metagenome | isolation source: Anaerobic digester | place: Hong Kong | collected 2014-12-17 ...
AAAGGTGGACATGGCGGTGGGGCTTTCTCAGGAAAAGATCCTAGTAAAGTTGACCGTAGCGCAGCTTATGCAGCTCGTCATATCGCAAAAAATCTAGTTGCTGCTGGGGTAGCCGATGAACTTCTTGTTCAAGTCTCTTATGCGATTGGAGTTGCCAAACCTGTTAGTATTTTTGTTGATACATACGGCAAAGGTCATGTACAGATGACAGATGGTCAGATTGCAGAAAAAATTGCTCAAATATTTGATATGCGACCTAAAGCTATTGAAGATCGCTTGAAATTGCGTAATCCTATTTATTCTGAGACAGCTGCTTATGGACATATGGGACGTACCCCGCAAGTTGTAACGAAGAAATTCTCCTCTCGTTATGGAGAAGAAAAAATAATGGAAGTAGAATTGTTCACTTGGGAAAAACTAGACTATGTAGATATTGTGAAAACAGCGTTTGGACTAGTTTAAAAAGATATAACCTAAGCTTTATGCTACTTAACTGAAATGCGGCCATCCTTTTTTTTAAAGGTGGCCGCATTTATTTTTATATTTTCTGCTTCAAAAAAGTAGCCAATTTAGTTACTGCACGTGCTCTATGACTGATTGTATTTTTAATGTCTTCGCCTAAGCTGGCAAAGCTATTCTTGTGTCCTTCAGGAGCAAATATTGGATCATATCCAAATCCATGATTTCCTTCTTTACTTTTCAATATATATCCTTCAACAACACCTTCAAATAAATATTCTTTATTATCAAGAATAAGACAAATTACTGTGCGGAAACGAGCTGTTCGCTTTTCAGTGGGCACATCAATTAATTCCTTTAATACACGTGTCATATTAGCGTTGCTATCGTGAGATTGAGTGTTGCTTGGTGCATTCGGGTCCATGGCACCATAACGTGCTGTATATACACCAGGAGCGCCTTCTAGAGCATCTATTTCCAATCCCGTGTCATCTGCAAAGCAATCTGTGTGATATCTTTGATGGATGTATCGTGCTTTAATTAATGCATTGGCTTCTAATGTGTTTCCATCTTCTGGAATATCAACGTCACAATGAATATCTTTAAGGCTTTTGATTTCAAACTTATCAGAAATCATTGCAGCTACTTCTTCCAGTTTGTGTGCGTTGTTTGTTGCAAAAACAAGTGTCTTCATAGTGTTTTTTTTAGCTTTTAATGACGTCAAATCCTTCCCCATAAACACCAATAACTTGACTTTGGGAGATAAAAGCGTTTGGATCAATAGCTTTTACAATGCGGAATATTTGAACGCTTTGTCGTTTACGAGCTAGAACGAGAACCACTTTGGTTTTTTCTTTCGTATAGTACCCTTGTGCATCAAGCAGTGTGACCCCACGTCTTGGACTTAAATTGATTGCCTCCGCAATATCATCATGCTTTTTACTGATAATAAGGAACTGCACAGAAGATCGTGCTCCATTGACAATCATATCGACTACATACCCAATGATAGCTAATGTAACAAACCCGTATACTACGCGAGTCATGTCATGAAAAATAAAGAAACAGCTAGAGATAATCACGATGTCACTATAGACAATCATACGACCAAATGGGACGTTTTTGAATTTATTAACTACTGCTGCGATGATGTCAGTTCCTCCCGTGCTACCATTGTTAATAAAAACGATACCTAATCCAAAGCCACATAAAACTGCTCCAATCACACAGGCCATGTCTTGCCCATTGGGGCCTAAAATCAGACCCGCTTTGTCTGCAGTTAGGCTAGGAACTATCCAATGCTTTACAAGATATTGACAGAGTGATAGAATACTAGTCATAGCAAAAATAGCATAGCTTGTTTTAATAACAAATTTACTACCCAATAATCGGAAAGCTCCGACCATCATTACAGCATTGATGATAAAATAGCTGTACTGTACAGGAAAACCTGTCGAATAAAAGATAATCGCAGCGATACCAGTGACTCCACCAGTTGCGATTTCATAGGGTAGCAAAAAAGCTGCCCAACCCATGGAATACATCATAATACCGAGTGTAATCATGATGTAATCACGCACTTCAAGCCATGTGGGTGTCTGAACAAGTGCTTCAATCTTTTGTTTTACCATTGCTGTAAATAACTAAATGCAACATTATTAATGCCTCGTGAGGCAAATGATTTACAAAAACAGGCTACAGCCCACTTCTAGTATGATAAACTAGAGCAGGCTGTAAACGTAAGTTCTTTAATATTCGTAAGGGCATTTACATATAGGAAAATTCTCCTAGCCCACTACAATATTGACAATTTTACCTGGTACGATAATTACTTTACGTACAGTTTTTCCTTCCAACCACTTTTGTGCTTGTTCGTGCTCAAGAACTATTTTTTGGATATCTTCTTTACTTGTATCAATTGGAAAATCTAGTGTAAAACGGGCCTTCCCATTGAAGCTAATAGCAAGAGTGACATTGTCTTCCTTCAAGTATTCTTCGTTTACTATTGGCCATGTCGCGTCACATACTGTGTTTTTGTTACCAAGTATTTCCCATAATTCTTCTGCTATGTGAGGTGCGAAAGGTGCAATAGTAACAACCAGTTTAGAAAGAATTGCTTTCTTCGAACATTTTAGTTTGGTCAATTCATTCACACAAATCATGAATGCTGAAATAGATGTGTTATATGAGAAGACTTCAATATCTTTACTTACTTTTTTCAATAAGGTATGAAGTACTTTTAATTCTTCTCTTGTTGGTTCTGCATCTTGAACCAACATGTCACCATTGCGATCAAAGAATAAGTTCCAGAATTTGCGTATAAAACGATGAACACCATCAATGCCGTTAGTGTCCCAAGGTTTAGATTGATCTACTGGACCTAAGAACATTTCATACATACGTAGAGTATCTGCACCGTAGCTTTCAACGATTAAATCGGGATTGACTACGTTATACATCGATTTACTCATTTTTTCTACTGCCCATCCGCATACGTATTTGCCATCTTCTAATTTAAATTCAGCATCTGCAAATTCAGGTCGCCAACCTTTGAAAGCATCTATATCTAAAAGATCATTTTTTACGATATTTACATCCACATGAATAGGAGTTACATCGTATTGATCTTTCAATCCAAGTGATACAAATGTGTTGGTATCCTTGATACGGTATACAAAGTTACTTCGTCCTTGTATCATCCCTTGATTGACGAGCTTTTGGAATGGTTCGTCCATCACTGTTTCCTTGATGTCATACAAAAATTTGTTCCAGAATCGAGCATATATCAAGTGTCCTGTTGCGTGTTCTGTCCCACCCACATACAAGTCGACATTTTTCCAGTATGCATTGGCAGCTTTACTTACGAGTGCATTATTGTTTTGAGGGTCCATATAACGCAAATAATATGCTGACGAACCAGCGAAGCCAGGCATGGTATTCAATTCAAGTGGATATCCCTCTTCAGTTTCCCAATTTTCTGCACGACCTAATGGAGGTTCTCCTGTTTCAGTCGGTAAAAATTTGTCTACTTCAGGCAGTTTCAATGGCAATTTATCAATATCTAAAGTGTGTGGTACCCCATTCTTATAATAGATTGGAAAGGGTTCACCCCAGTAGCGTTGACGGCTAAAGATAGCATCGCGAAGGCGGTAATTGATTTTGACATCCCCTAACCCACTTTCGCGGATATATACTTTTGTCTTAGCAATCGCTTCTTTGATTGTCAGACCGTTCAGGTTTAATGGTGATTCAACCCCTTGTTTAGGTGAGTTTGTGACAATGCCTTCTTTAGCATCGAAGCTTTCTTCACTGACATCACATCCTTCTACTAGTGGAGGGATTGCCAAGTTAAATTTCTTTGCAAAGGCATAGTCGCGGCTATCGTGGGCAGGTACGGCCATAATGGCTCCAGTTCCATAACCAGCTAAGACATAGTCACTTATCCAAACGGGAATTTCTTCACCTGTAAATGGATTGATGGCATAACTACCAGAGAATACCCCAGTTACCTTCTTGTCCATTTGGCGTTCTCTTTCTGTACGCTTCTTGGTTGCTTCAATATAAGTATCAACTGTTGCTCTTTGTTCTTCTGTTGTTAATTGAGCGACAAGCTTACTTTCTGGAGCTAACACCATAAAAGTGACACCAAAGACTGTATCAGCACGAGTTGTAAAAATGACCATTTCTACATCACTGTCCTTTACTTTGAAGGTCAATTCAGCACCTTCTGAACGCCCTATCCAGTTGCGTTGTGTTTCCTTTAGAGAATCTGTCCAGTCTACCTTGTCCAACCCGTCCAAAAGTCTTTGACTATAAGCTGATACACGTAGGCACCATTGTTTCATGACCTTTTGTATGACTGGGTGTCCACCACGTTCTGATACGCCATCTACCACTTCGTCATTAGCTAGTACAGTGCCTAATGCTGGACACCAGTTGACCATGGTATCTGCAAGATAGGCGATGCGATAGTTCATTAAAATATCACTTTGTGCTTTTTCGTCCATCGCTTTCCAGTCATTAGCGGTGATTTTGAGCGTTTTAGAACCAGCAGCTTGCAGCTCCTCTGTGCCTTTTGCATCAAGGTGTGCAATTAGTTTAGCAATAGGTTCAGCTTGTGCAGTTGCATTGTCATAGTAGCTGTTGAACATTTGAATAAAGGCCCACTGTGTCCATTTGTAGTATGCTGGATCACACGTGCGTACTTCCCGATTCCAATCGAATGAGAAGCCTATTTTATCTAATTGCTCGCGATAACGAGCGATATTTTGTTCGGTAGTAATCGCTGGATGTTGACCAGTTTGTATAGCATATTGTTCGGCAGGTAGACCATACGCATCATATCCCATTGGATTTAATACATTGAAACCCTGTAGACGCTTGTAACGTGCATAAATATCACTTGCAATATATCCTAGTGGGTGTCCTACATGTAGACCAGCTCCAGATGGATAAGGAAACATGTTAAGTACATAAAATTTTTCTTTTGAGTCATTCTCTGTGACTTGGTATACTTTGTCATCGCGCCAGCGTTGCTGCCACTTCTGTTCAATGTCTTTGAAATTGTATTCCATTGATACCTTATTTTATTGATTATGATTTCTGTATTTGCCACAAAGATAGTTATTTTTCTACGATGCTACGATATTTTGTTCTATCTTTGTAAGTCAGAAAAAGAATATATATGGCTAAAAAGACAAAGAAACTTGATACCACCATAGATGGGATTGTTTTGACCCCCATGATGAAGCAATTTTTGGATCTAAAAGAAAAACATCCAGATGCTATTATGTTGTTTCGATGCGGTGACTTTTATGAAACATACAGCACCGATGCAGTTGATGCTTCCCAAATACTAGGAATCACCCTCACGAAACGTGCTAATGGTAAGGATAAAAAGATCGAAATGGCTGGTTTCCCTTTTCATGCACTTGACACGTATCTGCCTAAATTGATACGTGCAGGTCGTCGTGTAGCCATATGTGATCAATTGGAGGATCCAAAGGCTACAAATAAACTAGTCAAACGTGGTATTACAGAGTTGGTTACACCAGGTGTGTCTGTCAACGATAATGTCTTGCAACAAAAAGAAAATAATTTTTTAGCTTCCATCTATTTTCATAAAAAAATCTGTGGTATTTCTTTTCTTGACATTAGTACAGGAGAGTTCTTAGTCGCTCAGGGTGATGCTGTCTATGTAGAGAAGTTATTGATGAGTTTTTCTCCCAAGGAAGTGCTTCATGAACGTAATCAACACAATGAATTTTGCCAAGCATTTGGTGACAATTATTGTACGTATCAGCTAGATGATTGGGTGTACACCATGCAGCACGCGCAGGAACGTTTAAATCATCAATTTGGTACAGCCAATTTGAAGGGATTTGGTGTTGAACATGTTGTAGAAGGAGTCATTGCAGCTGGAGCCATCCTGCAGTATTTGTTGATGACTCATCATACACAAACAAGTCACATTCGTGGTTTAAGTCGAATAGAAGAAGAGCGTTATGTACGTTTAGATCGTTTCACTGTGCGTTCTTTGGAATTGTTACACCCAATGACTCCAGAAGGAGTGAGTCTACTAAGCGTATTGGATCGTACATTTACGAGTATGGGAGGTCGTTTGCTTCGTCGTTGGATTAATTTACCTTTGAAAGAGGAGGCGGAGATCAATGCTCGATTGGCTGTGGTGGAATATTTATTTAAACATCCAGATTTCAGAGATTTGTTGATGGATAAATTACCCGACATTGCTGATTTGGAACGAATTGTGTCTCGTGTAGCAAGTAACCGTATCAATCCTCGTGAAATGGTGTTGTTGTATCAAGCTTTACATGCCTTGGTGCCAATCAAAAATAGATGTTTACAAAGTGATAATCTAAGTTTACATGGGATAGGGGAGAAGTTATCTTTGTGCGAAGCTCTAAGAGATCGTTTAACTTCTAGTTTACAGCCTGAGCCACCGCTTTTGATTAATAAGGGGAATGTAATAGCCAAAGGAGTGAGTGATGAGCTTGATGACTTGCGCCGTATAGCGTATTCAGGTAAAGACTATTTACTTCAGTTGCAGCAAAAAGAAAGTGAAGCTACAGGTATTCCTAGCCTTAAAATTGCGTACAATAATGTATTTGGTTACTACTTAGAAGTACGCAATAGCCACAAAGATAAAGTACCCAGCGACTGGATACGTAAGCAAACTCTTGTGAATGCAGAGCGATATATTACGCAGGAACTGAAAGAATATGAGGACAAAATTTTAGGAGCAGAAGATAAAATTCAGCAACTAGAAACTAAATTGTATAATGAATTGATTCAAGCTATTTGTCCATTTATGGCTGACATTCAGCAGAATGCCCTTCAAATAGCTACACTTGATTGTCTATTGTCTTTTGCCCAAGTTGCCCAACAAAACCGATATATACGTCCAGTGATTTCGGATGATCATGTATTGGATATTCGACAAGGTCGACATCCTGTGATTGAACAGCAGTTGCCTTTGGGTGAGAGTTATATCCCTAATGATACCTATTTAGATAATCAGAAACAACAGATCATCATTATTACTGGACCTAATATGGCGGGTAAATCAGCTTTACTTCGTCAAACAGCCTTGATCACACTGATGGCTCAAATGGGTAGTTTTGTTCCTGCCGAATCGGCCCACATTGGTCTTGTAGATAAGGTCTTTACTAGAGTAGGGGCTAGTGATAATATTTCTATGGGCGAATCGACCTTTATGGTAGAAATGAATGAAGCTTCCAACATTCTTAACAACCTTTCTCCACGTTCTTTGATTTTGTTTGATGAACTTGGACGTGGTACCTCTACGTATGATGGAATATCTATTGCCTGGGCCATTGTGGAGTATATTCATGAAAACACACATGGTAAAGCTCGTACCTTATTTGCTACGCATTACCATGAGTTGAATGAAATGGAAGAGCGATTTGAGCGTATTCGAAATTACAATGTGTCGGTGCGAGAAGTCGACAACAAGGTTATTTTCTTGCGCAAATTGCAGGCAGGTGGTAGTGAGCATTCATTTGGTATACATGTCGCGAAGATTGCGGGTATGCCTACAAGTATAATCAACCGTTCCAATGCCATCTTAAAGCAATTAGAAGCTGATAGAGAGCATGGAAAGCAATCGACAAAAGAAACAGTCAAACAGATTACTGTGGGTGACAATAAGCCAGTACAATTAAGCTTGTTTCAATTGGGAGATCCTGTGTTGACACAAATACGTGATGAGATACTTAGTACACAAATTGATAATCTCACTCCTATTGAGGCATTGAATAAATTGGCTCAGATTAAAAAGATTTTGATCGGAGGCTCTGAAGCTTAATCCTTTAAGCCACTGGTATACTTTTGCATATTTGTATTTTCACTACCTACTAGTTTCGAGTGCCCTAGAGTTACTTAAGCAATATAGCTGGGTCTAGTTGTTCACCTTCTATATTTTTGAAGTAACGGTAGGTGCCGACTCTTAATTCATCGCAAGCCGCTTCATCGCACACAATGATCGCATGCTGATGCATCTGTAAAGCAGAAATAGTCCAGCTATGTGTGATAGGGCCTTCTACTGCTTGATGCAGTGCTTGAGCTTTGTGGTGCCCATTGACCATGACGAGCACTTCTTTGGCGTCAAGTACTGTTCCCACACCAACTGTCAATGCAGTGGTGGGGACTCGTTTTACATTACCACCAAAGAAACGTGCATTGGCTATGATGGTGTCTTCGGTCAGTGTTTTGATACGGGTGCGACCAGTGAGAGAGGAGTAAGGCTCATTGAAAGCGATGTGCCCATCTGATCCTATCCCCCCCAAGAACAAATCAATACCTCCTACTGCTGCTATAGCTTTCTCGTAGTCTTGATATTCTTGTCTGAGATCTGTTTTTTCTCCATTAAGAATGTGTACTTGCTCCGCAGGGATGTCTATATGTGAGAAAAAATTCTCCCACATAAAGGTATGATAACTCTGTGGATGATTTTGTGGAATACCTACATATTCATCCATATTGAATGTGATGGTGTGCTTGAATGAAACTACACCATCTTGATACAGTTTAATGAGTGCTTGATATATACCTAAAGGTGAAGAGCCTGTGGGTAATCCTAACACAAATGGTTTATCTGCACTGGCTTGACTAGCGTTAATTTTTGCTGCCACATAGTTGGCAACCCATTGTGAAAGCTGCTCATATGTTGGTTCAATAATTAGTCTCATTGTATTGTGATATAAAGAGTAACTTAATTGTGTCGTTTACTATTTTAAGGGAACTAAAATTGTATTTCTGCGATGATAGGGTAGTGATCAGAAGGTATACGAATATCGTATTTACCTTGTTCTTTTGTGCTAGGCGTCCAATATACGTTTGTGAGAATAGCGTAATCATCGACTGTAAATACTGGTGACACAAAAATATGATCAATACGTTTGTCCGTTTTTTTGTTTGGTTTGAAGTCATTCCATGTTCCATTACTAGCTATCCTGTGTTTAGCTGCATGATAACAGTCTTTGAGCAATGGTGAGTCACTAAGTATAGAATAAATCTTGTTGTGTTGATCTACATTAAAATCTCCAGTAAGGATTGCAGGTTCACTTCCACAGAATTCTTTTATTTTTTGTAGTACAAGTTTAGAAGCATTCTCCCGTGCCAATACACCAACATGATCCATATGTAGATTGAAAAACCACACTTTCTTTTCTGATTGACGTACTTTGAAATATCCGTAGGTACAAATGCGAGGCAAAGCGGCATCCCATCCTACCGAACCTATAACATCAGGAGTTTGAGAAAGCCAAAAGACACCAGATTTCAACAGTTTGAGTTTGCTTGGTTTATAAAAAATGGGTGCGTATTCTCCTTCTTTTTTTCCATCATCTCTGCCAACTCCAATGTAGTTATAGTCCTCTAGGTTTTTGAGCATATCATGTAGTTGTGCATCTAGAACCTCTTGCGAACCAAAAACATCCAAATCCATGACGTTGATTAAGTTGCAAACCAATGGAGCACGCGTCTTCCAGCCATTTCCAGAAGCCACATCTTCATCATTCATATAACGAACATTGTACGAACCCACACGTAATGCCTGAGCATCTATTTTCAAAATGCACAGCATAGAAAATACAATTAAAATAATCTTTTTCATTTCTATTTTTTTTAAATTACAAATTCATAATAAATCTTTGACATAAAGCATATGATTGGGAGTCTTTTTTATCTCCCCACATTCTATTGCTTCGATATAGTGGTAGACATCGAGTAGGGTGCGTCTACAGCACTTGTACCTCTTTCCTTGTTTGCAGCATTTGTCATATCAAAGGACAGGTGTGAACCATTGATAAGTGTTTTATATCCTATATAGTTGTGTGTGCTACTTTGTCCATCTATTTTCAATTGGTGTACGTAGTAGTTTGTAGCACTATTCTCTGGCGCATCTATGGTGATTGCTTTACCATTTTGCAGATTGATGCGTGCATGTTTGAAGAGCGGAGCTCCCAATGCATATTGACCACTACCTGGACATACCGAATAGAATCCTAGGGCTGAGAACACATACCAAGCAGATGTTTGTCCATTATCCTCATCGCCACAATAACCGTTTGGAGTAGCCTGATATAGTTTGTTCATCACTTTTCGTACCCAATATTGAGTTTTCCATGGTTGTCCTGCATAATCATATAGATAGAGCATATGTTGTGCTGGTTGATTGCCATGCGCATAATTACCCATATTGGCTACTTGCATTTCGAGTATTTCGTGGATGCGTGTGCCATAGTAGCTATCGTCATAGATAGGAGGTACTATAAATACCGAGTCCAGTTTTTGTATGAAAGTTTCTTTGCCACCCATCAGGTTGATTAAACCTTGTATGTCGTGAAATACGCTCCATGTATAGTGTAGGCTATTCCCCTCTGTGAAAGCATCTCCCCATTTTACAGGGCTGAATGGTTTTTGAAAAGAACCATCTTCGTTGCGTCCACGCATCAAACCAATTGTTGGGTCGAAGACATTTTTGTAGTTTTGTGCGCGTTTGGTAAGTGCTTCAATTTCTGCCTGAGGCCTATGTAGTTTTTTTGCAACTTGTAAAATGCACCAATCATCGTATGCATACTCCAGAGTACGTGCCACATTTTCGTTAATACCTACATTGTACGGGATATAGCCTAGTTTGTTATAGTATTCATAGCCTAGTCGTCCAGTAGAATGTGCAGTATCTAGTACATGGTCAGTATCGTGTAAAAGGATTTGATACATTAGTTCTACGTCTGCTGTATTAATACCTTTTAGGATGGCATCAGCTACTACAGAAGCTGAGTTATTACCAACCATGCAACTTCTATGTCCAGGGCTTGCCCACTCTGGAAAAAAACCACTTTCTTTGCCCGCATTGGCAAGTCCCGCTTGTATTTTTTCGTTGATGTCTGGATATACGAGATTGATCAAAGGGAACAAAGCGCGGAAAGTATCCCAGAAACCAGTATCTGTATACATATAGCCAGGGAGTACTTTGCCATTGTAGGGACTGTAGTGCATCACTTTGCCTTCAGCATTTACTTCCCAGAACTTGCGTGGAAATAGGGTACTTCTGTACAAACATGAGTAGAATGTACGATATTGGTCTAGTGTCCCCCCGCCAATTTCAATACGATTGAGAATCTCATTCCAGCGTTTTTTAGCTACTTGTTTTTGACTGTCGATATCTTGGTCAGCTACCTCAAGTAAGTTGATTTGTGCTTGTTCTGGTGAAATGAACGAAGAGGCTACACGCACGGATATCTTTTCGCCTCTTTGGGTGTTAAAGCAGATAGCAGCTTGGGCATGTTTACCTGTTAGTTTCTCTCCTTTGTGTGCTTTCTGTCCATCGAATAGATGCCATGATTGGATAGGGTGGTCAAACAACATAACGAAATAGTTCTTGAAGTTGTCTGGTACACCACCATTGTTTTGGGTTGTATAGCCGATGATCGTTTTCTTGTCAGGCATGATTTGTAATGAAGATCCTTCATCAAAGGCATCTACAATGATAGCTGCATCATCGCTTTGTGGGAATGTGAAGCGCATGATAGCGGCTCTATCTGAAGGTGTGATTTCTGCTAGTACATCATGATCGGCTAAATATATACTATAATAATATGGAGTCGCTGTCTCTGCTTGATGCGAGAAGTGACTAGCTCGTTTTTCTTCGTCTACTGTCTGAAAATGTTTGACAGGCATCACAGAAAACATTCCATAATCGTTGATCCATGGGCTAGGCTGGTGCGTTTGTTTGAATCCACGTATTGTTTTGGCGGTGTAGCGATAGGTCCAACCATCCCCATTTTTGCCCGTTTGTGGTGTCCAGAAATTCATCCCCCAAGGCAGTGCAATGGCAGGATAGGTATTGCCTGATGACAATGCCCAGTCAGACTGGCTCCCCACAAGTGTTTGTACATATTGTGCAGGGTCAGTTACATATTGTTTTTCTGACTGCGAGTTTGCACCTGTTTGACAACCAACCAATGCGGTCGTTGCCATACAGAATGCTCCAAATATCTTTGTTTTATAGTTCATGGTATCTTCTTTTTATTTGTCTATATTCATCCAAGATGCTGGTTGGTCTGTCATTTCAAATACGAGTTTGCCTCCCTGCATGATGTCTTGATAACTGATGCTTGGTTGGTGAATAGCTTGACCATTCAGTGAGATAGCAGAGACATAGCATGCTTTATTTTTTTTATTTATTAGGTGCTTGTGTACTTCAATCTCGAAAGTCTTTCCTGTTGGTATATTGATTACAGCACCATCTACCAATGGAAAACCAAGTATAAATTCACCACCAGCTGGGTCTACCTGATATAGACCAAGGCTAGATAGAATATACCATGCTGACATCTGACCTACGTCTTCGTTGCCAGATAATCCATCGGCTTG
>ERZ795048.3224-NODE-3224-length-12371-cov-7.709727_pt1 | contig 12371 bp, 10 predicted proteins | sample MGYA00375132_ERZ795048 | MGnify/ENA primary metagenome ERZ795048 (study PRJEB30177, sample SAMN05720225) | activated sludge metagenome | isolation source: Anaerobic digester | place: Hong Kong | collected 2014-12-17 ...
CCACCAGCGTTGTATCCATCTGTTCCATGATGCATGGCCCGGTAATCTCTTGACCCGCGGCAAAGTCGGCGCGATTATAAACCGGCGTATCAATTCGCAATGAATGATTCTGGAATAACACACTTCGATGCTCAATGGCATTTGGAAGCGGATTGTTCGGCCGCAAGGGCTCTGGCGTGAAATTCGGCTTATCAATCGTTCCGACAGCAGAGACGCGATAACTGACAAATTGCACAGCTGCCGCCTTATTGCAATATCCATAGCTGCGCTTATGTTCCGCATGGAAATCCTCAATCGCCTTTGTCAACGCATTTACATCCATATCTCCAGCGGAAATTGGAATACATATCTCAAAATTCTGCCGGTGATAACGCATATCAATAGAAAATTCAAAACTGCGTCGTTCCGCGGGCACGCCTTCGCGGTCAAGCAATTCAGTGCCTTGGCAAACCATACTTTCAAACTGTCGGTTGACCTCATCAAGGTTTTCTACAGTTCCCGCCAGAATTCGTGTGCGCGACAGGTCAAACTTTGTGTCGGCCATCAGCAATCCCAGAGAACAAAGCGTCCCCGGATGTGGCGGAATGATTACTTCGCTGATGCCCAGTTCCCCGGCCACCTCGCAGGCATGCAGGGGACCGGCGCCACCGAATGCCATCAGGCTGAATTCACGCACATCGTAACCTTTTTCCACAGAGACGCTTCGAATGGCGCGGATCATATTGGAATTTACAACCGAAATGATTCCTTTGGCTGCTTCGTCGGAACTCAGGCTGCTTTTGGAACAGATGTTCTCATTGAGTGCGTCGAGTGCCTTTTCAAGATAGACCTGCATGCGGCCTCCCAGAATGCGGCTCTGATTGAGCTTGCCCAGCAAAATATTGGCATCCGTAACAACCGGACGTGTGCCTCCTCGTCCATAACATGCCGGGCCAGGCGTTGCGCCCGCACTTTCCGGGCCGACTTTCAGCGCGCCGCCCTCGTCAATCCATGCGATTGAGCCGCCGCCCGCGCCGATGGTAATAATGCTGATCATCGGAATCCTGGCCGGGTAGCCTTCCACAAGCCGTTCGTTGGATACCTGCGGCGTGTAATTCTCGATCAAGCTGATGTCGGCACTGGTTCCTCCCATATCAAATGTGATGATCTTATCGGCTTCGCATTGGCGGCCGATATACGCCGCGGCAATAACGCCGGCACTGGGTCCGGATACAGCTGTTTTGATTGGACATTCTATGGTTTCTTTTATCGAAATAATCGAGCCGTTGGATTGCGTAACATACGGCTCTGCGGTGATGCCCAGATCTTTGATTGATTTTTGAAAATTATATACATATTTTTCCATTACAGGACCCAAATAGCTATTCAGCACCGTCGTACTCATTCGGCTGTATTCGCGGAATTCCGGCGCCAACTTGCTGGAAATGGTCACATATGCCTCTGGATACTCTTCCTTAATAATCTCTTCAATTCTCAGTTCGTGGGAGGGATTGATAAACGAGAATAACGTACACACCGCAATGGATTGAACCTTTTTACGTTTCAGTTCACGCACAACCTCGCGTACTTCGTTTTCATCCAGCGGCGTTTCCACGCTTCCGTCATACAATATCCGTTCGCTGACCCCATAGTTCAATCCTGAAGGGATCAGAGGGCAGGGCTTCTGTTCCTGAAGTTTATAAAGCGACGGGCGGCGCTGGTTTCCAATCTCCATAAGATCCTTAAACCCTTTGGTTGTGACCAACGCGAGTACCGCGCCTTTTCGTTCGATCAGCGCGTTCGTTCCCACCGTCGTTCCATGCGCAAGATATGCAACCTGCGCGGACAATGCGTGTTTGATCGACAATATGTCGTCAATGCCCTTTACGATGGCCCGAGAGGGATCTTCCGGTGTGGAGCTGTCTTTATAGTTGTAAAGCTCGCCGGTATCCTGATTGAAAACGGAAAAATCCGTGAATGTTCCGCCAACGTCAACCCCGATCATATATCCCATGTAGTTTCACCTCACAAATTAGTATCGGCCGGTATATGCCGTGCTAAAAACTTCTTCTATCGTTATCCGGGAAAACGGATTCAGGTTATCCCATGGTCTCTCAACCACGCCGCATTCTTTGCGTCGGCCGCACGCGGGTCCAGCCGGTAGCGCGCGTCATTGCATTCAAGCGAAAACAACCCTCCATACCCAAGCGCCAGAATCTCACCGATAATCCGCTCCAGATCCAGATCCCCATCGCCCAGTGCCATATGGCAGGATGGATGCGTATCGTGAAGATGCACATGTGCAAGTTTATCGCCCAGAGCCGCGCCATATTCGGCTACGGTTTGCCCCATCACGGTCATCTGGCCAATATCAAGCAATCCAAAGACACTGTTTGCGGGCAGTTGATCGATCATCTCTCGCACTTGCGCGGGCGAGTTTACCAAGTTTGAGGACATCGGCGTCAGTGTTTCGTAAACTAGCTTTACGTCATGTGCCACAGCATGTCGGGCGATCTTTTCAATTGAGTCCAGGCTGCGCCGCAGCGCCGGATCTTTTGGCAAGTCGTAATAACCACTGCCTGACGTTATCAAAACCCAGGGGCACTGCAGTTCGGCTGCAAGATCGACTGCTGTGCAATAATAATCCACACTGCGTTGGCGCAGCGAATCTTCCTGTGCCGCCAGATTGAACGGATAATTACATTGCTCCGGCGTGATCGCGCATACCGTCAGGTTACGTGCTTTGAGTTTGGAACGTAAATCTCTGCAAAACGCCGGTGATAAATCCATCAGATCTATCTGCGGCGCGGCGGTCCAGAGTTCCACTTTTGAAAAACCGAGTTGCGAAGCCGTATCGAGAAAATAATCCATGGAGTAACGATAGTATGGATAACTACCAATCGCTATCCGATCCGCAGAGAGTCCAGTCACGATACCACCTCCTTAATGCGTGTTTTTAGAGAAGCAGGAACCGGCGTACCGTATCCAAATGAGCCATGAACAAGGCAGGTTTTGGAAGCAAACGCCGCTGCATCGGCCAGGGCTGGCGGTAAGATTTTGGCGCGGTAATTTGCGTCAGTCCAGCGGCCTTTCCCGTCGCTTTTCAGTGCCTGCGCAAGCCTGACCAGCAAACAAGCCGCAAAGCTGTCGCCCGCCCCCATCGTATCGATTGCCTGCACAGCGTATGGTGGCTGTCGATAAACCCGTGCTCCATCCCATACGAAAGCGCCCTTGCTTCCTCTGGTTGCTACCACAACGCCACAACCTTTTTTATACACGTGTTCGCAAAGTTCGAACGTTTCATCTTCCGAAAGCTCGCTGCATGATAGAAAGCTGAAATCGATATAAGAACACACCCGTTCCAGCCGGTCCTGTTCGTTCCAACGGTAGGAAAAGTCATAGCTGATCAACGGTGACAGCGGTGCCAGCAGTGGAAGCTGCTCATCTATAAATCCGTTGTTGGTCGTATGCACCACGTCGAAACAATCAATATAAGTAAGATCATCTTGACCCAGCTTAATAGGCGTCTTTTGCAGCACGCCGCCTTTGTTGCTGCCCAGAAATACCCGGTCTCCATCGATTAGCGTAACGCATGCAAAGCCGTTTTCGCCACGGGTTCGCCGGCAGCGGCTATGTCCCACGCCTAATTCATCAAGCGTGCGCAGCACATGTTCCGCCACTTCGTCCGTTCCGTTAACCCCCAGAAAATCACTTTGTACGTCGAGTTGTTTCGCATACACCGCAACATTCAGGGCTTGACCGCCCGGGTACATCACCCCTTGGTTGAGATAAATATCACAGACATTGTCCCCGAGGCCTAACACTTTCACCATAATATTCTCTCCGCTCAGAAAGATGCTTCCGGCTTTAAATCCTCAGGAATAGGGCACTCGTAAGTCTTATCCTTCATTGCTTCGGTAAACTCTCTGCGCACTGCGCGCATCGCCTCGCCATCGGTAGCCACGGCGATACCGGTAAGCGCCATAACCTTAGCACCTGTCAGCATTCCGTTGTAACAGAGTGGCCTTTTACCCTGTGCCACCTCCTGCCAGGAGTGCCCGGGAGTATCCTTTGCATAGCAGGCGGTCGTCAGTTGTATCGTGGGAGTAAACCAACTGACATCGCAAACGTCCGTGGAACCATATTTTGCATGTGGTATCGCTTTGTAGGGATACAGCACGTCGTTGATAACCTTTCCACGAATCTGTGGGATCAGCGGCGCCGCTTCCGGCCCATATAAATATTCCAGGGTGGAAAATGTGCTTTCTTCGGCATTCTCCGGGAAAGATTTATGTATTTCGCGGCAGAAATTTTCGTCCTCCATCGTGTGCGGAGTTGGTCCGATTTTTACAAATTGCTCATAGGCAATCCGTTCGAGCGTACGATTTGGAATCAGCTCCGAAAGGCCGCCTGTATATTCCACATCCGCTTCACAGCGCGTCATCATGGCCGCACCGTGTGCAATCTCGTCGATTCTGCGGGCGGTTTCCATCGCCCGTTTATGATTGTTTGCACGAATGTTATAAACAACTTCCGAATAATTTGGGATAACGTTAGGTGCAACGCCGCCCGCATCGATAAAAGCATAGTTGATACAAACATCACGCTGCACTTGACCGCGTAAATAATTTGCGCCTACGTTCATCAGCTCCGCCGCACTCAACGCGCTTCGTCCAATATGCACCTGCGAAGGCGCATGAGCGGAGATGCCTTTAAAGTGGATACGCAAACTCTGTATGGCCATAAAATTCATCGACCAAATATTGTTATCATCCGCCGGATGCCATGTGATGGCGCAGTCAACATCGTCAAATAAACCGGCGCGGGCCATATAAATTTTACCCCCGCCTCCTTCTTCGGCAGGACAGCCATAAAACCGAATCGTACCCGGCAAATTGTTTTCTTCAAGATAGCGTTTTACCGTTATTGCTGCCGCCATCGCACCGGTGCCAAGAATATGGTGACCACATCCATGGCCGGGCGCGCCGGGTGTGATAGGACTACGGGTAACGGAATCCGCATGCTGCGAAAGACCCGGCAGAGCATCATATTCACCAAGGAAGCCGATCAGCGGCCGGCCCTGTCCCGCCTCCGCGACAAAAGCGGTCTGCATGCCGGCAACGCCGTCCGTAAGGACGAATTGTTCATGCCGCAGGATGGCTTTCAATTCGTCTGCGGAGCGCTTTTCATCGAATCTGGTTTCAGCGTAATCCCAGATGTGCCCCGCCGCTTCCGTGTAACGATCCCGATTCGACTCGATGGTTTCAATTACAAATTGTTCTTTGTTCATACCCTTGCTCCTTTCAGCTGTTTAAAGGCTGGTCCACCAAATGACACATTACAAAATGATCGTTCGCCACCTCCGTAAATTGCGGCACTTCCCTTATGCAACGTTCCGTGGCATAGGGACACCGCTGATGGAAGTGGCATCCCGAAGGCGGGTTGGCTGGATTAGGTACATCTCCTTGCAAGATGATGCGTTCACGTTGTAAAGAAGGATCGGGCATCGGAATTGCCGACAGCAGCGCCTGCGTATAAGGGTGCGTGGGATTCTCAAACAACTCCTTTTTCTCAGCAATTTCAACGATTCGTCCGAGGTACATAACTGCGATCTGGTTACAAATATGATTCACAACCGACAGATCATGCGAAATAAAGATATACGTCAGGTTGAATTCCTGTTTCAGTTCATTAATAAGGTTCAGCACCTGCGCGCGGACGGATACATCCAGCGCAGAGACCGGTTCGTCGCATATAATAAGCTTTGGCATGACCGCCAACGCCCGGGCGATGCCGATTCTCTGCCGTTGACCGCCGGAGAACTCATGCGGAAAGCGAGAGATATAGGAGTGGTTGATCCCTACCATATCCATCAACTCAAGAACCTTCATTTCCTTCTCTTTTTCATTCTTGCCGCTGAAAATATCCAATGGTTCCTGTATGATTTCGCCTACCGTCATGCGAGGATTCAGAGAGGCGCCCGGGTCCTGAAAAATTATCTGCATCTTCTGACGAAGCAGACGCATTTCTTCCTTGCTTAATTTAAGGATGTCCCTTCCTTCAAATAGAATTTCTCCGTCGGTTGCATCGATCAGCCGCAAAATACTGCGACCCAACGTGGATTTTCCACAGCCGGACTCACCCACGATACCGAAAATATCGCCCTCTTTCAGAGAAAAGCTAACCCCGTCCACGGCTCGCACATACCGTGTTGGGCCGGAAAACAAACCGCCTTTAGTTATAAAATATTTCTTTAAATTTTTAACCTCTAATAGGTTCTGATTCATTTCCCGGCGTCTCCTTTTTCTCATACTTGAAGCAGCGCACCTTACACCCGTTCACCTCGTACAGCGCAGGCATTTCGGCCTTGCAGCGTTCCGTAGCGTATGGACAACGTGGCCAAAATCTGCATCCCGTCGGTAAATCGTAAAGGCTGGGAACCTGTCCTTCTATGGTATAAAGCTTTTTGTTTTCTTCACCCATCTTGGGTAGTGCGCGCATAAGCCCTTGTGTATAGGGATGCAGGGGTTTTTTGAATAATTTGTGCACCTCGCTATATTCCATAACCATTCCCGCATACATAACAAGGACATAATCGGCCATTTCCGCCACAACACCCAAATCATGGGTAATCATTATGACGGAAGTGTCCATTTTCTTCTTAAGATTTCGAATTAGATCCAGTATTTGTGCTTGGATCGTCACATCCAGCGCAGTGGTTGGCTCGTCAGCAATCAACAGTTGCGGATCGCAGGCCAAAGCCATCGCAATCATGACCCGCTGTCGCATGCCTCCGGATAGCTCGTGCGGGTATTCATCAACCCGTTTTTCCGGTGCCGGTATATTAACAAGGCGCAGCATCTCGATGGACTTTTCCCTCGCCTTTTTTTTCGACATCTTTTCATGGCGCAGGATCATTTCACGAATCTGATATCCCACGGTATAGACCGGATTAAGACTGGTCATTGGTTCCTGAAAGATCATTGCGATTTCCTTGCCGCGGACCCGCGTCATATCCTCGTCCGATAAGTGAGTAATGTCACGGCCTTTGAAACGAATGTTGCCTTCCACAATCTTACCTTTGGGTGGCAGCAGATGCAAAATCGACATGGAGGTTACACTCTTCCCACATCCGGATTCCCCAACGATGCCGAGTGTTTCATTCTTATGCAGGGTGAAGTCAACGCCATCCACCGCGGGAACCTGTCCCTTGCGATCGAAAAAATAGGTTTTCAACCCACTGACTTCCAACAATACATCATCCTTCATAGACGCCCTCCTGAACCATTTTCATTTCGCAATTCCGTGTCCGTTGTACGTGTTTCAAATTTGGAGCGATCTTTTTAAATCCTGCTGCATAGCTTAAACCTGTCCTTTCGGAAAGGATATGATATGCAGGACGGTCTGCACGGCCAGACAAACGGCCGTGCAGCCGTCGCCTCGAATGTACCGCTGAAGCATTACTTTTTTAATCCCCGACATTGTTTCTCAGTGTGTCGGGATATCTGCCTGTCATCAGTCGGCGAGTTCCCAGGTCCACACTTCGTAGTTGTACCAAATAAAATCATCCTGCGGGATGGATACCAAACGGGTCGAGTGCGCCCACAGGTTGTTCTGATGATAGAGCCAGATGTATGGCTGGTCTTCCACCAAAGCCGCCTGGTAAGCGTCAAACGCCGCCTTGCGCTCGCTGAAGCCTACCAAAGAGCTGCCGGCTTCGGCCAGATCATACCATTTGGAATCGGTTAACAGTGAATAGTTCTGGGCACTGCCCGGTTTTACAATAACAGCACTCTCAGCAGGATCGATATTGCTTCCGCCACCTAACAGTCCGAGATCAAAATCACCATTGCGCATCATTTCCAGAAGAGTCGGGAAATCATACGTCTCAATTGTAACAGTGATGCCAATATCGGCCAGATTTTGCTGGATGATAAGGGCGGATTGCTCACGCACCTGATTTCCTTGCGGAACGATAAGTCGGTATTCTTTTGTGAAATCAAATCCGGCGGCCTCCAGTTCGCTCTTTGCCGCGGTGGGGTCATAGCTGTTGCCTACCAAATCACTGTTAAAATACGGGTGATATTCAGGCATCGGCCCGACGGCCACTTGTCCCTCGCCTGCCATCAGCTGATCGACGATCAATTGCTTGTCAATTGCCTTGTCAAATGCAACACGCACCGCTTGATCCTGGAAATATGTTTCACCTTCAGAAAGATTAAACTCCATATACTGATAGGAATAACCGGGAACAGATGCGGCAACAAGATTGTCGGCGGACTTTACGGTCTCCCAGTCGGAAAGCGGAATGCTGCCGGCACCGACCACGTCGATATCGCCGTTCAACAATCCGGCAGTAAGACTGCTGGCGGGAACTACCTTGACGACCAGCGTTTTAAAATCGGGACAGCCGAGATAGTAATCCGTGTTGGCTTCCAGTTCAAGTTCCTCACCCGCCGTGTCCTTCACGTATTTGAAGGGGCCGCTGCCAATCGGAGCCGACCAGAAATCGGACGTATTGATATCAGCATAGTTACCCGTGTCCAGAATATGCTGAGGCAAGATATAGAAGAAGCTGCACAGGGAGCTAAGGATTGTGCTTTGATCTTTTGCCGACTTAAAGGTTAGCTGAAGCGTGTATTCATCAATCGCTTCCGCACCCAACGCGGCGGGGTCTGCGCAAACGCCATTCTCGTCGGTACCAGCAAGTATGCTAAACTCGCTGCGGTAATAGTTGTCAACGGCTTCGTTGGTTACTGCCTGCAGGGTGAATACTGCGTCGTCGGCGGTGAGCGGTTCACCGTCATGCCAAGTGCAATTTTCATTCATATAGAATGTAATGCTCGTGTTGTCCGCAGACATCTCCCACGAATTCGCAAGCCGTGGCAGATATTCGCCGTCATGATTGCATGTGACCATGCGCTCAAACATTTGGTCGGCAACGCAGTGTCCATAGTTGCCGGACGTATTATAAATGTTCAAGGTGTTCCAGGAGGAGATGATCGCCATGGTGACGACTTCATCCTTCGGACCTGTAGCCTCGACGGTGCTGGATGTCGTTGTCTCCGTCGAAGATGTAGTTTCCGAAGAAGCTGTTTCTGAAGAGGTCGGGCTGGTACTGCAACCAACTAGTGCAAGTGGCAGCACTAAGGCAATTGCAAGAAGAAAGCATACTTTTCTTTTCATGTTCTATACTCCTTTTTTATTTTATTTATCGCATTCATTCGGCGATGAATGTAATAAACTTGATGCTTAGCGGATCGAAGTCTTGGGATCTAATGCGTCGCGCAGGCCGTTTCCAATAAAGTTGATACTCAGTATGGTCGTCATCAGCATCAATCCCGGAGGCAGCCACATCCACGCACGACTTTTCAGGATCGTAATCGACTGCGCGTTATACAGCATATTTCCCCAAGAGGCTGCGGGCGGTTGAACGCCCATACCCAGAAAGCTAAGTGACGATTCGAGAATAATCGCCGATGCAATGCGGAACGTGATCGATATAAAAATCGGCGCAATTGCGTTGGGCAGAATATATTTCGTAATGACACGGCTGTCTTTTTCTCCGATCGCGATTCCACCTTCAACGTAGTCTTTTTCACGCACGCTCAGCACTGTCCCGTATATTTGCCGTGCAAATTTTGTCCATCCGAGCACGCCGATGACGACTGTAACCGTGACGATAGACGGACCAAACATAGAAACGAGGAATAGAATCAAAATGGTGGATGGAATGGTCATGAAAATATCGGACGCGCGCATAACCATCGTCTCCAGAGCTCCGCGATAGAACGCCGCCAAAAGGCCCAGCGGAATGCCAATGATTACACTGATAGCAGTGGACATGATGCCCACAAACAGCGACACGCGCCCGCCGTAGAGCAGTCTTGCTAACACATCCCGGCCGACATCGTCGGTTCCCAGCAGATGGTTACCACCCGGGGCTTGATTAAATGCGGTCGCGTCGATCTGCGACTCTGTAAAGGGCAGAAACGAAGGCAATATCAATACGACCAACGCGATTAAGATAAAGGTAAAAAAACCAAATACCGCCAGTCTGTTTCTGCTATAGCGTTTAATAAAGTTGCGGAATCCCGCTTTTTTTTGGCTCAACCCAGCACCTCCCTATCTGGTTTTATTATCGATCAGTTGTACCGGATCCGAGGATCCAGCACCCCATAAAACAAATCTGTCAATAGATTGAACACAAGCACAGCGATTGCGGTAACAATGGTGACACCCATTATGACAGGGTAATCGCGCGCGCTGATGGATTTAAGCATAAGATTGCCAAGCCCCGGCCAGGAAAAAACTTGTTCTGTAACAACAGCGCCGCCAATTAACATCGGTATTTCCATGCCGAGATAAGTGGCCACAGGAATCAACGAGTTGCGCAGCACATGTTTAAATATAACGACGCGATTACGTAACCCTTTCGAATACGCCGTACGCACATAATCTTCACGCATGACTTCCAGCATACTGCTTCGAGTGTACTGTATCAGGCTGCCAACCATGGTGCTTCCCAGTACTGTGGCCGGCATAATTAGATGACGCAGCAAGGATAGTATTGAAGTGCTTTTACCCGTATCGTACATTCCGCCGATCGGTAATATTCCCAATTGAACCGAGAACAGGTACAGAAAAACCAGTGCAAGAAAAAAACTCGGAGTCGAGGTTGATAAAAACGAAAAAACGGAAGAAACATTATCCCAGGCTCCATTTTGGTGACAAGCCGACTGAATGCCGAGCGGAAACGAAATGATGCATGCGACCAGAACGGCTGAAAGCGTTAGCAGTACCGTCGGCCAAAGCGCGTTCATAATCATGGGCAAAACTTCACCGCTCGTTCGGTATGAAATGCCAAGATTTCCCGAAAGGAAGTTTTTCATCCATAACAGATACTGCATATAGACCGGTTGGTTGAGGCCTAATTTCTCTGCTTGGCGCAATACCTCGGCTTCCGAAATGTTTTGGTTGTTGAGCAGAAGCTCCAGTGGGCTACCCGAGGCAGTGTAGCAAAGCCCAAACACCAGTATCGTAATCCCAATAAAGGTCGGAATCGCGATTAAAATTCTTTTCAACACATACCTTTTCACATTGCACCACCTAATTGAGAAATTCGGCGTTTTATACGCCTCGTACATTTTGTCGATGTTTCGGAGCATACATAAAAATGGCATCCTACACGTTTCGTATTTTGAATCACTCGCAAACAACCTCCAAAGAAATCTTCGCGTCGCAATATTTGCAATTTAATTCCTATACTGAACGTACGCACGAATCATTGCTGCTAAACATTGCCCCTTTTACGTAGCTATACTCTTCATCGAAAGCAGAGTAACCGGCAATCGTTTCGTTCAAAATCAAGGCAGGAGTTGTTCATGTGTGATAGTCCATTGCTTACTCATCTTATATTGTTATGTTTTGTATGTATTTGTATTATATCCATATTGTATTCTGTTGTCAACCAATATTGTTTTTTTAGAAAGTATTGACAACCATAGAATAGCAATATATCAAATCGAATTGTCCGAAATAGCAATCGCCAAGCCGCTATCCGCACAAAAGTGAGAGGAAAACGAAATCAACCCAGCCTGTTTAATAAACTACTCTCCAAAGACAGGATATCAGTTCCGGAAAATACCGACGGCATAAAAAAGCGCTGGTGAAAGGGCTCCAATGAGTTCCTATCACACAGCGCACTTAAACTTAAGACGTGATGCTGGCTTCAAAACCCGATAATCAGATTTTGAAGCCGCTTAAAAATCGACTTTTCCACTTTCGCCCTAGCCTGACCTCATTGGCCGAATCCAGTCTTATTCAAAACAGTGGTTCGGCCATGCAGACTCTATCATATAAGCCGATGTTGTATGAGTCACTCTCCGATCGTCTCAACATATATACGTCTCAGCTGAGGCCCGTCGAATTCCACAAGATAGATATCCTGTGCTCCGCCGCAGATAATTTCTCCGTCGATCAGCGGGAAAACGCAATGGTTTCCGGTCAGCGTGCTCTTAATGTGACCGGTTGAGTTGGGAATACAACACAATTTCGGACAGACTGTTAAGCAACACATGTTTGAAGGGCTCGATTCCAGCGCATTAGCCATTGCATAGGACTTAAGTATCCAAGATTTCACTTCTGGAGCTTCGCAAAGTAGGCCGCTGCTTTTTTAGCATGTCGCGCTCCATTTTTAATTCTGCATTTTCAAGCCGGAGCGCCTTGAGTTCTTCCTCCATTGTGGCCATTGGCGTTTTCTCGCCTGACGCCGTATATTTCTTGCGCCAGTTGTACAACAGGTTTACTGCTATGCCCAGATCGTCTGCGACGGCTCGCACCGGCTTTGGACTTGCATAACTTAGTTTGACCGCATTTTTCTTGAATTCATC
>ERZ795048.3233-NODE-3233-length-12336-cov-3.436691_pt1 | contig 12336 bp, 8 predicted proteins | sample MGYA00375132_ERZ795048 | MGnify/ENA primary metagenome ERZ795048 (study PRJEB30177, sample SAMN05720225) | activated sludge metagenome | isolation source: Anaerobic digester | place: Hong Kong | collected 2014-12-17 ...
GGCATTGGCCCACCACTGCTGGGTAAGCAGGAACGACTGGCTCATGAGATTAAAGGGCCAGTGCTGCCAGCCGGTATGCCGGAATCGGTGATCCTGGGGCAGCGGTTCGACAGCTGGTGGCGCATTCCCGGGATCGATCATCGATTGAATCGCATACAGGGAAAACCGCATCATCTTGCGTACGGCTTTTTCCGACAGCCGTGCATGGGTGCCTGGAGACCATGCCAGCTTCACCCACCAATCAAGAAGTGCCAACGGAACCACTTTGGGATCGGTGCCCCCGGTCAAGCCCGCCACGTACGCATTGAACATACGGTCCAGCGTGATCGCGACCTGAGGGCTGAAATTGGACGGGGGAAGCGCATAAAACGGTCGGCAGGAGTTAGGTTCCTGCTGCTGGACCGGACTTGGCGATCGTTTATCAACCATCGCTGTTACAGAGGCTTTTTTGGTCCCGGGTTTGACAGACATCACGCCACTCCAGCGCTGCTAATCATCGTAACTGTCAGTGAAGAGCATAGTCGCCGGATCAGCCTGAGTAAATGATCCACGCCAGTCTGAAGTCAAGTAGTGTTGACACGCCTTCGCCTCCCACGGCGCATGTCGTCCATAGATGTTTTTTATGGCCACTTAATGACAGAAATATTATACTTTTCGAGTTTGGCTTGTGTAATTTTGAATCTGCCCTTCAGTGAGTCTCTTGCTGCGCCGAACCTCGGGCACGTTGTACCTCCATCCTGGAGTGATTTCCGCTATGAATTGCACGGAAATGGCGGACTAAAAATATAAAATCTAAGGGGGATTATGACCTGTGGATACAGAACTGTTTCTTCAATTGGGCCTGATAGTTTTACTGGTGGCGGGGAATGCATTTTTCGTCGGATCGGAAATTGCACTTACCTCGGCCAGACGCAGCCGAATCAAACAACTGGCCGACACCGGCAACAAAGCCGCGAAGACGGTTCAGTTGCTGCACAAAGAGCCTGAGCGCTTCTATTCCGTGACTCAGATAGGTATCACGCTGGTATCCCTGGCACTGGGTGCCATCGGTATGATTACGATCAGCCAGTTGCTTGATCCGGTGTTCGAGAATCTGTTCGACATGTTCGGCGACCGGTCGCTGCACAAGGGATTGATCGCGATGGCCCACACCGCCTCCTATGCAGTGGCGTTCGTCATAATTTCATTCCTGCACGTGGTTGCGGGCGAGCTGGCTCCGAAAGTACTCGCATTCCATAAGGCGGAGGCGCTGAGTCTCGGGGTGGCAGGTATCATCAACGGCCTGTACAAGATGTTCAAGTGGTTGATCTGGATCATGAACAAGTCGTCCAACGGGCTGCTCTGGATGTTTGGTCAACGCAATCTGAGCGGTCATGGTGAAGGCCATTTCGCGATGTCGGAAGAGGAGATCCGGACCATCCTTTCGGCCAGCGAACAGGACGGTGTGCTCAACGCGGATGAAACCATGATGATTCGTGGGGTGTTCGACCTTGACGAGCACAATGTGCGCGAGGCGATGATACCCCGCACCGACCTTCTGGCGATATCATCTGACGCCAATGTTTCCGACGTGCTGAAGATGTTCAAACAAACCCATCACGCCCGTTATCCGGTCTACGACGGCAATCTGGACAACATGGTGGGAATAGTGGCGATGAAGGAGCTGCTCACGGCGGTTGCCGAGCAGGAAGGCGGAGAGGTATCCCTGGAGCAGAACGTATCCGATATCATGCAGCCCCCCTTTCTGGTGCCCGAAACCAAGGCGCTTTCCGAACTTCTGAAGACCTTCAAAACCAACCGCCAGCACATGGCCATCGTCATCGATGAATTCGGCGGTACCGCCGGTATCATCACGCTGGAGGATATTCTGGAGGAGATCGTCGGTGAGTACGACGACGAATTTACCGGCCGTCACCGTCAGATAAAGAAGCTGGAGGGGAGCGAGTACCTGGTTAACGGCTCAATTCGTGTTTCCGAGCTGGAACCGGTGGTCAATTTTCCTTTCCCCGAGGGAGATGACTATGTCACGCTGGCGGGCCTTGTCTACAAGCACCTGGGCAATATCCCGAAACTTGGAGATAAAGTGGAGCTGGACGGCGGGCGTCTGGAGGTGATTGAGATGGAGGGTCATCGTATCACCAAAATCAAATTTCAGGATCTTGCCCTGAACGACGAGGGCAACCTGGATCTGGTGGAAAAGGGAAACAACGTTGATGACATGGTTGCGGTTGAACACTCTTCCGGCTGATTCGGGAGACCGAAACAGAATGCCAGTCCGTTAGCTGCATTGCGGGGAGCGCAGTTGCCAGACCGGCAGTCGGGCTTGTGCCGCGCTATCCGGAATCAGGGATGCGCTACTCGATGCCGAATCCTGCGGCTGAAGCCGATGAACTTTTCGCATGCTGTTGAAGTCGTCGTTGCCTGCTTCACGTGTGATTACGATTTTACAGGCGACAGGAATTTGCGTGAGTCAATACAGCAGGGCAGCGCGGCGTCCAAAACGCGCTGTATCAATGGCACCGCGAAGCAGTTTACTCCAGCACAGACGTTCAGCGCACCGCATAGAGCGTGCCGTTGACCTGGAATGGCTGATCGCCATCGTTTGAAATCTGGATGAAAATATTTTTCGGTCCGAAAATATCGAAACTGGCACGGTAGTTCAGAACCCCCAAGGGCCCGATCCGCCCACTGCCAATGGTGAAACTCATCTGGTCGACTGAGCCCGCGGGACCGAACATCTCCTGAATACTGAATGGGGCGCCCTGAGCGCCGACAAAATGCAAAGTCAGGCGATAGTCGCTGTAACCGGTCAGATCAAGTCCGCCCAAAGGCCCCAGCGCGCTGTGATTGGGTGAGATCTCACGCGCATCGAAGAGCGTTACCAGATAGGGTTTTGCGATCACTCCAACATCCAGAGGAACGTTGACAACCTTGACCGGAATGATCTTGGTTTTGCGCTTTTTCGCTTTCATGGTCTCTTTTCCTTAACGGTTTGCACGCTTTTAGGGCAGAGGGAACCGCTTACGCCCCTCAATGTGACTCAACTGCCTGTAAAGCGCACCAATTACGGTAATGTGTAGATCCTTAAGCACGATGCGGGCCAGAATGATGCCGTGGTTAACTTCGGGAACAGTGGATACCTATATCCCCGTAAGTTGCGGCAGAAAAAACGTGGCGACGCTCAGGACCAGGAAGAAACCGCACATGTCGGTGACCGTTGTGAGTATCGGTCCCGAGGCGACAGCCGGATCGACTTTCATACGCTTGAGCAGAAGCGGAATGGTGCCGCCGAGGGAGACCGCCACGAGGGTGTTGCACATCAGCGCTATGCCGACGACCATACCCAGGTAGGGATTGCCTTTCCATATATAGGCAGCGAGTGCAATCAGGCTGCCGAGCGCAATGCCGTTGATCAGACCTACTTTCACCTCCTGCAGCCAGACCCGGACGGCTTCGTAGGGTTTTACGATTCCAAGCGAGAGTTCCCGCATGCTGACCGCGACTGCCTGATTTCCGGAACAACCGCTCATATCGGATACGATGGGCAGAAATACCGCAAGCGCGATTACTGCACTCAGCGTCTCCTCATACAGGGCAATGACACTGGCGGCTATTATGTTCAGCAGAATGTTCAGGCTGAGCCAAGAGAGCCGTCGACGGGTACGGGTAAGCACCGGCATGGAGCGGATTTCGTCGCCGCCGACGATACCCTGTGACTTCAGGTGATCGGCGTCGGCTCTCTCCTGCAAGGCACGGGTGAGATCGCTCCGGCGCAATATCCCCAGCAGTTTCTGGTGATCATCAACCACCGCCACCGCCGGAAGTTGATGACATTCGAACATGCTGTCGAGCTCCTCGAGCGCGAAGTTGACGGAAACGAACCTGGCCGACTTGATGATGGCGCTCAGGGGTGACGTTCGCCGGGAGAGCACCAGGCTCTGCAGATCTATTCCGCCAATCAGTGTGCCCGCGGGCGAGACGACATAGACATGCGCGTCCTGTTCCGGGCGCTTCTCCACCCATTCACTCAGTCCGTCCAGCGCATCGCGCACCGTTGCGGTTTCCGGGAATGAAAGATATTCGGTGACCATGAGTCCACCGGCCACATCATCGGAGTAGCGAATCAGTTCGCGCGCCTCCGCGGCGCTTTCGGGTGCCATCTCGGCCAGAATGGCTTCGGCGCCCTGATTCTCCATATCGGCCAGCACATCGGCCTGCTCGGCGCTCTCCATTTCGCTCACGATTGACGCGGCGCTGCTTGCGGAGAGCTGCTCCATGAAATTGGCGGCATGCTCAGGGGGAATCTCCTCCATGAAGTCCGCGGCTTCCGTTGGGGATAGTGTTGTCAGGACGAGCTCCCGCTCGCCCGGGCTGAGCCGCAGCAGAGAACGAAATGCCTCGCTGGGACCAATCGCCTCGACGAATGCCTCCAGCTCTTGTTGCTCTCCGGCTTCAGCATAGGTGCGAAGCATCACCCAGGGTTCAAACCTGGTGCTGTCTGTCATGTCGATCTCTCCGGGATATGGTTTGTGCCTGCCGAAAGAAATTGCAGTCTGGTTGTTGGAAGAGGAGATTGCGGGTCGAACCGGAACTTAACCAGACGCAGTAAACAATATAGTAGCTGTTACGATATTTGCGAGAAAAACCGACGAACCTGCAAACCTGAAAAACAGTCCTCCTTTCTGTCCACAGACCCTTTCTCTGCGTTCAGGCAAGGGTGGTGCCCTGCTTGCAGTCAGTCAGCGTCAATCTGCCGGAAGCGGGGTGCTGACGAACCTGTATTCATCAGGTCCGGCGACAGCGCGGTTCCGGTTGTAGCGGCAAAGCAGGGGTACCGGCTGGCGGCCGGAGGTTGCGTGCGGACATGGATCAGGATGCGCCATCAAAAACCCGATAATGATAGGCGCCTTCGATCACGCCGCTGGTATAGTATCCGTTCAGTCCCTTGAAATTTCCCTTAGCGAAATAGACCTTCAGATCGGGGTCCGATTTCATCGCCTTTCTGACATTTTCCACCAGCTGATCATCGGCATTTCTGACCAGCACACCGCAGAATCCTGCTGTCAGCGGAAAAATATCGTTCCCGCTGTCACCACAGAAAACAACATCCTCCTTGGCTGATCCAAACTCCTCCGCCACATACTCCAGCGCCGTCTGTTTGGTTGCACTTGCCGGTAGAAAGTCGAGCAGTCCCTTCCCGTCCAGTGAGTCGAAGCTGTATATGATCACCTCATCGAACTTCCCCTTCACCAGTTCATCGATCTCTTTCAATATCCGCTCATGATTGGCATGCTCGACATAATAACTCTGCTTGAACTGGTTCAGGTGTTCGCTCTCCTGCTCCCGAATACCATCCACCCCGCTGATAGCAGCTCTTATCGCTGAGGCGTTCCACCTCGGACTCGCATGTTTGACGTGGTCGACCCAGCCATCATCGAACATCCACTCACCGTTCTTGTATTTTCTGATTGAAGTGCCTACGTCACCGCACAATACATCCGGGAACCTGACTCCGTATTCTTTGATTGCCTGCTCCGTCAGGGTCAGGTTTCTCCCGGTTACGTAAACGACCAGCACATTCTCCGACGCCGTCAACTCATTGAACAGGTCAATTGCCTCATTATCGCTTTCCCATTCGCCGTTCGGAAGCAGCGTCCTGTCCAGATCAGTCGCCAGAATTTTCATCGGAGTCCTCCGTAAATTTTCAAGATAACAGTTTCAGGGACGGTTGCTGCCCGGTTTTTGCATTTGTCCCGGATCGCGCTGAATTGCATTTTCCATCAGCTGTAGGAGACTGAGCTGGAAGCACCGGCGGCATCGCTTTGGTCGATCTTGAAGTTCAGATCGCGCAGATTCGCCGTCAGTGTTGCCGTGCAGTTGTTGTTGCTCCACTTCAATTGCAGCATGTGTTCTTCGGTATCCGCGATCTCGAGCTCGCCGTCGAATGCAGGTGAGGTATTGCGTAGCCGCATCAGTTCGAGCTGATCCAGTACGACGGTTTGTTTGAGTCCCTGATCGATATCCTGCATGGTGAGTGTTGTGCGGTTTATCTCCTTATGCCCCGCGGTGGCGCCGCTGTCCGCCGCTGCGTAATTGTTTTTTCCCGCAAACAGGTCGAGGTACCACACTTGCGGAATGCCCGGCGTGAACATCTGGATTGCGCGCGCAAGCCTTAATTTATTTTCGTCCTCACCCAGTGCACTGAAATATGTTGCGTTGACCTGATAGTAGGATATCTTCTTGCCGTCCGGTCCATACAGGTTCTTAACCCTGCCGCCCCGGTCCAATATTTTCTCAATGGCGGCGTCGATCTGAACGTCGGTCAGCAGCCCCGCCTTTGAAATCCCAAGTACCTCTTTCCCCCTTAAGTCGAGCACCGGGATACCGTCATGACACCCAAGCATGTTAACCGTGTTGATGCCCTTTTCGTAAACTTCACTGATCCAGCCCAGAAGAGCCTTCGAATTGCCGCGGTCCAGTGCATCGATAACCAGGCCGGGCAGGAAAAAATCGTAGATCGGAAATCCCCTGTTCGCCACCTCTTCATGCAGTCCGTAGCCGTATTCGGAATGTATTTCAGGTAGCAGGATCAGGTCATATTTTTCAGCCATCCCCTTCAGTCGCTCCAGATACTCCCAGGTACCGGGCTTGTTGAAGAAGTTTGTCATGCCGGGCTGTTTGTGAAGATAGGCAAAAGCATCGAGTCTGACCAGCCTGGTGCCGTAGCGGCGCAGCTTTTTCAGCGTCTGATCGTAAAACTCCCATACGCCTTCGGATCTGGCGTTCAGATCCATTTGCCCCAGATAATTTCGTTTACCTTCGACAACGGCCACGACATCATCTCTAAAGCGCGCATCGCCACCCAAATCCACCTCTTTGAAATCCCGCTTCGCCCGGATTGCCTCATTCACCATCCCGGCGATAGCTTCTGTCTGCTCGGAAGTGATACCTTCGATTCCTGCCAGATCCGCGGGCTTGATCTCCTTATAGATCACTTCCTGATAGAAGGTATTCCAATAAGGTCTGTCGGAGCCATCCGGAAAACGCACTTTCAATATCGGGAGGCCCGGTTTCCTCATAAAAAGCTGCTGCAGGTAATCTTCCCGGGGTATGACATACCCGTCATCGCCCATCTCTCCGTGCTCGCCCCAGAACTCATTCCAGTCAATGAAAAAGTTTTTAAATTGGGATTTATCGCCGCTTATCAGCATATCCTGAAACTGGGGCGAGCCCACCGAAAGATGATTCAAAACCAGATCAAACTTCAGCATCACGTTCAGTTTTTCCAGTTCCTCCAGGTCATTTTCGGAGACAAGCTCTTCATTGAGATCGTAGTCGATAACTGAAAAGCCACGATCCAGATCACTGTTGAAAAACGTGGGAAGGATATAGAACAGAGAAAAGACATCCCTGAGTTCCGCCCTCTGGAGCATCCCAACCGTATCGGCCAGACTCTCGCCGATGCTGTCCGGATAAGCGTTCAACATGACGCCGCCTGGCATTCTCTTGTCAGTCGATACCGCAGTGCCCATAGTAACCCCTTGTGATAGTTAGCAGTTTATTTTTCACGGCCTCTTTAGAGGTCAGGTTATCGATGCCGCCCGCCCGACAGGGGGTGACCGGATATCAAGAACAATCGAACAATTAGGAGACTACTCCGTTACAGTCATGTTGCTGCATAACCACATCGGGGAGAGTGGGTTGTCGGCTTGATGGACAGGCGCGGGTCTGACATTGTGCCGCCGCTGAACTTCGGTTTGGCCATATCCCGCCTTTCTCCCGATTTCCGGTATTAACCGTAACCGATCAACAATCCGCTCGGAGGCGATCCTGAGGATGATCGGTTTGACGTGTTTTCGATAGCGCAGCATGGTCAATTCCGGCTTCCTGTTGGTACAGTCGAACGTCTCCCTGATGTTCCCTTATCCATCAGAACTGGAGCATTAACGGTTGTCAGCCTATACTTGTTGCTACTCTATCGGAGACGAAATACTCATGTGGAATCGTTTTGCCGGCCAGTGCCGCATCCACCTTGAATCGAAATTCCACCGTTGCAGAGCGTGAACAAGGCTGCTGGTCTGGTTTTCTTGTGCTTTACAATCAAAAGGTTACGGCAAAAGTTTCCCTCTGTTTAACCGTCATTTAGCCCCAATCAGGGGACAAATGTCAACCCCGTTTAAAGGCAGTAATATTACTGTTTTCAAAAGGGTTTAGTTACTGTGGCGCAGTGGTATTCTTCGAGACCAAAATTTTCAGGGACCTTGGCTATGACTATGAATAGAGAAAATCCAGGCGTTGATAAGTATTCTCAGGAACGGATGTCAATCTCATCTGCAGCCGGCAGGAAAACAATCTCTTCCGCTGAACGTTGGTTGTTGATCACGGAAAAGGCATATAGCCGGATCCAGCGGCGCGGCTTCGTTGGCGGCGACCCCATCGATGACTGGCTGGAGGCGGAGCGGGAGGTTGACACCATCTACGATACCGACGCCCGGCGCGCATTGATGCCGGCCGACGCACAAGTGCTGGTCGAAGCGGTAAAGGACGTTTTTGGCGGTTACAATCTGGGCCATCTGAACCTGGATGCCATTCTGGAAAAGCACCGCGATGCGCTGATAAGACTGGCCGAGCACAACAGCAGGCTGATTGAATTTACGTCTGAACTCGCGACCCGACAGGCGGCGGTGGTTCAGGATGCACTGAACCAGGCCATGGAGACGCTGCAAGCCTTCAGTCAGGGCAAGGTGAGTGTCGACGGTTTTGCCAGGCAGGCGGAACTGACAACGCGCGCGATGGAAAATCTAATGTCTTACTTCCAGGATTTGACAGAGTCGGCAACCGGATCCCAGCCATCGCGAAAAAGTGACGTGGGCAACAGGTAATTCAATTCATCGCACAGTCAGCGCAGTGGGGCGCTTAACGCCGGATCGTGTTTCCGTCAGCACCCCGGCGGGATAAAGCGCTTTTGATCATCTGCCAGCCGTTCCTGAGGCAAATGATTGTTTCGGTGCTGAGAAGCATACCGGAACAGCACGGACAAAACGGCCACGGCCGCACAGGATCCTCCCCTCGCACAATTTCCCGCCCGCCGGCGATGAAGCCGGCGGCAGACTCGCCGCTTACAGAACCCCGACCCAATCTTGAATTCGCCATCGTGCGCCGCCCGAAGCCAGCAAAGAGAACCGCGCTCCGGCAGCCTTCCGGGCAGGATCGTGCCCGCTTGGAACGGGGATGAAATAGCGGGAGTCGCCGCACCGGGTTTTGACTCCACTTGAAAAGAAAAAATGGATCCATATATAAAAAACCAGAGTTTTTGGTCAGGTCAATGGACATCAATAGGAGGTTCTGAAATGTTCAGAAGTTTGAGTAATTTCGATGGTGGCCTGTTCGATGAGTTCAGGCGCCTGGAAAGGGATATGGAGCAGTTGTTCGGTTCCGGCCCCTGGCCCAATGGCATAAGGTCGGTGGCGCGCGGGACATATCCGCCCATCAATATAGGCAGCACGCCGGAACAGGTGGATGTTTACCTGTTCGCTGCGGGTCTGAATACAGAGAGCCTGGATATATCAATTCAGAAAAACCTGCTTACGATAGATGGTGAACGCCGATTGATCACCGAAGAGGGCGCCACCTACTTCCGCAGAGAGCGTTTCGACGACGCGTTTCACAGGATCGTCTCTCTGCCCGACGATGTCGATCCGGAAAAAGTGGATGCCAGCTACAGGGACGGTGTGTTGCGCATTACCATCCAGCGCCGCGAAGCAGCCAGGCCGCGCCAGATTGAAGTTAAGTGATTCACGGGAGGGAAATTCAAATGACCGAGAAAAAAGATGTGAAGGCGCAGGGTTCAAGTGCGTTATCGGAGGGAGGCGCGGGTGAACGGCCGATACGGATGCCGGTTGATATTTTTGAGGACGAGGGCGGAATCACCGTGCTTGCCGATATGCCGGGAGTGTCCCGGGAACGGCTCGATGTGCAGATCGACAACAATACGCTTTCGATTCAGGGAAGAACGGAGGTTACAATGCCGGCCGGGATGGAAGCGCTCTACGCAGATGTACGCTCCACCCTTTATCAGCGCAGTTTCGCTTTGAGCAGCGAACTGGATGGCGGCAAAGCCGATGCAAGCCTCAAAGACGGTGTATTGGCGCTGCGAATCCCCAAACGGGAGGAGCACAAGGCGCGCAAGATTGAAGTACGGACAGCGTGATTTTTCGCCGCTCCACCTGCGGAGAGGTATTGACGTCATCCCGGTGTTTACCGGGATGACGTCTGTTTGAATGAATATACACTTGCGTATGCGCTTTGTATGGGGTGGTGTTTATATTTTCTGCGATGCTGCCGGTCCCGAAACGCACGTTTCAAATGAACTGAAGCAGTGCTAACGCAGATCGGTGCACGCGGATGAGCAGAGGTGGACGACCGGGAGTTTCCGAAAAAACTTCGGGCGGACGCGCACCCTGCCAGCGGCGCGTGGATTACCGGGATTCTTGAAAGATCGCCTCAGCGCGGTTTTCGCGATAGCTTATTTCACTGTTTGCCTTTTGACTCGCGCCTTCCGCTTCACTGATATAGTGACTGAAGGCAGGAATGGCGATGCCGGCAAGCGAGGCAACTATCGCAACCGCGATCATCAATTCTACCAGCGTGTAACCTTTTGCTTTTCTCATTTTCTTCACCGTTAAGGGGTACGTCAAACTAACTGTCGGTTTCTTGACAGAGGTTACTGCAGAAACTGTGCCATGATTTTAAGTAATTGATTTATAAAGTGTATATTCTGATTCTTATAGAAGATTGTAAAATTTACAATTTATTTATGGGAATGCCGGCGGGCACTCCACCGGCAGTCCGGGGATCCAGCGCCAACAAATAAAGGGGATGATGTGCTGCCGGTTCCGGATCCGCCAGCGCACGGCGCAGGCGCAGGTTCCGCGGTTACAGCGAGGAGAGATATCGCGGTGACGGTTTCGGCGGCGGTGGTCGCTGGTCTGCCGGTGAGCGCTTCGCGCACAACCGGTTCGGTTGGGCTGCTCGGAGGGAGTACCTCGGGAAACCTCACACTTTCGGATAGCGCCGTTCCGGTAAGGTTGCTGCTGCGGGCAGCGGCGTGTGTTGTTTACCCGCCGGGCGCGAAGTCGGTGGGTGGAAGCAACTGCTGGATGAACCGGTATAGAGAGAGCGTCAACAGTGGGTCGACAAATGATCAGCTTGCCTGGCGGGTTTGTAGGTACCGGCGGGGGTCGGTTGTCGGGAGTGCCGGAGGGGCGGCGTTTTCAGGACACAGCGGCGTTCAGGCGACGCAGAATTGCTCGCGTTTGCGCGCGAAGGCGACAAATTCAGATTCCGGCAATGGCCTGCTGAAGTGATAACCCTGCACACTGCGTACGCCGCAGGTTTGCAGAAACGCCGCCTGTTCCCGGGTTTCGACGCCTTCGGCGAGCAGCGAGATCCGCAACTGCAGCGCCAGCGTGCATACCGATTTGACAATCGCGACATCCCGCTCGTTGCCCGGTAGTTCGCTCACGAACAGACGGTCTATCTTTAATTTATCCGCCGGCAGTGTTTTCAGGTATTTGAGTGACGCGTACCCGGTGCCGAAGTCGTCCACCGCGATGCGAACTCCCAATTCCCGCAATGCCGTCAACTTCTCCAGACTGGCATTAAAATCCTCGATCAGCGCGGTCTCGGTTACCTCCAGTTCCAGTTGCCGGGGCTGTATCCCGGTCTCGGCAATGATCTCCGCGACGCCGGCGACAAAGTTCGGATCCTGCAGCTGCAGTCCGGAGACGTTTACCGCGACATACTCCAGATTCAGATTCTGCGCCTGCCAGCGCTTGAAATCGCGGCAAGCCCGCTTCAGGGTCCAGCTGCCGATGGCATCGATCTGTCCGGTCTGTTCCGCGATTTCGATGAAGTGGTTGGGCATGATCATGCCTTTTTCCGGGTGCGCCCAGCGGATCAGCGCTTCGCATCCGATGACGCTTCTGCTTTCCAGTTTAATGGAGGGCTGGTAGTAAAGCACGAACTCCTCTCTGGCGATGGCCTGCTTGAGTTCCTGTTCCGTATTCACTCTTGCGTTCAGTGCCTGTTGCAGTTCGTGGGAGTAGAAGGCACTGTTTCCGGAGCGGCCTGTTTTGGCCTGGTACATCGCCGCGTCGGCGTTTTTCAGCAGTGTGACGTAGTCGCTGCCGTCTTGCGGGAACAGACTGATGCCGGTGCTCGCGCTGATGCTGATGCGCCTTTCGCCGATGGAGAAAGGTTGCTGAAAAGTATCGTTGATACGGCCGACGACGCTCTCGACTATGCACTTGTCTGCCACCCCGGGGATGATCAGCA
>ERZ795048.3238-NODE-3238-length-12329-cov-7.812449_pt1 | contig 12329 bp, 11 predicted proteins | sample MGYA00375132_ERZ795048 | MGnify/ENA primary metagenome ERZ795048 (study PRJEB30177, sample SAMN05720225) | activated sludge metagenome | isolation source: Anaerobic digester | place: Hong Kong | collected 2014-12-17 ...
TTTCCTCGCGGGTTTTGAGCTTCCCGCGGTCATTGTCAATGTAATGCGTGGCGGTCCGGGTCTTGGTAATATAGCCCCGGCTCAGGGAGATTATTTTCAGGCAACCAGGGGTGGTGGTCACGGTGACTACAGAACGCCTGTGTTTGCTCCGGCGACAGTGCAGGAAATCGCGGATTTAACGCGCAAAGCGTTTGATGTTGCTGATAAATATCGGACTCCTGTTATGATACTTGGAGACGGTATGATGGGACAAATGAAGGAACCGGTTATTTTCCCAGACATGATTAAGGAGATGCCGGAGAAGGAATGGGCGCTTAAGGGCAGAGGCGCCGGAGACAGCAGATATATGGCTTCCCTTATCCTTGATGCAAGTGAAATGGAACGGCATAACTGGAAACTATACCGCAAGTATCAGGAAATTGAGGCACACGAGGTCAGTTACGAAGGATATATGCTGGATGATGCCGACATTGTTGCGGTGGCCTATGGAACAACGGCACGAATCGCAAAAGGTGCAATTAAGCGTGTCAGAAAGGACGGGATAAAGGTTGGCCTTATTCGGCCGATTACACTATGGCCTTTTCCTGCAAAAATAATACAGGAGGTTTCCCAGCGTGTGAGGAAGCTTATTGTGTTTGAAATGAGTACAGGACAGATGGTTGAGGATGTAAAACTGGCGGTTGAAGGCCGTTCTGAAGTTCATTTTCATGGGCGTCCCGGAGGCGTGATTCCGACTCCTGTTGAATTTGCCCGTATAATGTACCGTGAATACCAGAAGCAAAAGAAGAGATCTCTATGAAATTAAAAAATAAATGGCCGAAATATTATAAGAAAGACGTAGTGACGCATTATTGTCCCGGCTGCGGGCATGGTGTTGTGCACCGCATTGTCGCAGAAGTGCTGGAAGAGCTTGATCTTGGAAAGCGCGCTGTATGTGTCAATCCGGCTGGATGTGCGGTACTGGCATATAAATATTTTGATATTGACGTGATTGAGTCCGCTCATGGAAGGGGAACCGCAATAGCCACAGGTGTTAAAAGGGCTAAGCCGGAACTGTTTGTGTTTACGTATCAGGGTGACGGAGACCTTTCAGCGATAGGTACAGCGGAAACGATACATTCAGCAAATCGCGGTGAGAATATCTGTGTTGTATTTATCAACAATGCCGTATACGGTATGACCGGAGGCCAGATGGCCCCGACGACACTGATATCTCAGAAGACGACAACATCACCCCAGGGACGTGATCCGCAATATGACGGATATCCGCTCCATATAACCGATGTTGTGGCACAGTTTCCCGGTGTCGCCTATGCGGAACGTGTAACTGTGAACAGTCCCGCTGCGATACAGAAAACAAAAAAAGCGATAAAGACCGCATTTCAGGTACAGGTTGACGGGCTCGGATACTCAATAATTGAAGTATTATCGCCCTGTCCAACAAACTGGAAAATGTCATCAATTGCCTCGCACAAATGGATAGATGAAGTTATGGTGCAGGAATTTCCACTGGGAGTCCTTGCTGACAGACGGAAGAAAGGGTGATGTCAATGATAGTGAAGATTATGTTTGCCGGATCCGGCGGCCAGGGTGTTCTGACAATAGGTAATGTTCTTGGTAATGCCGCAATGTTTGAGGATTTTCATGTAGTATATCTTCCCTCCTACGGAGCTGCGGTGAGGGGAGGTACTGCTAACTGTACTGTAAGTATATCAGATGAAGAAATTGCATCACCTGTAGCATCGTCGCCTGACTTTGTTGTTGCAATGAACCAGCCTTCAGCGGTAACCTTTATTAACCGCCTTGAACCGGGCGGGCAGATGATTTATAATTCGAGCCTCGTGGATTCTGTTCCGTATCGGGGCGATGTAGATATGTTTCCTGTCCCGGCGAATGAAATAGCACTGGAAATAGGTAATGAACGTTCGGCGAACATGGTTATGCTGGGATGTTTTATTAAGTTATCGAATGTCCTTAAACTTGACGCTGTATTAAAGAGTATTGAAAATATGCTCGATAATAAAAAGAAGCTGATTGAAATCAGTGTGAAAGCCGTAACAGAAGGGTATAACAGGTTTCCCTTCGAGTAGATCGATGTTATATGTAATGTAAAGAATACAAATAAGGAGTTATATTATGCCGATAACCCAGGTAAGCGTGTCCGTAGAGAATTCGCCGGGAAAATTAAATGATATTTGCGAAATTCTGGAAAAAGAAGAGATAAATATTAAAGCAATTATGGCCTCATCCGTCCTTTCACCGGTGCAGGTACATCTCATTGTAAATGAACCGGAAAAGGCGGAAATTGTACTGAAAAGTAACGGGCTGAATGTTTCGACTCGTGAGGTTATTGCTGTTGCTACACCGGATCATCCTGGAGGACTGAATGCAGTCCTTCGGCCGCTTCTTGAGGCAGGAGTTAATGTGGAAACGTTGTATCCCTTTATTAACCTGCGGGGGGATGAGGCGATTGTGATTCTTGAAGTTGATAAAGTGAATGAAGCGAAAGAAGTGTTGAAAAAACACTGGGTGAAAACATACAGTACAGAGATTTATAAATCATAGGATCAATTGCTGTATTATAATTGAAACAGAGTATGTACCCGGAATTACATATGTAAAAAAAGGAGTACCCTTCGTGGGTACTCCTTTTTTGTGCGGCTCATATTTTTGTAATACCGGTAAAGCCCGGTAAATTATTTTTCAAGTTTCTTTTCGTTAAACTGTTTAAGTAGTTTTTCCTGAAGGTCCTTCCCTATAGGAACATATTTTGAAAATTCCATAGAGTAGTTTGCGCGACCGCTGGAAAGGTTTCTCAACTGGTTTGCGTAACCGAACATTTCCTTGAGGGGAACAAATCCGTTTATCTTCTGTGCCCCTTTTCTGAAACGGCGCATTGACTCTACACGGCCGCGTCTTCTGTTCAGGTCACCCACAACATCCCCGATGTAGTCATCAGGGGTATTGATTTCAATTTCCATGAGGGGCTCCAGGAGGATAGGTGCTGCTTTCCGGAATGCCTCTTTGAATGCAAGCGATCCGCAGGTCCTGAATGCCATTTCCGATGAGTCGACCTCATGGTAACTGCCGTCAACAACAACAACCTTAACGTCAACAACAGGGAAATCAGCGAGAACACCTTTTGTGAGAGTGTCTTCGATACCGCGTTTTATTGCAGGGATGTATTCTGAAGGAATTGCACCGCCTTTAATATGGTCGATAAATTCGAATCCATTATCAGGATTTGGTTCAATCCTGATGTCGCAATGTGCGTACTGACCGCGTCCACCTGACTGTTTCGCGTATTTATAATTTGAAGTTCCTTCAGTTGTTATCGTTTCCCTGAAGGCGACAGATGGTTCTCCAACAATAGCTTCAACAGAAAACTCAGTCTTAAGACGGTCCACAATGATTTCCAGGTGTAGTTCTCCCATGCCTGAGATAATTGTTTCAGAGGTTTCATCATCAACGCGGACATTAAATGAAGGGTCCTCCATGGAAAGTTTTCTCAATGCTGCACCCAGTTTTTCCTCTTCTTTTTTCGTGGGCGGCTGGACCTTGAGGTCAATAACTGCCGGAGGTATGAAAATCGATTCAAGAAGAACGGGGTTTTTTATGTCACACAGTGTATCGCCGGTTGTGGTATTTTTCATACCTATAAGCGCAACGATGTCACCGGGGCCTGCTTCTGATATTTCTTCGCGGTCTTTTGCGTGTATCCGCAGGATACGGCCGATTCTTTCATTTTCATCTTTTCTCGGGTTATATACCTGCATGCCGCTCTTCAGTGTTCCGGAATAAATACGGATGAATGTCTGCTGACCAACATAGGGATCGTGTATCAGCTTGAATGCAAGAGAAGAAAAAGGATCATTTGCTGAAGGGTGACGGGTGTGAGTTTTCTCTTCATTATCAACATCATTGCAGACAATTGCGCCGATATCAACAGGTGAAGGAAGATATTCAACTACTGAATCAAGAAGAACATGTACACCTTTATTTTTATACGCGGAGCCGCAGAATACAGGGGTTATGAGCAGTTTTATCGTCGCATCACGGGCCGCTTTTTTTAACATTTCATCAGGAACATCTTTCTCTTCAAGAAAAAGCTCCATGATTTCATCATTGAAATCAGAAAGTTTCTCTACAAGTTTCAGGCGTGCAGCTTCACATGCAGCACGGTGTTCTTCCGGTACATCCGTGACGTTGCGTTCAAATTCATTGAAAATAACCGCCTTCCGCGCAATAACGTCAATTGTTCCCTGAAAGTTGTCTTCAGCACCGATTGGAATATGGAACGCAACGGGATTGGCATCAAGGTCTTTATCGAGCTGTGATATCACCTCATCGTAATCCGCACCGATTCTATCCATTTTATTGACAAAGGCAATCCGGGGAACCTTGTAGCGGTCTGCCTGGTTCCAGACAGTTTCACTTTGCGGTTCAACACCTGATACCGCACAGAAGAGTGCTATCATCCCGTCAATGACGCGAAGCGAACGTTCAACTTCAACGGTAAAGTCAACGTGACCCGGTGTGTCAATTATATTGATTCTGTGATTGTCCCACTCACATGATATTGCAGCAGATGCAATGGTAATACCCCTTTCCTGTTCCTGTTTCATGAAGTCCATTGTTGCCTGGCCGTCATGGACTTCCCCCATTTTACGGGTCGTTCCGGTAAAAAAGAGTATTCTTTCTGTTACTGTCGTTTTTCCCGCGTCAATGTGTGCCGCGATTCCAATATTTCTTACTTTTTGCAAAGGCATATACTTATCTCCTCAAAAGTGATTCTGTGTACATGTAAAAATATAATCAGCACCTGATGATAACCAGGTGCATGTAGTGCGATTAAATGTTATAGTATGACAATAGTGTTGGGGAAAGAATCAGCGATATCGTCGGGTACTGAAAAAACGAGTGATTGTCTTCGAGATTTCTACCTGCACTTTGTCCTGCAATTGCCGTGAATGGGCATGTCTATTCCATAATGAATATATGTCAATTAAAAAAGTCGAAAACAACGCGATTTGGTCAAATAAATACCTTATCCTTGTAGTATCCCCGAATTATTATACTAATGTACTCCGCTGTGATAAAGATTTCAAAAAAAAATCATATACAAATTGTAAAAGCTTGTAGTGTATTATTGCGTGTTCTCCTGATTTGTTTCTGCAGCCGCAGGGGCACTGTTTTCAGATTGTTCTTTTTCAGGAGGTGGAGATGTTTTTTCTGATCCGCTTCCCATTATTCTGATCAGTGTTATTTGTGTACGGGACTGGGAGGAGTAGGGTGAATCAGGGTGATCCTCCATTATGGTAGAAAAAACCTTCTCGGCTTTTTCTGAAAAACCCATTTTCATATAGCAGATGCCGGTATGATAATACGCTTTTATTCCTTCTTCGGATGTGCTGAATTCCTCATATAGAGATTTATATGATTTTACCGCTCTGGGGTAATCAAACCTCTTAAAGTAGATTGAACCGATTGTCCAGAGTGCCTCTTTACGGTGCAGGCCGTTAATGTATATTTCAAGATATTCATGTAATTCCCTGAGTGATTTGTCATACAGCTTCATATCATAGAAATGCCTGCCGTTTTCGAATTTCAGGTCATCGGCAATTTTCGCAAGATCTTCTTCCTGTGCCTGGTTCTGACCCGGAAGCTGAAGAGCGGGCAGGAGGATACATAATGATATGAGGATACATGCACACAATCCTCTGTTGGTGTGGTTAACTTTCATGCAATCACCTGTTACGCAGAAAAAGCTTATTCCGGCAATGCTTCATGTACAAAAAACTGTACTCACTGCAAAACCACCAACATTATGTCACCTTATAAAATTTTTGCAACCATTTTACTGGTAAAAATGTCATTATGGTATGGATGTGTCATGTATCGTATAAAAAAAATTATTTATTTATACACGTAAATTTTTCAGCGAACTGGTGACGCTAAATAATCAAATATTATTCAAAGAGGTTTTTAATGAAGCATTTTTCGGTCAGTGAACCTGTTTCTTTCTACACGCATTTTGCCGGGGCAATTTCGGCATGTGCAGGTGCAATATTGCTCGTATACAATAATTCAGATACCATGGCAAAGCTGGGAGTTGTATTAATTTACGGGTTTTCACTTGTGTTTTTGTTTTCGGCAAGCTCCCTGTATCATGCCTGCAAAAAAGAGGAAAACGGCGGATCAGTGCTGCGTAAACTTGATCATCTCGCTATATTTTTTCTTATTGCCGGAACATATACGCCCCTCTGTTACCGTTTTCTTGATGGCGGGTGGATGTACGGAATCCTCATTGCCCAGTGGAGCCTGGTAGTTCTTGGCGCTGTTTTCAAACTTGTGTGGATATCTGCTCCAAGAAAGTACTCAACTGCGGTATATGTCATGATGGGGTGGCTGATAATAATACCGATACATAAGATATGGGCCGCAGTACCATTAACAGGGTTTATGCTGATACTCGGGGGAGGTGTTGCATATACTGCCGGGGCAGTTATATACGCCCTGAAGAAACCTGATCCCCTACCGGAGGTGTTCGGTTTCCATGAAATATTTCACATTTTCATTCTTCTCGGAGCGCTGCTGCATTTCATTGCAATTTATATGTATGTGTAGCAGGCAGGATTTTGTTAACGGCGGGGCCCGCAATGGGCTTTGCCGTCCATATAATCCTTGAATGATATTTTCTTATTATAACACTCATCACGGATATAGTCAAGCAGTGATGAAAACGTTGGTGCTTTAATATAACCTGGAAGAAGAGTGATAACCTCTCCTGATTTATCAAGAAATACTACTGTCGGAAGCCCTTTTATTCCGAAATGCATCGCGAGTTCCTTTGGTGAAAGACTCCGGTTCAGGTAATGTATACTTTCCATTGATTGAGTGTCTACCTTGATGGCGATATAGTCGTTGTTCAGTGAACGTACAACATTGCTGTCGGCAAAGGTGGTACGTTCCATCACTTTGCACCAGTGACACCAGTCAGCATAAAAGTCAATAATGACAGGTTTTCTCTCGCTGCGTGCTTTCTGCAGTCCGGTATTAAAATTATGCCACTGAACTGTAGGGCGGGAGTGAGATGTGGTGTGATATATGAGGATTCCTGCGGTAAACAGGGTTATTATTGCCAGTGAAACAAAGATTTTCTTCATCATTCCCCTCTCGTGTACAAGGTACGGAATTATTATACAATACAAAATACATTCACTATATAACCATAGGTATTATTTATTTCAATAAAATATTTTAAAAAATTCTAAAAAACCATCTTCCCGTCAAAGTACCATTAAAACTGTTGACATGAAATCAACATATACATAAAATATACAGTAAAAATTCCTCGAATAAAACACAAAGCAGCGTAATAAAAAGTGATTATGCGTGTATACGGTGTACTGAGTTGGCACATGCTGTGTGTATCTGTATATCAATACCGCACCTTGTGTACTATTGTGTACACATAATGTTATAAATGGAGGCAGTATGGGAAAATATAATGAAGCATATGTACAGTCCCTGGAGGATCCTGAAAAGTTCTGGGGGGACGCCGCAGGAGACATACAATGGCACAAAGCGTATGATACAGTACTTGATGATACGGCGCAGCCATTCTATAAATGGTTCAGCGGGGGGGAGCTGAATACCTGTTATAACGCCATTGATTATCATGTGGAAACCGGAAGAGGGGAGCAGACGGCAATTATCTATGACAGCCCTGTGACAGGTGTCGTCAAAAAAATATCATACCGTGAACTGCTGAAGGAGGTATCATTATTCGCCGGGGCACTGAAAAATGAGGGCGTGGATAAGGGTGATACTGTTATTATTTACATGCCCATGATTCCGGAAGCGGTAGTGGCGATGCTTGCCTGTGCCCGGATCGGCGCGGTGCATTCTGTTGTTTTTGGGGGTTTTGCTCCGAATGAACTTGCAATACGGATAGATGATGCGAAGCCGAAAATTATGGTGTCGGCGTCATGCGGGATTGAAGGAAAAAAAGTTATACCGTACAAACCTCTTCTCGATCGGGCTGTTGAGTCGGCAAAGCATAAAGTAGCACGATGTATTATTTACCAGAGGCCACAGACAGAGGCGGTCCTCAATCCTGACAGGGATATCGCCTGGACAGACGCTGTCGCGAACGCTTCGGAAACGGATTGCCTGCCTGTACTCGCGACTGACCCCTTGTATGTAATATATACATCAGGGTCAACGGGAATGCCGAAAGGTGTTGTTCGTGATAACGGCGGCCATGCGGTGGCGCTGAAATGGAGTATGAAAAATATATATGATGTCGAGCCGGGGGACGTGTTCTGGGCCGCTTCCGATGTGGGGTGGGTCGTGGGGCATTCCTATATTGTCTACGCGCCGCTGCTCCATGGCTGCACCACGGTATTATATGAGGGAAAACCCGTAGGAACACCTGATCCCGGAGCTTTCTGGCGGGTGATATCAGAACACGGAGTGAAGACACTTTTCACTGCTCCCACGGCATTCAGGGCAATAAAAAAGGAGGACCCTGAAGGAACCTATTTTAAAAAATACGACTTATCGAAATTCAAATATCTGTTTCTTGCGGGAGAGCGCCTTGACCCTGATACCTATCACTGGGCCACAGACCTGCTCCATAAGCCGGTGATAGACCACTGGTGGCAGACGGAAACAGGGTGGCCCATCGCGGCAAACTGCATGGGACTTGAGAAGCTTCCGATTAAAGCGGGTTCTCCCACGAAGCCTGTTCCGGGATATGACGTGAAAATTATTGATGCGAACGGTGTTGAGCAGAAGAATGGCGAGGAAGGGATCGTAGTTATAAAACTGCCTCTTCCTCCGGGGACACTGCCTACGCTCTGGCAGAATGACCAGAAATACCGGGAATCGTATACTGATATTTTTGACGGATACTATTTCACCGGTGACGGCGGATATTATGATAAAGACGGATATCTCTATATTATGGGCCGTATCGACGACGTAATCAATGTTGCAGGACACCGCCTTTCAACAGGTGCCATGGAGGAGGTAATCGCAAAACACCCTGATGTTGCCGAATGTGCAGTGGTTGGTGTTGCCGATGACTTCAAAGGGCAGCTTCCCGTGGGCTTCGTGGTCCTGAAAGAAGGCGCTGCAAAGACACATGATGAAATCATTGCCGAACTGGTGCAGATGATACGGGACCAGATTGGTGCGGTTGCGTGTTTCCGCCAGGCCGCTGTTGTGGCACGACTGCCCAAAACAAGGTCAGGAAAAATACTCCGGGGCACAATGCGGAAGATTACTGACGGCGAGAGCTACAGTGTTCCCTCCACTATAGATGACCCGGCGATATTGAAGGAAATTGAAGATGCGGTTGCATCCCTTGGGATTGCGGCAGTAAAAAAAGTAAATTAATATCAGGAAATAAAAAAAAGGGGCGCTCCTTAGAGTGCCCCTTTTTTACTATATGTAAAAAAACTAATTTTTTACAGTTCGCCCATCATTGCAGGAATAACTTCGAAAAGGTCTCCGACGATTCCGTATGTAGCAATGTTGAAAATTGGTGCTTCAGGGTCTTTGTTGATTGCAACGATGCATTTTGAACTCTTCATACCTGCAACGTGCTGGATAGCGCCTGAGATACCTGCTGCAAGATACAGATCAGGAGTAACTGATTTACCGGACTGGCCTACCTGACGAGCTGCATCTGTCCACCCTGCGTCAACAACCGGACGTGATGCTGCATATTCGCCGCCGAGTTTCTTGGCGAGGTTAACGATGATATCGTTGTATTTGTCTTTTTCTTTTGTTCCGCGTCCACCGGAAACAATAACTTTTGCCTGGGAAATGTCAACAGATCCCGCCATCGTTTCAACATATTCTTTGAAAGAAGTGCGGATGTCGCCGATTGAAGCTGAAACAGCAGTTACAGAACCTGCTCCGCCTGCTTCTTCCTTGTCGTATGCGCCTTTTTCAATTGAAGCGACAAATTTGTCTGTTGATACGGATTTTTCCTCCTGGATTTTACCATTGTATGTGCTTCTGGTAAATACAGGTTTTCCGCCGCTGACTTCGATTTTGTTGCAGTTTGATACAACTCCCCAACCGAGGGACATTGCAACCTTTGCAACCATGTCAATTCCGTCATAGGTGTGTGCGATAAGCACACCGGCAACATCCTGGCTGTCAACAACAGCTTTCACTGCCTGGGCATATCCGTCAGCAGTATAACGCTCAAGCTTCGCGTCAACAACTGAGAATACTTCAGGGATATATTTTGCGACTTCATTTGCTACTGAATCATCTTTGTAAAATGCTGCTGCTGCGGGCTCGGCGCCCATTCCTGCAGCAATTGCCTTTGCTGCTTTGCAAAGCTCCATGGAAGCTTCGCTTAATACGCCGTTTCTCTGTTCTGCAATAACTAATAACTTTGCCATTTTCAGTACCCCCTATATCACCTTGGCTTCGTTTTTGAGTTTGTCTACAAGTGTTTTTGCTGCTGTTGCGGCATCGCCTTCGATGATTTCAGCTTTGCTGTCTGAAACAGGGAAGAACATCTTGATAAAGCTGGTCTTCGAATCTGTGCTGGCTCCGAGGTCTGCAGCAGACTTGTTGTCGAGCTTTTTCTTCTTTGCCTTCATGATACCCGGGAGGGTGGGGTACCTCGGCTGGTTAATACCGGACTGAATTGAGAGAACTGCAGGAAGCGGTATATCAAGCACTTCATTCATTCCGCCTTCGAGCTCACGGTTAACAGTAAGTGATTTCTGGTCGCCGCCGACTTCGATCTTGACGATGTTGGTGCATGAAGGAGCTCCCATCATGTCAGCGATCATACCGCATGTGAGACCTGCCTGATCGTCCTCAGCCTGAACACCCGTCATAACGAGGTCAACATCACCGAGGCTTTTAATTGCATTGAACAGCGCAGATGCCTTTACGAAATTGTCTCCTGCATCAACAGCGGGGTCAACTACCTGGATTCCCCAGTCAGCGCCCATTGCGAATGCCTGACGGACCTGCTTTGCAGCCCTTTCAGGACCAGCAGATACAATGATTACTTCTCCGCCGAATTTCTCTTTGAGCTGCAGGGCAGCTTCAACCGCATACTGGTCGAAATCATTCATTTTGAATGCGATTTGAGATTCATCGATTTTCTTGTCTTCAACGATCTTGAATTTCGATTCCATATCCGGAACCTCTTTGACACACACTACAATCTTCATGTCGTTACTCCCTTATAAAAATTTTTGAAACAAATAATATCTCTGAAAAAAAATATGGCGGACGCCTTTTTTGTCAATCTAATGACGACCTTTGATCTGTCAAGAGTAATTTAACGATGAAAAGAATAATAATTTACCCAGCAAAAGTGACATATATATACAGTTTTTTCAGGTTTTGACAGGATATATTCCGGGAATGTATCGGCGGATGCTTCAGGGAGTAAAATTGAAGTTATGTGTATATTGCCGGTTACGGAAAATTGCATTTTTATGGGGGGGTGATATTATTCTTTACATATGGGTTTTTGTATGGCACAGCATGAAAAAGTATCGACCCCCCAAAAAAAGGAGATAGAATGAAGCTTGCAGTTGATCCCCGGGCACGGGGCCTGATTTTTGATGTTGACGGGACCCTGGCGGATACCGAAGCCGTACACATGGAAGCGTGGCGGCAGGTGCTGCAGCCGAAAGGGTATGTGATGACCGACGGGATGTTCAGAAGCCTCACCGGTGCGCCGACGCGGAAAATAATCACAATAATGAAAGAGGAATACGGCTGGGACCTTGACCCGGAGGAAACACTCATGAACAAGGAAAAGGCTTTCATGGAGCAGATTGGTTCGGTGAAGGCCATAGAGCCAGTTGCGGCCCTTGCGAGGGAGTATAAAGGAACCCTGCCGATGTCCCTCGGCACCGGAGGGAGGCGTGAAATGGCGCTCATTACAATAAAGGCTGCGGGACTTGCTGATTTTTTCGATATACTCGTTTCCGCTGACGACGTTGAGCGTCACAAGCCTGAACCGGACACATTTCTTGAATGCGCCCGTTTCATGGGAGTTGCGCCGGAGGTGTGCCAGGTGTTTGAGGACGGCGACAGAGGAATTGAGGCCGGCAGACGCGCGGGAATGATCGTCACCGATGTGCGTCCTTACATTACAGGATGAAAGCGTGCCCGTGAGGGACCTTTTATTTTTTTGTGAAAAAAATCATTTCTTCTTGATTTTACCGGGGCACTGGTGAAGTCTGTCTGCAGTAAAGCCAGCTTGGCTCAGTCGGTAGAGCGGTTCACTCGTAATGAACAGGTCGCCGGTTCGATTCCGGCAGCTGGCTCAT
>ERZ795048.3242-NODE-3242-length-12320-cov-5.305259_pt1 | contig 12320 bp, 11 predicted proteins | sample MGYA00375132_ERZ795048 | MGnify/ENA primary metagenome ERZ795048 (study PRJEB30177, sample SAMN05720225) | activated sludge metagenome | isolation source: Anaerobic digester | place: Hong Kong | collected 2014-12-17 ...
CAGCCTTTATAGTTCCTCTCTGAGGATCATAAAATTCCTTGTTCAGTTCTTTTATAGTTATCGTTTCTTCCATCTTGACCACTTTGTTTTTATTTTTTTTGTTATGGATGAGCCTGAATAACCCAGAAGCACTTCCTCTTCAACGAGGAACGGGAAGAAAAGTTTATATATTATCACAAGCCACAGGATCGAAAATAGAGCTGTTTCGGCCATGAAAATCAAGTCGGTATTGTTCTCGATCAGCAGTTTCAGACAGAAGGATATGTTCAGAACAGGCGTCGCAGCTATGAAAATATTGGGATCTACCGCAGGTATGACAAGGACAAGAGGAAGATATGTCAGAAAAGCCGTAAAAGGCGATATCATGACACCTCCCTCTTTTCTTTTAGAAGCAAAGCCTGAAGCTGTAATAAAAATAACGCTTACGAAGAAGGAAGTCAGAAGAAGCGAGACCAGTGCGATAATAATAATATTCAGACTGAAAATTTCACTCCAGCTGAACCCGGTCATATCTTCCGAGACTCCTGTTATCAGGGAACTGAAGATGGTAATTATGAAAACTACAAGGAAAACAAAATTGACAGTTCCTGCAAGCAATGCGTAAATATTAACGGTCAGCAGTTTCGAAATAATAACGCTCTCCCTTTTCAGAGGAAGTGTCAGTGATGTCTCTGCCGTTCTGTCTTCCGACTGGCCGGATGTAATTTCAACAGACGCGGCGGCGGCAGCTGATATTATTGAGATAACGGATAACAGAGGTATAAGGAGCGAGAGCATTTTTCTTATGATCTCATGCTCTCCTTCCGAATTTCTGGTTTCAATTTGAAATACGTCAAAATATTCATTCTCGAATCCTTTATTTTCTATTAACTCTTTTTTTTTCGTTTCATAAAAACCGATAAGCTTATTCTCGATCCTGGGATAAAACTCTTTGTGATTCGAATTTGAGCTGTCCATAATTACGGAGTAAAGAGGCAGTCCTCCTTTATTGGAAACGATCAGCTGCATCCTATCTTTACCTGTGTCTGAATTATCGGTTCTTTCAAGTATCAGGTTCTTTACTGCCATCAGAGAATCTTCCAGCTGTAAAAACTCGTCCTGTTCAATAGTATAGGAAAGTGTAAGTTTCCTGCTGTCCGAAAAACCGGTTTTGACCATAAGGAACTGGTTTATTCCCCAGTAAATAAGGGGATAAAATATTATCGGAACAAGTAGAACCATAAGGCCGAGCATTTTATTTCTCAACAGGTCTTTCAAATATAGCTGAACTAGTGTTTTCATCTTATCCGTTTTTATATTCGGCCAATGATATATAACCCCTCAGATAAAGTCAATGCAATTGTTTATTATGATCGCCGAGGGTTTTATACTTTCATCTGTTTCCGGTCCTTTAAGTTCTTTGTAGTTTTCAACAAAATGCATGATGATGTTCTGATCGAATTTTGAGATCACTGCATTCTGACCCAGGCCTTCATTTCTTTCAGTGACATTGCGGAACAGAAGGACGGGTTTTTTAAGATAGGAACATTCCTCCTGATTGCTTCCCCCGTCGGATATTACGAACTCGGCATTTTTTATCAGCTTGATGAATCTGAAATAGTCATATCTTTTTCTGAGCTCAATTGAAGGATCGTTCCGAAGCTTTTCAATCAGGCCGTACCGTATCAGTTTTTTCTCTGTAATATTATGAAGAATGAATAAAAGCCTGATCTTTTTCGAGACTAAAACGAGAAGATCAATTATTTTTTCAAGCATTTCTTTGTTCTTTACATTCTCGAATCTGTGAAGAGTGACAACGGCAAATTCGTCACGAGGTATCTGCACATCATTGATGAGTCCTATCGCGGGAGCGGCATAATTCAGAGAATCGTAAAGAGTGTTCAAATGCGTATTGATCTTCATGCCGCGATATTTCCTGAGATTATTAACAGCCCATTCTCCGGGGCAGAACATCATGTCTGAGAGCCTAAAAGTGATCTTTCTGAAAATTTCTTCCGGGAAAGGCTGAAAAATATTAAATGACCTTAAGCCTGATTCGACATGACCGACCTTAAGCCCGGAAAATTTTCCCATCAGAGCACCGATAACCGTGCTGAGGGTATCCCCGTGAACAAGAACTATTCCTTTTTTATCATTCCGGAAAATCATTTTTCTTCTAAAAAGCGATCGGGTAAGTATTCTCATAGACCAGATTATCATAGACAGAACTGAAGTGATGTCTTTTCCGGAATAAAGCTGAATGTCAGGTTTTTTGATCTTGAAATTATCCAGAATGTCTTCGATAGTTTCTTTATGCTGACCGGTCGAGATGTAATTGTAGTCTGTCCCTCTCAGGCTCAATTCCTTCATGACAGGGGCCATTTTGATAAGCTGAGCTTTTGTTCCGATAACGATGTGGATCATTTTTATCAGTCCTCTTCGACTTTATCGTAACGCAGTGTGGATATCTGCTCAGAAAGCAGCCCTATCAGAAAGATTATTACGCCCACGCTTATCAGAAAGATAGAGAACTGCGTGTACCTTGCTCCAAGAAGGATTATTTTATAGAACATATGAGCCAGACCTCCAAGTACAAAAATAAGGCTGACGGGTAGAAAAACTTTTAGAGGAGAGAAAAGCATGGTGATCTTAATTATGATCAGAAGAAATCTGAAGCCGTCCCTGAATATCCTGATCTTGCTTTTGCCTATCCTCTTTTTTGTATGTATCGGGCAGTACTTGAGATTATACCCGGCTTTAATTATTGCCAGAGTGGAAGTGGTCGGGTAAGAAAATCCGTTTGGGAACATATAAAGGAATTTTTTGATCACAGAGGTTTTGAATCCCCTGTAACCGCTTGTCAGATCTTCGATCCTGACATTTGTAACATAGCTTGCAAGCCAGTTATAAAAAACATTTGCGATATTCCTGTGAAAAGAGCCTTCTGAAGACGCAGTTCTGGCTCCGACAACACAGTCATAAACGCCCAGCAGCTCAGCGATCTTTTCTATGTCAGCTATTTCATGCTGTCCGTCGGCGTCCATCATAACAACGAATTCTTTCTTAGCATTCCTGATACCTGTTCTCACAGCTGATCCGTTTCCCTTGTTATAGGGGTGAGACACAAGTGTTACTTCAGAGAATTTTGAAACTTCACCGGCTGTGTTATCTGTCGAAGCATCATTCACGACAATAACTTCAAAGTCTTCAAAATGATCTCTCATGAAAGAGATGATCCTGTCCAGAGAAGCAGCTATAGCTTTTTCCTCGTTATAAGCCGGAAGTACTAGTGATACTGGTTTTGAAATCATAACAGCCTCATTATCTGAAATACTCTTTTACCTGATCAATTACAAAATCCGTCTGTTCGTCTGTCATTTCAGGGAATACAGGAAGCGACATGACCTCTTCAGATATTTTCTCAGATCTTGGAAGATCTCCCGCATTGTATCCGAGCTCTTTGAAAGCGGGCTGCATGTGAAGAGGTATCGGATAATGTATTCCGGTTGAAACTTCATGTTCTTCAAGGAATTTGATCAGATCTTTTCTGTACGGTGTTCTTACCGCGCACAGATGATAGACCGATCGTGCAAAAGATTCCTCGTCAATAAAAGCGATACGGTCTTCCAGAGCGTTCTTGTATTTTTTTACTATCTTTCGTCTTTTTTCATTCCATTCTGAAAGGTGTTTCATTTTTACTTTGAGGATCGCGGCCTGCAGATTATCCATTCTTGCATTCGTACCGGGGAACTGATGTTCGTATTTTGTTGTTCTTCCGTGGTCAGAAAGCATTTTTATTTTTTTAAAAAGTTCTTCGTCGTTCGTAACGGCTGCTCCCGCATCCCCGAAAGCTCCCATGTTTTTGCCTGGGTAGAAACTGAAAGACGTCACTTTTGCGTAGCTGCCGACGGGTTTTTTCTTGTATTCCGCAAGATGCGACTGGGCAGCATCCTGAATAACTGTAATTTCCTTATCAGCCACTACTTCTACTACAGCATCATGATCTGCCGGCTGACCGTAAAGATCGACAATTATGACAGCTTTCGTTCGATCTGTCAAAGCTTTTCTGACCTCGTTCGCGTCTATCAGCGCCGTACTGTCGTGACAGTCGGCGAATACCGGTTTCGCACCGCAGTTCACTATGGCTTCAGCGGTCGCTATGAATGTATGCGACGGACATATAACTTCGTCTCCGGGACCAATATTTAAAGATCTCAGTATAAGCTCAAGTGAAGCTGTTCCGTTCGATGTTCCGGCGCAAAAAGCCGCACCGCACATTTCTGCCCAGTTCTTCTCGAATTGCTCCAGCTCCTCTCCTTTTATAAAAGCCGTCCGGTTAATTACGCTGCATAGCGTTATCGATCTCGTCTTTTATTGAAAGATAATTAGCTTTAAGATCAACAAAAGGTATTTTCATCGGCACTCCCGTCTTTCAAATTATCCTGTAATTTATTTTATTAATTCGTTTTTATCAAACTTTATATTTAGAAATTGCTTTTTCCTTATTATAGGATTACAATTCAGTCATGATGAGAAAACCGGATAAAATACGTCTCGAGCTGCTGTCGCCTGCTAAAGATCTGCAGTCAGGTATGCTGGCCGTAATGTCAGGAGCTGACGCTGTTTATATCGGAGGACCAGGTTTCTCGGCCCGTAAAGCTGCCGGAAATTCCTGGGACGATATCGGAAAACTTTGTTCATTCGCCCGTCAGTACTATGCAAGAGTATATGTCGCGATAAATACGATATTCTATGACGGAGAAGAAAATCAAGTTCAGGGTTCACTGAACAAAGCTTATCGATCAGGTGCTGACGCTGTTATAATTCAGGATATGGGAATACTGAAGCTCGATCTTCCGCCCATTGAAATCATTGCTTCGACCCAATGCGGCAATGAAGATGCCGGACGCATAAGGTTTTTGCGGGATTCCGGTTTTTCGCGTGTGATCCTAGCCCGTGAGCTTAGCCTGGAAGAGATACGGAAGATACATAAGGAAGTCCCAGATATTGAGCTCGAAGCGTTCGTTCACGGTGCATTGTGCGTTTCATACTCGGGAAAGTGTTATTTCTCGCAGTTTCTCTCCGGAAGGAGCTCGAACAGGGGAGAGTGCATGCAGGTCTGCAGACTTCCTTTCGATCTTACCGACGAAAAAGGAAATGTGATAGCAGAGAATAAATATCTGCTCTCGACAAACGATCTTTCCATGTCAGGGCATTTGCAGGATATGATCGATGCAGGTGTGACTTCTTTCAAGATAGAAGGAAGGCTGAAAGACGCTCCTTATATCGGCAATGTGACCGCAAAATATTCGCAGGAACTTGACAGGATCGTTGCAGAGAGCAATGGAAAATACTGCAGAGCATCATCAGGCAAAGTGAATTTAAGCTACAGTCCGGACCCCGATAAATCCTTCAACAGAGGTTTTACACAATATTTTTACTATGGTAGGAAAGGATCAGTTATATCAGATAAAGGTCAGAGTTCACTTGGAGAATTTATAGGTAAGGTCAGGAATATAGAAAGAAATCATTTCATCCTTGATCGTGGACACGATCTAAAAAACGGTGACGGTATCTGCTGGACCGGCAGGAACGGGGAAGTCGACGGAGTAAATATTAATTCTGTTGACGGTGAGAAAATATCACCGTTCAAAAAAATGCCTCAATTCATCGGAACTGATATTTTCAGGAACGAAAATCCTTCATTCGAAAAGGCTGTATTATCTGGTGCCGAAAGGCGTGTGGGCGCAGTAATAGACATTTCGGAATCAGAAGGAATTTTCACCATTATAGCGTCTGATGAGGACGGAAATAAGGCGGAATCGCAATTCCCGCACCAAGGAACAAAAGCTAAAGATGCTTCGGTCTCTGAAGAAAATATCAGAAAGCAGATGTCCAAAACAGGGAGTACGATATTCAGTGTTATCAAAATCGGGATAGCATCGGGACAGGATATTTTTATTCCCGTATCTGTTATAAACGGATGGAGAAGAGAAATGCTGAAGATATTATTGGAAATAAGGCTAAAGAACTACATTCGCCCGCCAAAGCTTCAGCCTAAAAGAAAGATTTATTCTCCCGTAGCTAAAATTGACCGGTCTTACAATGTATCAAATCAATTATCCCGCGAATATTACAAGTCTTGCGGTGCTGAAATTGTCGAAAATGCTTATGAGATATCGGAGAGAAAACAGATAAAAGTCCTTATGACATCCAGACATTGTCTGAAATATCATCTCGGTTCATGCTCAAAATACGGAGGAACGGCAAAGATGAGCGAGCCGCTTTGTCTTGTTCTCAATGACCGTAAGTACATCCTTGAATTCGATTGTAAGAAATGTGTTATGAAAATCTGTGTGCCGGATAATCAGTAAAAATTCTTTTACTTTTTGTATAGAAATCGATGTTGATATTATTTATATTTATGGCTCGGATCTAAAGCAGGGATAAATAATTATGAAAAAGATAAGCGCAGATTTTGTAAGGGATCAGATAATAGGCATCGACTCAGTGTTCGAAACCCCGTTCGGGAAAAGGAACCTTTTCTATGCCGACTACACTGCTTCGGGAAGGAACCTGAAATTCATTGAAGAAAAACTTCAGAATATTGAAAAATCTTACGCAAATACACATACTACTGACGATTACTCCGGAGAATACCTGACAACACTTCTTCACGGGGCAGAAAAAAAAATAAAAGAGCTTGTAAATACGGATGAAAATTACAAGATAATCTCGGTCGGATCAGGATCGACAGGCGCTCTGAAGAGGCTTCAGGAGATACTAGGTATATACATACCTCCCCACACAAAAGACAGGATGTTTTCTTCAATAAAGAGTCTGGGCTGTGAATCCTGCAGCATCCTTGAAAAGATAAAGATCGACAGGCCGGTCGTTTTCATAGGTCCTTATGAACACCACACAAATGAAGTTATGTGGAGAGAGTCTTTCGCGGATATAGTGGTTATTGAACTTGACGATGAAGGTGAAATTGACAAGGAAATGCTTGATCTTGAGCTGAAAAAAGATAAGTACAAAGATAAAGTGAAATACTGTTCTTTCTCGGCCGGATCAAATATTACAGGTATTATAACAGATACATATGAACTTGCGAAAATAGCTCATAGTAACGGCGCATATATTTTCTTTGATTTTGCAGCAGTCGCACCTTATACCGATATTAATGTGAGAAAAAATGAAACAAGTTATTTTGATGCGGTTTTTTTCTCGCCGCATAAGTTTCTCGGAGGTCCGGGAAGCGCCGGAGTGCTCATCTTCAGAAAAGAACTGTACCGTTCGGATCTTCCTCCTACAACTGCAGGCGGAGGAACAGTCGACTTCGTAGGTTTTACGGATCAGGATTATTCCAAGGACATTGAAACAAGAGAAAAGGCAGGCACTCCTCCCATTCTTCAGACAATAAAAACAGCTTTTGCAATGGAGTTGAAAAGCAGGATAGGTACCAAAGAGATCGAAAAACTGGAGGATAGAAATAAGAAGCTTTTCTTCGGTCATTTCAGGAACAGCGGTAAAGTTGAGATAATGGGGAATAAAAATCCGCATAAGAGAATTGCGATTGTGTCTTTCAATATTAGGCATCTCGACAAATACCTTCATCCAAGATTGGTAACAAGGCTTTTAAGCGACCTTTTCGGGATTCAGTCAAGGGCCGGCTGTTCATGTGCGGGACCCTACGGTCACAGACTTCTCCATATTTCAAATGAAATGTCTTTGAAATACAGGGAAATTGTCGTTGGTGAAGGTATCTCCGGCGTAAAACCCGGATGGGTAAGAGTAAATCTTCACTGGATATTCACAGAAAATGACGTAAGGTACATAATTGATGCAATAGAATTCATAGCAGAATATGGTGAAAGGTTCCTTAAATTGTACGGTTTTGATCCAGTCACTTCAGAATGGAGGTATATCGGGCATAAAAGCAGTTTCAGAGAATTCAGTATAAACGACGATTTCGATACAGAAAAAATATCTCTTAATGATATTGAAAAATTCAGAAAAGACTATATGAGTATCGCGAAGGAGACAGCAGAGAAACTTGGCAAACCTTCAAAAAAAGATTTTCTGAAGTATGAAAGAAAAATCGAGGAACTGAAAAATTTCTATCACTGTATTGAAATTAAACGGAGAGACAATGCTTAAATATTTATTTTTGATACTGATGCTGTCAGCTGCCGAAGTAAAAGCTGATAATTTCTTCGCAGACGGAATTGAAGCCTATCAGAAAGGTATGGTAATTCAGGCTATATCTCATTTTGAGAAATCAGTGAAAAAAAATCCCGGATTTGCGGAGGGGTATTATAATCTCGGCGTCTGCCATGTGAAGCTGGGTGATTATGATAAGGCGATCATTTATTACAATCAGGCTATTGCCGTCAATAAGGATTATCACGAGGCTTATCTTAACAAAGCCATAGCATACCGTAAAAAAGGTTACTATAACCATGCAGTTGAATCCTATCTGAAGGTCGCGGAACTAAATCCCGGTTCGCCGGCGGCATATAAAGGACTCGGAGGTGTATATCATGTTCTGAAAGATTACGATGAGGCTCTTGCGTATTACAGGAAAGCTCTTGAACTCGACCCGAATTCCGCCGACATCAATAACAATATCGGAGCGTCTTTATATGCTAAAGGTTTCATGGAAATGGCGTTGAATCATTATATGAAAGCGATAGAGCTTGATAAAAATCACGCAGATGCATATTACAATATCGGGATCGTTTATGAAACAATGAAACAGAGAGATAAAAATCTTTTCTACACAAAGAAAGCTGCAAGGCTGGGACATAAAGAAGCTCAGCATTATCTGAACAGGAAAAAAGTAAAATGGTAGCTCTTTCGAAAATAATTCAGATATCAGTTAAGGCGGCACGCGCAGCAGGAGAAGTGATCAGAGAATCCGAGCCTTCCGGAATTACAATAAAATCACCTTCGGATTACATAACAGAAACAGATGTCAAATGTCAGGATATGATAAAAAATATCATCCTGCAGGAATTTCCGGACCATAACTTTCTGGCCGAGGAGGACGGCGGCAGCTTTGAGCCCAAAAACGATCTGTGGATAATCGACCCTCTAGACGGAACGACCAATTTTATACACGGACTGAAGCACAGCGCCGTTTCAATAGGTTTTTATACGGAAGGCGATATTCAGGCAGGTGTAATATATGACCCTTACTCAGATGAATTTTTCCATGCCTTTAAGGGAGGAGGATCGTTTTTGAACGGAAGTAAAATTCAGGTATCGTCCCCTAAAGTAATAAGTCAATGTCTGATAGCCACCGGTATGCCATTCAGAAGACCCTGTAAGAGAGATAAATATTTTACCTGTCTGTCGGAAATACTAGCTTCATCTTCAGGAATACGCAGAATGGGAAGTGCGGCACTTGATCTTGCCTATGTTGCTGCGGGAAGGTTCGACGGATTCTTTGAAGGGTGGCTGTCACCTTGGGATATGGCCGCAGGAGTTGTAATCGCGAAGGAAGCGGGAGCAGCTGTAAGTGACTTTAGGGGAGAAGGCGGTTTTCTAAACAACGGGTGCATTATATGCGCGCAACCGGCCGTTTTCGGGGATATGTTCAGAATAATAAATAAACACTTAAAGGATGAGCAGTAATGTTTGACAGAATTGCGAAGTATTACGATCTTATAATGAGCCCTTTTGATTATCAGGAGCTCGTTGACTGTCTAGATGATCTTATCTTGTCGTCAGGAGGAAAAAGGACAAATATACTGGATGCCGGCTGCGGTACTTCCGAGGAGCTTGTCTACTTCAGGCAGCTTGGTTACAAAGTGTCAGGTTTCGACATCAGCCGTGAAATGGTGAATATTTCCAGGAAAAAATTGCCCGGAAGCGAATTTGCCGTCGGCGATATGAAAAATTTCAGATCGGACAAAAAATATGATAATCTGATATCAGTTTTCGATACTGTGAATTACCTTAAAAAAACCAAAGATCTGTTATCGTTTTTCAGAGGCTGTAATAAAGTTTTAAATGAAGACGGTCTTCTCCTGTTCGATTTTAATTCGATCTACGGTCTTGTAAATGAATGGGAAGGGGTTAAGATCGAGGAGACTGAAGATTTTTTTATTTCCTATGATTCCGAATTCGATATGGACACTCTTATTCTGGAATGCAGGATGAAGTTCTTTATAAAGGAAAAGGACGGAAGGTTCGTCACTTTTGAGGAAACTCATTATGAAAGAGGCTATTCACCAACAGAGATAAAAGAGCTTCTAAAACAAAACGGATTTAAATTAGTAAAACTGCTTCCTTTCCTGAGCAGAAAGCAGACGCGGAACAAGAAACTTGACAGGTATCAGGCAGTAGCTGTAAAAACAAATGAGGTGTGAATTGAGTATTGAAATTCTGAAGTATATACTGCCACCGCTGATAGGTGCGCTGATCGGGTTGCTTACCAACTATCTCGCAATAAAGATGCTTTTCAGGCCGTTCAATCCTGTGATCATCTTCGGGCTCAGGATTCCTTTTACTCCGGGGGTAATACCCAAAGAGCACGATAATCTTGCCGAGAAAATTGGGAACACTGTCGGGGATCACCTTCTGACGAACGATTCGCTTCATGAACTATTCAGAAAAGAATCTGTAAGAAGAAAGATATACGATGCTCTCGAAAATATGTACGGTCAGTTCGGAATTCTCTCGTCCTTCATAACATCCGATATTAAAAAGATGATCTCTGATAAAGTGATCGAAATGATGGATAAAGAGCTTCCCGCAGTACTAGAAGAACTTGACATCAGGGAGACGGTAAAAACAAAAGTAAGAGAATTTTCACTTGAAAGGCTTGAAGAGATAATCCTGAGCGTAACGAGAACACAGCTTGCATATGTAACTTATTTCGGCGGAGTGCTCGGGTTCATAATAGGATGTTTTCAGCTCTTTGTATATCTGATATGAATTATGTAAAAACAGGGATGAAAGATTATGGCAAAAAAAAGCAGAATGAAAAAAAGCAGTAAGAAAAGCAAAGGAGGTTTCTTTGCCCGCATTTTCGATATTTTCACGGCACTGATTATTCTTGTAATTGCAGCAGCTGCTGTTTGGTATTTTATGTTCTATGACCATGATAAAAATGTCAGGACCGGTGAAAAAATTGAAAATCTTAAAGATAAAAAAGCGTCTGCTGCCTCGGAAAAAGAACAGAAATTCGATCCGGCGGCGGACGATGCCGAACAGAACAGAATTGACGGCGAGTATTTTGACGGAGAGGATGAAATGACCGCACAGTTCGAAGATGAATTCGCCTCAAATTTCGAACAGAAAAGCGCAGATCCGACCGTATCCGTACCTCTAAATTTCGCGGTTTCGGTCAATAAGTGGGCGTCAAAATATGAGGGCCTGAAATTCAGGCTCGGTGCCGATCCGGATAAAGACAGAGCTGCGGACAATTCACATCTTATATGTGCTATATGGAGAAATTCCGCTGCAGAGAACAAGATGAAGTTCAAAGGTTACATGGATTCAAAAGAAATACTAAAAAATTCATCAAAGTTAAAGAAAAACGATATCAGGAACGGAGATCTGGTAGTATTGAATGACGGAATGTTCGGAATGATAACGGATGTTTCATCCCCAGACAGTTTTAATGTTATTTACGCGTCGGAATCAAAAAATAAAGTAGTTAAATCAGACACGCAGGGATTGAGCTATTACTGGCTTAAACCTGAAAATTTTAAGGGATTCTACAGATTAAATAAAGATATACTTAATTGATCAGAAAAAAGATAATATTCGCTGTTTTTGACACGCTTCACCATGAGTATAGGGGGTACAAGGTCGCGCGTAGCTTTTTGAAAAACGGCTATGAGGTCAAAGTAATAGGTATCAGGTATGATAATGATGAACTTAAAGGCTGGGAAGGGATAGAAAACGAGAGGATCAGACTTTTTAAAACTCTGCCGCTTGTCCTTAACATTATGATATTCTGGGTAAAACTTTTCTTGGTTCTTATTTTCGAAAAATGCACGGTCCTCTATTCTCACGACATCTTTCCTCTGCTTCCTGTTTTTTTTGCGTCGAGACTCAAAAGGAAACCTTATATCTACGACGCTCATGAATTCTGGCACGGAAATTCGCAGGTCGAGGACAGACCCGCGGCTAAAAAATTCTGGACCAGTTATGAAAAGGCCTTTATTAAAGGCGCAAAAAGTGTCATCACAGTATCAGCACCTATAGCGAAAGAGCTCGAAAGTATATACAGGATTAAGGAAGTTCGTGTCTTTACGAACCTGCCGTTAAAGAAAGATATCCCTGCAAACAAGGATATTCTTCACGATACTGCAGGTATCGATAAG
>ERZ795048.3243-NODE-3243-length-12318-cov-5.287776_pt1 | contig 12318 bp, 9 predicted proteins | sample MGYA00375132_ERZ795048 | MGnify/ENA primary metagenome ERZ795048 (study PRJEB30177, sample SAMN05720225) | activated sludge metagenome | isolation source: Anaerobic digester | place: Hong Kong | collected 2014-12-17 ...
CTCTTCAACAAGTTGATCCATACTTTTTCCCGATGCTAAAAAGGTTTGTACATCGAGGTTATCGAGGTCGTTTTTTATTTCGGGGTGAGCAATCAACATTTCAGCCATATATACATCGGGGTGGGCTTTCGAAATAAACGGATGTGCCAGCGAAACCACAAAGCCACCTACAACAATCCATATCGGGATTAAGAGGGCAAAAATGGTAAAACGCTTTTTATTTAGCTGTTTCTCTTCGGGTTTTAGCGCTTCTGTTGGTTCGTCAATAACATTGAATGGGCACGAGTGATCGCACAATTTGCACTGTATGCACTCACTCGGGGTAATGGTCATGTGGTGCTTCGAAAATTTCGACATCCACCCCAACAACACACCATAAGGACAAAGAAAACGGCAATACGGACGTGCCACAAACAAGCCCATCAGCAAAAATGCAATACCTAAAACAATCATACTAAATTCGGCACCCAATCTAAAAATACCCACAAACGGATCGTAGCGGCAAATAATAAAGTCGGACGCTGTTGCAGCCAACAACACTGCCAAACCGAGGTAGATATAAGGAATAAAGCTAAGCGCTTTGTTCAGCCAAGCAGGTATTTTAATGGGTTTAACTATTACCAAATCCTGAATAACGCCCAGCGGACAGGCAGCAGCACAAAACACACGACCGAAAAAAAGACTGAACAGCAAGGGAAGTAAAAAAAACAGCAAAATGGGAATTGAAATAGCATAAGCAGGGTCGAACAAAGTAAGTGCCACATTTTGAATAGAACCGACCGAACACACGCATCCCTCGCGAAAAAAGCCAAAATAAGCTAACGAGAAAATGCTCAACAATAAAATGCCCTTGCGCGACCTTTTGCGAAGTACAAACCAAGCAGCCAACGACATTACCAAAACCAGCACCCCCACATCAACCCATTCGAGGGCGGTCATCCTTGCTTCGGGCGCCGTTACCGATGGTTGGGTGTATCCGGTTTCAAACTCAGGCTTCGGAAAACGTTGCATTTGAGCATAAAGGCTTCCTCCAACCAACGAGGGAAGTACAATTAGCACTATACCAACAACTATTCTTAATTTCTTATACATTTCTGTCCTTCTTTATTCCTAATACTACTCTTTCAAGTTTGCAGATAAAACCCCTCGCCTTAAAGAGGCTATGTAGGGCATCACGGGTTTGTCCATTTCGACGGGCTGCCGGCCACAAAATCGCCTTTTATCAAATACGGTTGGCTTGCCGGTACGCGCTTAAACGCATCCGACGGACACACTCGGGCTATTGCACAGTCGTTACAATCAACACACACATCGTGGCGTACCTGCAAGTGTAACGAGCCATTGCCAAACGATGTGCAACCGGCCACACATTTTCCGCAGCCAATACACAAATCTTCAATAATTTTATATTCGAAATAAGGCTCTTCAATAAACTTGCGTTCAATGGCTGCTGTGGGGCAAAGGTGATTTTCGGCACCTGTATGCAAATCAACTACCCCAGGTTTAAAATAGCCACCACACAAATCGCAGTATCCGCACAAATCGTAAGCATGCACACATTTTACGGCCGAAACGGGCAAAACACAATCGGTAGCGCAGCGACCACATTGGGTACACTCAAACGGATCGATTTGCCAAACTGTTTTTTCACCTTTGGCATTTTTTAAGGCCATTCCGGCCAAGCCTCCCAAAGCTACTGCAGCGGTAAGCCGCATGGTGTCGGCCAAAAAATTACGACGGTTTACATTCTTATTGTCCATGGCTTACAGTTTTTTTTCGGGCAAGGTACAAGCTTCAAACTTTTTGCAGTTTCTGCAAATTTTAAGGTCGGCACAACTTCGCCCTTCAGTTTTTACATTACGTTTTAGCAACAAAAAACCAGTAAGCAGCACCAATCCACCAAGCATTCCGTAGCGAAAAACATTATCGATGAATTCCTTCCTTTTCATAATTGTTCTCTCCCCTAGTTGTTTTGCGTTTCCATTTTCTTTTCAAAAATCCTAATCAGTTGCTGTTCGGTGTCGAGAGCAACAATGGTTTCACCTATAGCAGCAATTTCCGATGCCTCGATGTTGTTTCCAAAAGCCGATGGAGGAGCCACTACCGAAAGCAGGTCGCCATTTCGAGAATAAATTTTAATGCGTGGCATACTTTTTTCGCTGGTAACAATACGCCCATCGTTTAAAGTGCAAATTTGAGCCGGATTGCAACATCCCGAGAAACCTTCAATTGTAAGCGATGCTTTATCCCACGAGCCGGCCAAAGCTCCCCTGCGTGTATATTGTTGCAAAGCATGCATTCCGGGGTTCACAACCCACAATTCGTTATCATTGTTTACAGCCAAATCGAACCTTGCACTGGGTACAATAAAGCCATGCAGGTTTTCGATGCCCGATATGCCTTCAATCTCGGCTATCAATTCTTCATTCTTAAAAATATAAACAAGGCGTTTGCCGGCATCAGCAACCACAATATCGCCATCCCAAAAGGCCACCGATGTGTAAACAGAGCTATCCGAAACAATTGGAGTTGAATAGCCGAAGTTACCGGAATGGTCGAAAACACTAACTTGTTTCTTTCCGGCAATTGCAATATTAGTAGTACTGACAGCCACCGCGCGCGTATCGGTTGGAACACTAAAACTGCTTAGCAATCTCCCTTCGGGGCTTATTACCGATAAGTTGCTATTTGCAACAAGGTATATTTTACCATCAAAAGTTGTCAAGCCTGCCCTGCCATTCAACTTTACTTTTATCTGTCGTTTTTCGAAATGACTAACAAGCGTTGAATCAACCTGTTTAAACTCATCAACATTGTATTCGTACGGATTTTGCTTTGCCTTTTTGGGCTTGCTGTTCACATATTCAAGGGCAATAACGGCTACAATGAGCAAAGCCAGTATAATTAGAAAATATTTAATGTATTTCATATCATCACTGATTACATTCTTTTTATTTCATTTTCAATGTATTGCTTAAGGATTTTGGCATCAGGAAGCTTTAACATATACTCATTAACAAACAAGTTTTCGTCCATTCCAGCAGTAGCATATTTCACAAGGGCCTGATCCTTCTCAGCCACTAATAAAATACCAACAGGAGTATTATCTTCGATTTCACGTATCTCAGTTTTGAAGTAGTTAAGATATGTGTTCAGTTGAGCTATATCTCCATGTTCAAATTCACCAATTTTAAATTCAATTAACACATGGCATTTTAAAACTCTGTGATAAAACACCAAATCAATAAAATAATATTTCTCTCCAATAAGAATTCGTTTTTGTCGAGCTTCAAAACAAAATCCATAGCCCATTTCTAAAATGAATTGTTGAAGGCTATCAAGCAGTGCTTTTTCAATATCCGACTCCTCAACAATTTCTTTAATAGGCAAATCTAGAAATTCAAAAGCATAAATATTTTTAATAATATCAGAAGGCCGTTGCGGCTTTATGTTTCGACGAACTACGTCTATCAGTTTCTTGGGAGCTTCTGATAAACCGCTCCTTTCAAATAATTTGCTTAATATCTGTCGTTTTAACTCTCGAACACTCCATGATGCTTTAATACATTCAATCTCATAAAACGTCCGCTTAATAGACTCACTTACAGACAGCAGCAACTCAATGTGCGAATATGAAAGTTTACTTAAAATTTTCTCCCCAGGAACAATAAGCTCTGATTTATCATTTGTAGATTCTCTTCTTTCCTTAATCTCTTCTGCTTTTAAAATTCCAATGATTTCTGAAATGGGGGACAGTGACCCCCGAATTATGTCAGAAAGTTGCGGATAAAATAAATAGAATTGCCTATATCTCCTTAAACTTCTTTCTTCCATGCCTTTGATATCTTTCAAGTTCAAGGAGAGTGTTTTTAACAAACCTACGCCATAGTCTGCCCTATCTTTTCCATTCTGCTCATATTCTACTATATAGAAACCAATCAACCAGTTGCGTATTGTCAGCATCTGATTTACTGCATTTACAGCAGAAATCTGCAACTGAAAATGTAGTTGTTGTATGCTAATTATTAACTGATTGATATTATCCATCTAGTTTCCAATATTTATACAAACCATTCTATCGGCATCGCGCAGCACCATGTAACCATCGGCAATGGCCAGTGGTGCCCAGGCGTCGTGTCCATCTTCAATAATAATCTTACTGTCGAAATGTTGATAGCCACGTGTATCGGCTTTAATAATATGCAAAGTACCATCGTCGTTTAGCAGGTAAAATTTCCCATCGGCCCAAATGAATGGCCCCAACCCAAAACGGTGCTCTTTATCGCTGGCCCAAATGATTTTTGTTGGATCGCTCGGGTGTACGCATACCAATTGATTTCGCCAGGCTCCACCATCCTTGGGCATGATACCAAAAAGATGCCCTTGCCAAAAAATAGCACTTTGTTGTTCGGTAGCCAGCCCATCGCGCGGTTTATATTGAGTTAATACTTTGGTTGAAAATTTTCCATTTTGTTCTTCGAGTTGAACCATCATACTTCCGGCACCATAACCTGCGCTGAAAAATATTTTACCATCGGGCATGGCTACCGGAGAAGGGGCTATAACGTTAGTATTCCACTCGGGTAATGTCCAAAGCACCTCACCTTTTTCCGATATTCCGACAGCACCGCCAACGGCTGCATACAAATACATTTTTGTTCCATTAAACACATAAGGCAAAACCGACGAATGTGACATTTTCCAGTTTTGAGGATTTGGAACTTCCCAAATTTTCTCACCTGTAGCACAATCAACAGCAATCAAAATTGCCTTGCCACCTGTTGCAATAATAGCTTTGCCATTATCAATTAAAGGGCATTGCCCGGTGTACCAGAGCGGAGTTTCGCTTTCGTATTCTTTTTCAACATCGATACTCCATAGTAAATTACCGGTTTCGCGTTCGAGGCACATCACATGGCACCTGGGCCCCATTGTTAAAATGTAGTCGTCGGTTACAGCCGGAACTGTGCGGCTCATTCCATGATTACGTTTAATGCTTACCTTATACCAACGTCGCCAAAGCTCATCACCCGAGCGCAGATCGAAACAATGTAGCATATCGGCACGTTCATCTTCATCGTAATTAAGCAGGTAAACCTTTCCTTTATATATGGCAGGGCCTGCATGCCCTTCTCCCAACTCGTGCTGCCATATAATTTCGCCATTATTGCCCGAAAAATCGTCGATCAATGCATTACCGGTTTTGTAAATATTATCGAAATCGGGGCCTCTGAACCTAGGCCACGAATCGGTTAACGAAGCATCGCTATTTTTAAATCGTTCAAAAAATTCACCAATATTTATAATTTCTGAGAGCAAGTTTCCTTTTCCACGTTCATCGAGCCCCGGCAAAGTTTCAGTAAAATTATGGGTGGGACTATAAAACAGGTACCAAGCCGTCATTAACGTAAAAATTAATGCTGTTGCAACAGGAATGGCTTTAAAAAGCTTATTGTTCCGTTTCATACCCCCAATCTATTTATTAAGCTTTAATGTTATACACAAAAAGTTTTTCGCCATGGCGAATGTACATTTTCCCTTCATAAATGGCCGGATGTGCCCAATGAGGACCAGTACCGCCCGAAACCCTGAAACTACTTATCAGTTCAAACTTATCGGGATTGGGTTTTACCAAACCAACAAAGCCGGGTTGCTCGGTATAAATGTACAACAAACCATCGGCAGCCACTATGCTCCCTTTGTTCCGAAAACGTTCTTCGTATAGCAATTGGCCGGTATCGAAACTAATTGCACACCAATTGCCACGGCTGTTGTTCTCCCAATTTGATCCATAAATTACGCCATCAATTAAAACAACACCACCGTGATGATTATCGAGCATTTTATCTTTCCACAAAAATTCAACTCCCGACAAATCGTCATTCATCTTGAATTTTGCACCGGTATGGTTATAACCGCTCGAAACATAGAGAAAACCATCGTGATAAATGGGCGAAGTGCAATTGATTACGCCACCTGCATTGTCCCATTCCGAATCGTCGATCTCGAAAAAGTTGTAGTGCCATTCCATTTCGCCATTATCGGGATTAACACCAAAAAGGTATTTGGCTGTTAGGTTAACTATTTGTTTTTTGCCGTTTTGTTCTATTAAAATTGGCGACACATAAGCCAAAACATCGTTAAGCGATTTTGTTTGCCAAATTTGTTTTCCGGTTTCGGCATCGAGGGCTACCATAGTTGTTTTGGAACCTGCCGTGGTGAAAATCGCTTTGTCGTCGACCAATAAAATCGATTCGGCCACCCCCCATGTGCCCACCGAACCTTCGTTCTCGGCAAAAGCATCATTTGCCCAAACTTTTTGGCCATTTGAAGCATTTATACACACCACGCTTCCCATTCCTGTACTTACGTATATTTTTCCGTCGCGAATGGTAGGTGTTGAACGGGTGTCGGGAAAAGTTTGATTCCATGCACGGCCGAGTGTGATTTGCCATTCAATATTACCCTCACTATTAATACACGAAAGGCAATCGAGCGAATCAACCATTCCGGTAATGTATAATTTATTGTTGTAAATTACAGGACTTGACCATCCCAAGCCAATACCATCGATTGTATGAAGCAACTCGGGGCCTTCTTCGGGCCATTGCTGTAAAAGACCACTTTCGGGGAAAATACCGTCGCGATGTGGACCTCTCCATTGAATTACCTGAGCAGTAAGCATCAATGGCATCACAAAAACAAACAAAGATAAAATTCTCATTGAAAAGCAGTTATATGATTATTTGATTTTATAAGCAACCAACGCATCGCCATGTCGAAGGTATAAGATCCCATTATTGATTACAGGGTGTGCCCAATGCTGAGCAGTACCATGTGTTACTTTTGCTTGTCCTTTAATTTCAAAAGCATCAGGACTGGCACTGGCTAAAACCAGCTCTCCACGATCGCTGTAAATAAACAACATACCGTCGGCAGCAATTACGACACCGTTTCCGGGTGTTTTCGAACTCCATTTTTGCTCACCACTTTGAGCATCGACACAATACCAACCACGGCTTTTATCGCCCGAGCCATACAAGTAACCATCAATTAGAACTGTTCCTCCCATTCTATTATCGAGCGATGAGTTGAACCATTTTTGTGTTGCACTGCTGCCGTCCTCGTTCAGCTGTAAAGCAACAGTACCCTGGCCATAACCGCTGGTACAATAAAGCATTCCGTTACTAAAAACAGGAGTGTTAGCATGTACACTCCATTGGTTGGGTTGATAATGGCTCCATAAAAACTCGCCGGTTTCAGCATCGACACCAACAATGTGGCTGGCCATCATGGTAACCAGCAATTTACGATATTCAAACTCGATTAACCGGGGTGTGCAATATGCCGAAAGCTCGCCTTTGGCTGCCGAGGTCCATACGGGTTCGCCTGTTTTACTGTCGAGTGCAACAATATTTTGTTCTTTTCCACCGGGCGAAAGGTACAATAAGCCGGCATCAACTACAACCGTTTCGGTTACACCCCACTGGATATTTTTCCCATCGGTATTAGCAAGCATATCTTTCTTCCAACGTAACTTACCTGTTAATGCTTCAAAAGCATATATTACCCCCTGCCCGCTGTAAATATAAAGCCAGTCGCCAACAATTACCGGAGTAGAACGTGCCCCATTGTAGCTTTCGTAAAATTCTGTTCCATAAGGGTAACGTTTCACTTCCTTTCCTTCCAAATCGAGCACAAAAATATAACCTTCTTGCCCTATCATTGTTGAAACAAAAATATGGTTAAGTGCAAACGCCGGCGACGAATGCCCCTCGCCCAAGCCCTCGAATACCCACAAAACTTCAGGGCCACCTTCGGGCCACGATTTTAACAAGCCCGTTTCGGGATATACACCATCGGTTCCATTGCGCCAAACAGTTGCTGTTTGTGCAAAAAGACTAGTATTTAAAACAATGGCAAGTGCCATAAAAACTATGCTTTTGTTCATGGTCTATTATTTATAAGTTGAATATTGTGTTTTTACAGGTGTTAAAAATAAACAACAAAACTTCGTATAAATATATGAAAAGATTTTTTAACAACCCGATAACAAACATTGACAGTAACAAGCAGGTTATCCCCTAATCGGCAACCAACATAACCATCGAAACCGGAGGAACAAAAACCGAATGGGTTTCGTATTGGCTTAAACCATTTTCGTCGATAGCAAGGCCATTTACAATGATTTTCCAATTTCGTTTTTTTACTGGGAACACAACAGGTGAAGCATTATTATTGAAAATGATTTGAATGTTTTTCCAAGAATCACCATTGGCATACTCGCCAATTTTGTAGGAAACAACCCCCGGTATGTATTTGCTTGAGAAGCTAAGGTGTTGCTGAATTAATTCGGTGTGGTGCATCCTAAAAGCCGGATGTTTTTTTCTTATATCGATTAATTTTTTGAAGTAAGTATGCACATACGAGAACAAGGCTTTGCGACTCCAGTCGATCATGTTGTAATCGTCGCCCGATTTGTAGGTATTGCCATGCCCTTTTTTAGTTCGCAACATCTCAACTCCTGCATGTAAAAAAGGTATTCCTTGCGAAGTAAGCAACACAGCACCGGCAAGACAGGCCATACGGGCAAGTTCCTGCAATTTGGCATCGCTGCGCGAAAGTTTAAGTTTATCGTAAAGCGTATAATTATCGTGGCACGATATGTAATTTACACTTTGCTGTGGCGATGCAGCCCATGCCCAACTGTGCCCTTCGATATAGCCATAATTGATTTGTGGATGCTCGGTTGCAGCCACAACTGCAAACTTAACCGATTCTTCGTTAATTGTTTGCCCACTGGCAAAACCAATACTGGCAGCATTTCCCCAATGGCCTTTCATGGCGTCCCTAAAATCGTCGTTAAAAACAGCAATTCTTGTTAGCCTTTGCACGTTGGTTTTAAGTGCTCTTGCATTTTCGGGCATGGGGCTTTGTGCAGCAGCCCATCCTTCGCCATACAACACAATTCGCTCATCAATTTTATCTAGCTCAGCACGTAAAGCATTCATGGTATCAATATCAATTATTCCCATTAAGTCGAACCGAAAGCCATCGATATGATATTCCTGAGCCCAAAACTTTACTGAATCGATAATATATTTGCGCACCATGCTGCGTTCCGAAGCAATTTCGTTACCACAACCACTGGCATCGCTAAAAGTGCCATCTGATCGTTGACGGTAAAAGTACCCCGGAACAGTTTGGTTGAAAGATGAGTGATTGGTTAGGCCAGTATGATTGTAAACCACATCCATAATCACACCAATGCCTTTTTGGTGAAGTTTGCGAATCAATTGTTTAAACTCGGCAATACGCACAGTACCATCGGCTGCATTGCTCGAATACGAACCTTCGGGCGAATTATAATTTAGAGGGTCGTAGCCCCAGTTGTATTCGTTATTTTCGGGGCGCGACTCGTCAACTGTGAAAAAATCGCTAACAGGTAACAAGTGCACATGACTTATTCCCAGCTCAATCAAGTGGTCGAGCCCTGTTTTAACACCTTCGGGCGAACGGGTCCCCTCCTCGGTAAAAGCCAAATATTTACCCTTATTTTCAATTCCCGAAAAGGGATCGATGCTGAAATCACGAACATGCAACTCGTACAAAACCATGTCGGTATAATATTTGGGCAAAATATTTTGATCTGTTTCCCAGCCATCGGGGTTTGTACGCGAAAAATCGCAAAACATGGCACGTTTACCATTAAGGCCAACTGCAAAAGCATACGGATCGGGTATCTCGTCCATCCAATTATTGTCAATCAAGCATTGAATTGTGTAGTAAACACCATGCCACTTACCTGGCAGTTCGGCTATCCAAACACCATTGTTTTTGATCAAATCTTCGAGGTGCACATGGTTGTCGCCCCAACTTTGCCTGTAAACCCTTAGGATTACCCGCTGAGCTGTTGGAGCCCATACCCTTAACGTAGTTAACATGTTTTCGCAATATGCACCCAACGGTTTGGCATCAAAATGCCCGTAAGTTGAAAAGTCGATATGCCCAAAGTTCCATTTCATTTACGCGCCTTTTTAAAAAGTGTGGGTTTTAGAACAATATAGCTGCTTTTTTGGTTTTGCGTTTTATTGTAAATAAACTCAATACGTAATTGACTAAATTTTTTTAAACTATTATCGAAGCTATAAAAGGGTTCGAGAGCAACCGGCAGATGATGGGTTTTACCATTCTCGAGGAACAAGGGATAAATATTTCGTGTATTTACAGCTTTGATCTTAAAAGCTTTAGTTTTACGACCATGCTTGAACCTTATAACCGGATTTTCAATATCGATAGCTTTTGCACTTTTATTTTCAATAATTATATGGACTGTATCGGGATGATAAGCTTTGTTTTTCTCGACCCTTACAGTTACTCTTTTTCTATATTTTTGTATTGAAAATTTTTGTTTGATCATAAACAAATAAGCAACAACAGCCATTATGATCATAACGATAAAAATCCAGATCAGCTTGTCACCTTGCGGTCCAATTATTTCAATTTGCAAAAGCCTAATGTACATTGTTGTTTTATAAAAAATAAGCAGTAAAAATAAGTAAAAAACGAAAGGAGCTTTAATGTTATTCAGTTTATTTACTACTCAATTCAAAAATGGTGATTTCAGGTCTTATACCTATACGCCCCGGAAATCCAATTCCACCAAAACCACGGTTTACATACAGCAACTTGCCGTCTTGTTCGTGCATCCCGCTCCAGTTACGGTAACGATATTTTACAGGGCTCCACTTAAATAGTTTAGTTTCGATACCAAGTTGCATGCCGTGGGTATGGCCACTCAAGGTAAGATTAACGGGAGCATAAAAACCGAGCACCTGTTCGGTCCAATGCGATGGATCGTGCGAAAGTAGGATCACAAAATTGGAATCGCTAACTCCGGCAAGTGCTTTCGATAAGTCGCCGTACTGAGGAAAAGGAGCAATGCCCCAATTCTCGACCCCGGCAATTACAATCGAATCGTTTCCGCGCAGAATAGCTGTGTTCTGGTTTTCGAGAATCGTAAAACCTATCGAATTTAAAATATCCCGTAGTTTTAATTCATCAGCTTCTTGGTCAATTTGAGTTAATTGCCTTGCATAATGCGCATAGTCGTGGTTGCCCAAAACAGCAAATTTTCCGTAAGGAGCTTCAATTGCTTTTAATAATTCAATGTATGGAATGGCTTCCGACGAGCGATTGTTTACCAAATCGCCAGTAAATAACAGCAAATCGGGGTGCTCTTTTTGCAACATCTCCAAGCCCTTTTCAACCTGCATAATACTCCCGAAAGTTCCCAAGTGCATATCCGATAGCTGAGCCACGGTAAAACCATCGAACGATGCGGGGATATCTTCATGCTCAACCACAACACGGTGTACTTTGTAATGCGAAAAGCCAAACAATACGCCGTAAAGCACTAAAACAAGTGTTATCGCCCCAATAAAAAGTAAAGTACGAGCTACGTTTTTATTCCGCTTTGGAAAAGCACGGTTTTTTGGCTTAAGTAGCGAAACAAAAATCCACACAAACAACCTGGCAATATCTTCGATACCAAAAAAGAAAACCGAAAACAGCAATAGCAGAAAAATGGCAGTAAGCATTCCAATAAGCAGATTAAGCCACAGCGAAACATTTCCGTAATCGCTTGTTTGCCGTTGCCATATAAGCAAAATGCCTGCTACAAAAACAGCCAATAAAATGCCATAAGAAATTATAAGTTTCGATGTTGGCGTTTTAAATGCTGCCCTAAATCCCAAAAAGGAATAGGCGATTAATGTGATTAAAATAAGTAGGCTTACAATCAAAATCATGATGTCATTTTTTTGCTGAACTTAACGAAAATTTGTTTGTTATTGATGCGCATTGATAGTGATTTTCTTTCCGGTTACGAACTAGATAATTACAGGAATCCGAGGCGACAAGCATCACGTTAACCGCAATAGAGTAAACTATAGTGATGCAACCAGTAATTATTATGATTTAATAATTTTTTCGATCTTGCTTTCAACAATATCCTTGATCTCAAACGCTAGATTTTTATATTCTACGGTCTCGTCTTGGTCGGGAACATACATATCACCTGGATATCTAACATCTACACCAAAATCACTCAGTTCTTTTGGATCGATATCTAAAAAGTCTTTGTCGAAATCAGTGCACTCAGATAGTAAATACTCAATGCTATGTGTCTTTTTAACTTCAACGCCATTGGCAATTAAAAAAGCTTTTAAGAATTTCACAACGGCTTGTTGACAGTGAAAACAAACAGATGATGTAGCAATGATTTCATATTCTGTCAATTTATCGATGTCCAATAAA
>ERZ795048.3245-NODE-3245-length-12305-cov-5.359102_pt1 | contig 12305 bp, 12 predicted proteins | sample MGYA00375132_ERZ795048 | MGnify/ENA primary metagenome ERZ795048 (study PRJEB30177, sample SAMN05720225) | activated sludge metagenome | isolation source: Anaerobic digester | place: Hong Kong | collected 2014-12-17 ...
TGTTGTTCGTAAATAGTTGGAAGAAAAAGTAATGAGGTTTTTAGAAGAATGGTTTGGAATTCAACGAATAAGATTGAATAACAACGAGGAGTCTTTGTTGTTGTCAACATTGCGTGAAATTGATTTTAAACGTATTTCATTTGTTGCTTTATTTGCAATTGCTTATTGTGTTGTTTTTGTTATTATTGATTTAACTTCGGTTTATAACGAGTTAACACATCAATATTTAATAATTGACAACGTTTTTTTGGCAATTTCATTACTTGTAGTGGTTTGTTATGTGCGTAATCGTAATAAGTTTGGATTACGTAATCATAAGCATATTGCAACTGTTGTAAAGGTTTATCCTTTTGTTTTATTAGCTTGGGCCACAGCTATTGCAGCATTGAACCCTGAGTCAATTTTAAATTTAGCAACTTTTTATTTTGTGCTTTTTTTAATTGCCTTTATGATTTATGCTCCCTATTGGCTTTTTGCATTAAACTTTTTTGTTGTTTCATTTACATATTTTATAGTTGTTGAAATTAACGGATGGCCAATTTTAACTGAATCATTTGCATTTATTCTAACGGGTATTCTTCTTTCAATTGTATTTTTTGGTTTGTTTTCAACAACGCGTTATAATGCACAGGCTGCGTTAATTAAATTGAATAAAGCCAATCGGAATTTGGAGTTAAAGGTTGAAGAACGTACAAAAGAGTTACGAAACTCCAACGAAAACCTCGAAAATGAAATTGCCCATCGTATTGTTATTGAGAAACAATTGAAAAGTACATTGAAAAAAGCAGAGGCGGTAAATAAACTTAAATCTGAGTTCTTGGCCAATATATCGCACGAGGTTCGCACACCATTGAATGCCATAATTGGTTTTACCGAAATGATGACCGAGGATGGCGTTAACGAACAACAGAAAAAAGAATTCCAGAAATTAGTGTCGAGCAACACTTTGTACCTGTTGTCAACTTTCGACGATATTTTTGATGCTTCGTATGTTCGCGATGAAAAGTTTAAAGCTGTTAATAAACCCATGAAAGTGAATCAGTTTGTTGATGTATTGACCTACGAAACTAATGGTATTGCTCTAAAACACGATAAATACAACCTCGAAATCAAATTTGCAAAAATCGACGATAACGAACTTGAAATTAATACCGATGAGTTTTTTCTTAAAAAGGCAATAATGCGCTTGGTTGATAATGCCTATAAGTTTACCCATAAGGGGAGTATTGAAATTGGTGCAAGGTATTATAATCGCAAAATTGAGTTTTTTGTGAAAGATACCGGCATTGGAATAGATAAAAAGGATTTTAAAAAGATTTTTCAACGTTTTGTTCAAGGCGATGGTTCATTCTCGCGTGGATATGGTGGCTCTGGTTTGGGCTTAACCATAGTTAAGGGGATAGTTGAAGCGTTAAAGTGTGGTTTCGAGATTGATACCGAACTGTCTAAAGGCACATGTTTCAAGTTAGTGTTCGATAGCCATTTTATTCTAAAAAATACTTAACAAGGGTTCGGCAAAAAGATATTCATCTAAAATAAATTTCAATCCTATTAAAATTAATGTAATACCGCCTATTATTTCGGCAATGCCCGAGAGGCGTTTTCCAATTTTTCTTCCCATATAAATACCAACAAGCGATACCGTAAATGTTACAACCCCTATTAGTATAACCGGTAATGTAATTTGATTGCTGAAAAACGAAAAACTGATTCCAATAACAAAACCATCGATGCTGGTTGCAACCGATAATGGGATCAACACTCGCCAGCGTGCAGGGTTTTTAATTTTTTTTTCATGAGCAGGTACCGTGCCCTCCTTAATCATTTTTAATCCCAGAATTAATAAAAGCCCAAAAGCAATCCAATGGTCGTATTGCTCAACAATATTGTTAAATGTGTTTCCAACCAGCCATCCTAGTAGTGGCATTCCTGCTTGAAAAACGGCTAGCGATCCGGCAATTCGTAGCGTTTGAGAAAGTTTTAGACTTTTACGGCACATCGAGAGCCCGCTGCAAACCGATACAGCAAACGAATCGAACGATAAGCTCAACGCAATTAATAGGATTGTGAAAATACTCATTTGCTATGCTGAAATAATTTGATTGTAAAATTGAATTAGTTCTTGGTGCAAACCGAGTAATGTGGCGTTGTGCTTGTTTTTTTTCTGTAAACGTATTCCTTGAAAAGTTTGCCTAATAAGTTGTAATAATTCCCATGCAAGAATACCGCTTGGGAAACTTAACACTAGTAATACCAGTGCCCAAAGCCAGCTATGAACTATTGCCAAAAAGATAAAAAACAAACCAACTACCCATAATGGATAGAAAACAAGTGTTAAGCCAAAAGCGAAGGTGCTGTAAAATTGCGGATCTTTTATGAACTTACGAATAGGGTAGCGGGTTAGGTAAAATATCCAACCATGAGCAAGTATTCCTAAAACCGAAAACGGCAGCAATAACACAATGGTAAGTGTGCGTAAAATAATGGTCGAAATTCGAATTGGGTGCTTCATAATTGCAGCTTTATCGATTCCGGTTTTTCGCTTGAGCTGTTTAAGTTTTTGGGCTTTTTCTTGTGTGTTGTCAATACTTTGTTGATCGGAATTTTCAATGTGCTGCTTTATTTTTTCGCTAATGAATTTTTCAATTTTAACAAAATTTCGGCTTGTATTTTTAATGTTTAGTTTTTTTGCAGCAAGTGGTTTTGCTATTTCAAAAGCTTGTTCGAAAATGTCGTATCGTGCCTTATCTTGTACATTTACAACCAGTTTGTCGATGGCTTTGTATAAATCGTCGCGCATGGTATTCGAAGCTTTTACTTCGCCCTCGGTATGGTATTGGTTGTAGTATTGTTTTGTGCCAATTGGTTCACCAAAGTTAATTACAGCATCTCGCCTAAATTTATAGTAATGAGTGTAATTGATGCCAACAGGTACAATTTGAATGTCGATATCGAAGTTGGTGTTTTCGGCAGCCATAAAAACAATGCGAGGGATTGCTTTTTTATGGGGTAGCATACTTTTTAGATTGGTATGGGCACCCTCGGGGAAGAGTGCCAATATGCGGTTGTTCTTTAGAATTCGTACGCTGGTATCAAACGATTCGGCATTTTTTTCGAGCGATTCTTTTCCATCTCGCATTCGATAAACTGGAGCAATTTTAAGGTAGTTAAGTATTCGCGCAATAAATTTCTTTTTAAAAATATCGGCACGGGCTAAAAATACTGGTTGCAAATTGGTTGCAAAAATAATCATCAGCGGGTCGAGCAAAGCATTTTGGTGATTAGCCGCAAAAATAATTGGCTTATTTTTGGGAATATTTTCAAGCCCGTTTACATTTAAACACCTATACGAAGCACGATGGATGATGTGCGCAAAACTCATTAAAATGGCATAGCCAAACGATTTTTTCTCAACTTTTCTCACAGTTTCAAATTTTGTTATTCATCTTCAAGAGGCTTACGTCCCCAAAGTGTTGCCATTATCAAGCCCGAAATTATATGCCAAATGCCCCACCATGCAGCAATTACAGCCATGCCGCCAAGTTCAAAATCGGGGGGGAATATTTTAGGATTGAACATTAATGTTAAGGCGAGCCCCGAATTTTGGATGCCGGTTTCAATCGATATCGAACGGCGATCTTTACGGTTGAGCTTAAATAATGAAGCTAATGAAAATCCGGTTCCAAGGGCTAGTGCATTGTGTAATAGAACGATTATGAAAATTATGTGGATAACTTGGAGGAACTGTGAGAAGTTGTTGCGAAGCATAATCGCAACCATCAACACAAAAAAGAAAATTGAAAAACGTTGGATGGGTTTAGATATTTTTTGAGTGATTTTGGGTAAGTATTTGGCAAACAGAACACCTATAATAACAGGTATTCCAAGAATGATAAAAACTGTCACAAAGATTTGAAATATGTCAATTTCGAGTGGTCTTAAAAAAGCACCGCCCGATTTGTTGTAGTAGTTTACATAAATGCCGCCCCAAAAAGCAAAGTTGAACGGTGTCATGAAAATTGCCGATAGTGTAGCAAAAGCAGTAAGCGTAACCGATAATGCCGTGTTGCCTTTTGCCAACGATGATAAAAAGTTAGAAATATTTCCGCCAGGACAGGCAGCTACCAAAATTAGTCCCAAAGCAACCGATGGCGTAGGCCTAATGAGCAATATAAGAAGAAAAGTGAGGGCCGGCAAAGCAAAAAATTGTGAAAAATAGCCAACAATTGTAGCCTTTGGGCGCTTTACTACTGTTTTAAAATCGTTCAATTTAATGTTGAGGGCTACACCAAACATTATAAAGGCCAATGCAATATTGAGAACCAATAATCCTCCGCCATCGAAGTTAAGCTTAATTTGATCGAGTACTTCCAGTGATTTAAACATGTTGACAAAATTAAATATGAAACACAATATTGCAAAGCTTTATAGTGTTATTAAGCAATTTGCTTAACAATCAAATTTTGTGTTCAGTTTAAAGGTTGTGTGGCAATTTAGTATTTATTGCTCAATTAATTCTAGTATTTTTTTGGATATATCGGTATTGTCGTATATACCTGTAAATTTTTCAGCCCCGGGTCCAAAAGCAAAAACAGGTACCATAAGCGCGGTATGATTGCCCCAAACATATTGGGCTTCAACTTTTCCTGTTTCGATGTTGCCTCCGGTTATGGCCATGCCTCCGGTTTCGTGGTCGGCTGTAACAATTACCAAAGTTTCTTTGTTTTCAGCAGCAAAAGCAAGTGCCTTGCCAACTGCTTTGTCTAAATCGAGTGTTTCCGAAACAATGTATGGTGTGCTGTTGGCATGTCCTCCCCAGTCAATTTGCGAAGCTTCAATCATTACAAAAAAACCGTCGTTATCGTTGCTTAGAACCCTTATGGCTGTTTCGGTGGCTGTTTCGAGCATATTGCCCCTGCCGTCGAGCACCTTGGGGGTGTGTTCGTTTGCAACAAGTGCTGCAAGTTTTCCGCTTTTTATTTTGTTAAGATCTTTTGTTTCTGTAACAACTTGGTAGCCTTTATCTTTTAGTTCGTCAACAAGGTTACGGCCATCTTCGCGTTTGGTAAAGTGATCGTAGCCTCCACCAATAAATAAATCGATATTGGTTTTAAGAAAATCGGCGGCAATGGCTTCGTACATATAGCGGTAAGGTTGGTGGGCAACAAATGCTGCAGGTGTGGCATGTGTAATTGCCGATGTTGACACAACACCGGTGGCCAAACCTTTCTCTTCGAGTTTAACTCGTATGTTTTCTAAAGCAATTGTATCGGTATTTACACCAATGGCTGCATCGTATGTTTTTGTGCCTGTTGATAAAGCTGTGCCGGCAGCAGCCGAGTCGGTAATGTAGTTGGTGGCCGATGCAGTGGTTTGAAAACCAATGTGTTTGAAATTTTTCAGGTACAATTGTCCTTTGTTGGCTGTTAGGCTTGCAAATACGTGCGAAACGCCCATTCCGTCGCCAATAAAAACGATAACATTTTTTGGTTTTTGTTTGGTATCGGGCTCTTCGAAATATTGTACTTCGTAAAAGTCTTTGTTTTGATATACTTTTAAGGAATCTTCGGCTTTAACATGCAGATAGCTGTCTTGTGCAATTAAGCACGAACTCATCATTAGGATAGTAAAAAAAGATAAAATTATGTTTTTCATAAGAAAATTGTTTTAGGTACTAACAACTCATTACAAATTAAATTAAAAAAGATGATAATAACGCGTTTTTTTGTTTTTTAGTTTAAATTGGAAACTGTTCAAAGTTGAAATTTTCATTTAAACGATATTGTATAGGATTGCTGTTTAAGTCGGTTTCGATACATTTAAGTGAAAGCATTTCGGCCAATATTTGTTCTGCATAAAACCTTTCAATCTTTGCAATTCGGCTAAATTTCGAAAGGCTTATGCTTTGGTTGTTGTTCAGATAGTCGATTAGGTTTTTCCGGGGCTCGTCGTAAGCAAAAAGGATACCTTTTGGGTTTTTGCTTAATTCCCATGATTTTAGTATGACTTTGTTAGCCAGTATATTCTCGTCGTTAAGCCTGATGTAGGCTAGCCATTTCTTTTCATCGTTTTGGGCATAATGGGGTTTGTTGCTGCTCGGTTTTATAATAATTTCGAGTACAGTTTTGCCTTCGGCATCCCATTGTTGCACATCAAAAGGTATTTTGGGTTTACTGTAAATGTTTGCAGCTGCTTCAACCATATAATATTCTTCTTCGGAACGTACGCCTGCAATTTTTCCATTATCCTTTACCCCAACCAATAAGCGCCCGCCATCGGTGTTGGCAAAAGCAACCAGCGATCGGGCTATTTTGCGCGAATCGTTTATGCAATATTTAAAGTCTTGTTGCTGGTGTTCGCCTTGGGCGATCATTTCGAACAAGGGGCTGCTGATTATCTTCATTTGTGAAAAATATTAAACAACTTCGGCAACCACAAAAGTGCTGCCGCCTATAAAAATAAAATCGTTAACGGTTGCTGTTTTCTTCGCTTCGGCATAAGCTTCGCTAACGGTGTTGAATGCTTCACCTGATAAACCTTTTTTGTTGGCTTTTTGTTGCAAAATTATTGCATCGAGGGCCCTGTCAATTCCTGCTTGGGTAAAATAATACTTTGCGTTTTTGGGCAAAAGTTCTAAAATATCATCAATGGCTTTGTCGTTAACTGTTCCAAAAACAATGTGAAGTTTTTCGAAGTTTTGTTGTCTAATTTGTTTGGTCACCCAGTTTATTCCTGCTTCGTTGTGAGCGGTATCGCAAATAACTAAAGGTTTTGTTTGAAGGGTTTGCCAGCGCCCCATTAACCCGGTTTGTTTGGCGGCTTTTTTTATTCCTTCATAAACTTGTTGATCAGAAATAGTTATGCCAGCTTTTCTTAATTCGAGAATCGAAACAGCAGTAGTTAGAATATTTTTTTGCTGATAGGCTCCTGTTAAATCGGGTTTCAGGTTGTTAAATACAATGCCGCATTCATTGGTAATGGTAATGGTTTCATTATCCGAACCGATAGCCAAAAAATCGTTATCGGCAAAAATAATTTTTGAATTGAGCATCTCTGCTTTTTTTGAAAAAACAGGTGCAGTTTCGTTTTGGAATTCGCCAATTACAACCGGCGTTCCTTGTTTAATTATCCCGGCTTTTTCACCTGCAATTGCTTCGAGGCTGTTGCCCAGAAGATTGGTGTGGTCGAGGCTGATGTTGGTTATTACCGAAAGTACCGGTGAAATAATGTTCGTTGAATCGAGACGGCCTCCCAAGCCAACTTCAACAATAGCTATATCGATATTTTTGTTTGCAAAATAATCGAAAGCCATTAACACGGTTAACTCAAAAAACGAAGGTTTTATTTCGGCTGTCGAATTTAAATTTTTGTAACGCTCAATAAATTCACATACTGCTTCTTCGGAAATAACTTCACCATTAATTTTTATCCGTTCGCGAAAATCTTTTAAATGTGGCGAAGTGTATAAGCCAACTTTGTATCCTGCACTTTGCAACACCGAAGCCAACATATGCGAAACCGATCCTTTGCCGTTAGTGCCGGCTACATGGACAGTACGGAACCGCTTGTGTGGATGACCGAACATTTTATCGAGTGCCAGGGTGTTGTCGAGGTTGTTTTTATAAGCAGCAGCCCCGATGCGTTGATACATTGGCAGCTGTTTGTATAAATAGTTTATAGCCTCGCGATAGGTCATTTTATTAACATTTTTTGTTAAAAGCTTTTTTCAAAACCCTAGTTTAAGCTAAAAAGAATGATCTTTTTTTTCTTATTTTTAACCGTAATCGAATTCATTGCAAAGAACTCAAAAAAAAAATTGAAAATGGCAAGAAATAAAGCAAAAATATACATCATCGATACCAATGTTATTTTGCACGATCATCAGTGTATATTTAAATTCGATGAACACGATGTAATACTGCCAATTACTGTGCTCGAGGAGCTGGATAAATTCAAACGTGGTAGCGATCAGCTTAATTTTCAGGCTCGTGAGTTTGTGCGTTTGCTCGACGATTTGGTGAAAGACGATCTTTTTAACGGCGGCCTCTCGTTAGGTCCAGGCAAAGGAAAGTTGAAAATTGAAACAGGAAAGCCCTTCTCTGATAAGCTTAAAGTATCGTTTAAAGAGGATATTGCCGACCACCGGATTTTGTCAATTGCTGAATATATTCGTGATAATAATGCCGGCCGTAAGGTTGCCTTAATTACAAAGGACATTAACCTGCGAATGAAAGCAAAATCGTTGGGGATCGATTCAGAAGATTACAAAAACGACAAGGTTACCAACCTCGAAATGTTCGATAGGGGTGTTAACATTAAAGACAATTGCGAAGATGCACTTATTGCAGCTTTGTACGAAAATAAGTACCTCGATGCTAATGCTGTCAATTTCGACGAGCCCCCTAAAGCTAACGACTACTTTATTTTTAAAGGTCCCAATACATCGGCTTTGGTGAGATTTAACAACGAAGCCGGACGTTACGAGCGGGTCGATAAAGTAAATGCCTATGGAATTAAACCGCGTAATGCCGAACAAACTTTTTTGTTGAATGCTTTGTTTAACCCCGAAATTCAGTTGGTGGCTGTTACCGGTAAGGCCGGAACCGGAAAAACCCTGCTCGCTTTGGCTGCTGCTTTGGCACAGCATAATATTTATCAGCAAATTATGCTTGCACGTCCAATAGTTGCACTCAGCAATCGCGATATTGGTTTCCTTCCCGGCGATGCCGATGAGAAAATCCGTCCCTACATGCAGCCTTTATTCGATAACCTTACGGTAATAAAGCATTGCCATAATCCGCGGAGTGTTGAGTCAACCCGAATTGAGGAGATGGAAAAAGAAGAACGTTTGGTAATTGCAGCACTGGCATATATAAGGGGGCGAAGCCTGTCGAATACTTATTTTATAATCGATGAGGCACAGAACCTTACTCCGCACGAAATCAAAACCATAATTACCCGTGCAGGCGAGGGAACAAAAATGATTTTTACCGGCGATTTGCACCAAATCGATTCACCATATCTCGATCAGCAATCGAATGGCTTGGCCTATTTGTCGGACCGTATGAAAGGTCAGAATATTTTTGCGCATGTAAACCTGGTTAAAGGTGAACGTAGTTATTTGGCCGAGTTGGCCAGCGATTTGCTTTAGTTTTTAACAAAATTTAATTGTTTGATTTGGCTCACAGGCAATAATTTTTTGACGTTGGCGTTTTATAGCAGTAAGGATTGGGAAACATCCACTTATTTATTGCAGGTTATCGTTGGTCAAATCAATTACTCTATATCCCAATCCTTCTTTTTTTTTTATCCAAAAACTCAATTCTATGTTGCGTGATTTGATTCTTAAAAACCGTAGTTACCGCAGGTTTAAGCAGGACGAAAAAATTTCAGAAGAAAAGTTGCTTCAATGGATCGACTTGGGGCGCTTGTCGGCATCGGGTAGGAATGCCCAACCTATAAAGTACATTGTTTCGTATGACGAACAAAAAAATGCATTAATATTCTCAACCCTTGCCTGGGCTGGGTTTTTAACCGATTGGGACGGTCCAATTGAAGGCGAACGCCCGGCTGCTTATATTATTCAGGTTTTGGATACCGATATTGCCAATCAGTTTTTTTGCGACGACGGTATTGCTGCCCAAAGTATATTATTAGGTGCTGTTGAAAGTGGTTTTGGCGGCTGTATTTTTCGTTCAATAAACAAGCCTTTATTAAGCAGCTTATTGAATATTCCCCCAAAGTTCGAAATAATAAATGTGATAGCCCTTGGCAAACCGCTCGAAACGGTTGTGCTTGAACCAATGCACGATGGTGATTTTAAATATTGGCGTGACGAAAATCAGGTGCACCATGTGCCAAAGCGTTCACTATCTGAGATTGTTTTGGATATTTAATCGCAATTCTTATTGGTTTTTTGTTGATATTGTTTTTAACTTAAGCACTTAAAAAAAAGAAGGGGTTTACCCCTGTTTATTAACTTAAAAGCATTTATCATGAGCAAAAGAACTCCGTTTCCAAGGGTGTTTTGGGTTGCAAACACCATCGAAATTTTTGAACGTTTTGCCTATTATGGTATTTACATGGGCTTTGGTATTTACATGACAAAATTGGGGTATTCCAAGGGCGATTTAGGTGTGATTCAAAGTATCTTTTTGGCATTCTCCTATTTATTACCACTCTTCTCAGGTACTTTGGCCGATAAATATGGTTTTAAAAAGCTATTGATTATCTCTTATTTAGCCTACCTTCCTGCAATTTTAATGCTGATCATTTTTAAATCGTTTTCGGGTATTGCATTAACCATGTTAACCATAGGCTTTGCTGCCGGAATTTTCAAACCTTTAATATCAGCAACCATCAGAGCTACTACTGATTCAACTAACAAAACATTTGGTTACGGAATTTTTTATATGATGGTTAATCTTGGCGCCTCGGCAGGCCCACTTGTTATGGGAAAACTACGGGCAATGAGTTGGGATTATGTTTTTTACACAGCTGCACTATCAATTGCAATTATGTTATTAATTACCATTTTCTTTTATAAAGAACCCAAACGTGATATTGATGGAGTTAGCCTAAAACAGAAGTTTATTGATATGGGCACAGTGCTTATCGACTTCAAATTTTCAATATTCCTGATGCTTCTTGGCTTGTTTTTTTGGATGCCTTTTTGGGCATTCTTTAATGTGCTGGCCATTTTTATAAACGATTATTTAGATACTGCTGGTTTGTTTCACTCTGTGAGTGGTATTATTGGTTCAGGTATTACAAAAGCACTAATTGCAAGTGAAACCGATGGGGTATGGCGCATCAATGCCGAAGCGATATCACATACCGGATACATCATCATTATATTTCAGTTGCTCATTTCTAAAATATTTGAAAAGCGATCGGCAATACCCACCTTCTTGTTGGGGTTGTTTATTGCAGCGGTTGGCTTTATAATTTTGGCCATTTCGGTCACACACCTAAATGGCTTAGTTTTTCTGGGTGTTTTTGTTTTTGCCATTGGTGAAATGATCTCATCACCCCGAATACAGGAATATATTATGTGGATTGCCCCAAAAGAGAAAGCCGGATTGTATATGGGTACCAATTTTTTAGCCGTGTTCTTGGGTGCTGTTTTAAGTGGGCTTTATACCGGTGTAATGGGGAAATTTGAAACAGCTGGCCACCCCGAGTATATTATGTACACATTGGCTGTACATACCGTAATTGGCATAATTGCTATTTCGATATTCACCAAAACTGCTGGAGGTTTTGTTGAACGCAATGAGTAATATTATCCCCTTATAAAAAGAGCTTTCATTATGTCGGTTACCATTTTGGGGTTTTCTTTCAAACGACGCGAACAATAGCCAAACCAATCTTTTCCAAAGGGTACATAAATTCGCATGTTGTGCCCTTGTGATACTATTGAGTCGCGTAAACCCGGTGTAACGCCGTAAAGCATTTGAAATTCGTACTTGTTTTTGGGGACATTGTGCTTTTCGATTAATGCGATGGCTTCTCGTACCAAAAATGAATCGTGGGTAGCTATGCCTACATAACGCCATTTTTGAGCATCAATTCCAGGTTGGTTAAAAAGTGGTGCCTTACCTCGTGGTAATCTTTGAAGGCAATGTTGGCCGGCTCAATGTATATGCCTTTGCAAAGCCTGAAATTCAGAGGGGTTTGAGTTGTATGCCACTTTTTAATCATTGTTTCAATATCGGAATAAGTTCGTTTTAAATATGCCTGCAAAACCAAACCTACATTTAAAGGGAACTCCGATTTCAGCTTGCCGTAAAGCTCAATCTCAAGGTCGGTGCATTGTGCGTCTTCCATGTCGATGCGTACAAAACTGTTGCTCTTTGATGCTTCGGCAACAACTTCGCGAATATAATTGTAACACTTTTCTTTATCGATAAGCAAACCAAAACTGGTTGGTTTAACAGAAAAACTTCCCTTTATATTCTCGTTTGTAAATCGTTTTACAATTTCAATGTAATGGTTTTTATTGAGTTCTGCTTCTTCAATGGTTTTTATAAATTCACCCAATAAATCAACCGTAACGCTAATGTTATTTTGGTTGAGCATCCTCGAAACTGCCAATGCACTTTCAATGTTTTCTCCGGCTACATATCGTTTCGAAAAAACCCATACAAACTTTTTGGGCACGTATGGAAGTGTTCCTGCTATTACTTTGTTAAACATGGTAAATATGCTGTTGATGTTTTGAAATTTATATATGTATTCTTTTTTAAAATTACCAACATGCCCAATTTGAATGAATGATGATTGTCAGCGATGGTGTATGATTT
>ERZ795048.3250-NODE-3250-length-12285-cov-3.943663_pt1 | contig 12285 bp, 13 predicted proteins | sample MGYA00375132_ERZ795048 | MGnify/ENA primary metagenome ERZ795048 (study PRJEB30177, sample SAMN05720225) | activated sludge metagenome | isolation source: Anaerobic digester | place: Hong Kong | collected 2014-12-17 ...
CGGAAAGAAACATCACGAACACCACGTTTTTAATATAGCTCATCCCTGCAAAACCGGCAGCTTTGGGATTTTCTCCCATGACCCGAATCTCGTACCCCCACCTGGTGAAACGGAGAATCACCCAGAAGATCAGAGGAAACAGGATTGCGAGGAAAAGCCCTGCATGGATTCGGGTGCCCCAGAAAGAGGGGAGACGAGCCGCGTCCGGAAAAGGGGCCGTCATCGGGAAGCCGAGGCTTGCAGGGTCGCGCCACGGGCCGTAGACAAAATAGTTCAGCAGGTTCATGGCCACATAATTGAGCATCAGCGTCGTGATGATCTCGTTGACGCTCCATCGCGCGCGGAAGTATCCGGCGATGGCCGCCCAGATTCCCCCTGCGATTCCCGCTGCCGCAAACATGATGGCGAACATCGCCAGGTGGTTGTCGACGAAGAGGTAGCGAACAGCGGCGGCGGCGGCAATAGCTCCCATGAAGATCTGCCCCTCCGCGCCGATATTCCAAATGAGCATTGTGAAGGAGAGCATCACCGCGATCGCAGCCATTGCAAGAGGGATCGCCTTGACGAGAGTCTCGCTGAGACCGTACGCGTCACCCAAAGAAGAGCGGATGATGGTGGAGTAGGCCTGGAACGGAGAGACGCCCATGAAGAAGAGAAAAACAGCTCCCGAAAGAAGCGCGGCTGCGAGTGAGATGACGGGAATGGCAATGCCGAGCATCCGCGGGGTTTCAAGTCGGGGTTCCACTTTGATAGAGAGTTTCATGATTTTTCTCCTCCTCGGGGAGCGGAGGCATGAAATCCTTCAGCGGGTGTTCCGGCCATCATAAGGCCGATGGCTTCGACAGGCGTCTCCGCAGGCGAATCCAGAATGCCCATGATCTCGCCCTTGCACATAACGGCAAGGCGGTCGCTCATGGCGAGGAGTTCGTCGAGATCCTCCGAAACCAGCAGAACGGCGCATCCAGCCTCGCGGGCGGCGAGAAGCTGTTCCCTGACGAACTTCGTCGCCGCGACGTCGAGTCCCCATGTGGGATGAACGGCGAGGATGGCTATCGGGGAGTCGCTCAGTTCGCGTCCGAGCATCAGCTTCTGGAGGTTCCCTCCGGAGAGGTTGCGAACAGGAGTTTCCATCGAAGGAGTGCTCACATTGTAGCGGGAAACCAGCCCTCTGGCGAAAGAGAAGACTTCTTTCCAGTCGATGAATCCCTTCTTGGAAACGGCGCGGCTCCAGTATCTCTTCAGGATGGAGTTCTCGCTCACATTCATATTGGGAACGAGCCCGGTTCCTTTCCGGTCGGCGGGGATATAGTGTATCCCTTTGTCGATGAAGGTCTTTGGAATCGCATTGGTCAGCTCCTCGTTATTGACTCGAATTGCACCGGACTCAACCTTTCGAAGTCCCACCAGTGTTTCGCAAAGCTCCTGCTGGCCGTTTCCCGCCACTCCTGCGACGCCCAGGATTTCCTGCTCCCGGATCATGAACGTCGCGCGCGATACGGCGGGAATGCCCCGGTCGCCGAGGGCGCAGACGGAAGCGCATTCAATAACCGGTTTCCCGGGCTGAAGCTCTTTCTTCTCAATACTGAAGATCATCTTCTGGCCGATCATCATCTCCGCCAGCTTTTCCTTTGTTGTGGACGCCGTATCGACAGTTCCTACAAGGCGGCCTTTCCGTAGGATCGTCACCCGATGGGAAAGCCCCATGACCTCATCCATTTTGTGAGAGATGAAGACGATGCCGTGTCCTTCGGATGTCATCTGGCGTACAGTCACGAAGAGATGCTCCGCCTCTTGAGGTGTGAGCACCGCCGTGGGCTCGTCGAGCACAAGGATTTTTGCCCTCCTGTAGAGCATCTGGAGAATCGCCACACGCTGCTGTTCACCGATGGAGAGCTGCCAGATTTTCGCGTCGGGATCAACCGACAGTCCATACCGGGAGGAGAGTTCGAGGATACGCTCCCGAATCGCGCGTTTAGGGAGGACCGAAGAGAGTCCTTCAAGACCGAGTATCATGTTCTCCCATACCGTCTGGCTCGGGATGAGCATGAAGTGCTGGTGAACCATCCCTATTCCCGAGGCGATGGCATCCCGCGGGGAAGAAAAAGAAACGTCCTTCCCTTCTATAGTCAGGACGCCGCTGTCCGGCCTATAGAGGCCGTAGAGAATATTCATCAGGGTCGATTTGCCCGCGCCGTTCTCCCCGAGAAGGGCATGCACTTCTCCCGGGCGGACGTCGAAGTCCACGTCGAGATTGGCCGTCACCCCTGTAAAGCGTTTGGTGATTTTTTCCATGCGGACGAGCGGTTTCGAAGGAGCTCGTGCATCCATCCCTTTTCCCCCTTGCGATCCAGTGTACGGATTCTCCGCTCAAAAGAGTGTCTGTGGAGAGGATGTGTATCCGTTCTGGATCGGTAATGTAGTGATGAATCGGGAAGAAAAAGGGGCGCGGAAATTCGCGCCCCGAAGTTCCCCCATATATGATACAAAAGAAAGGGCTATTTGGGTATATCTCCCTTGACGCCTTCTACAAACCAGTTCATGGAAAGCATCTCTCCGTCGGTCATTGCAGCGCCTTCAGGAACCTTCACTTCGCCGCTCTGATCCTTCACCGGGCCGTGGAATACATCCCACTCTCCCGACACAATCTTGGCTTTCTCGACGTCGACGAGAGCTTTCACCAAGTCGGGTACATCCTTTCCGTAAGGAGCGAGAGCCACCATGCCCTCTTTCAGTCCGTACCAGATGTGGCTGGGCTGCCATGTCCCCTTGATGACCTGGCCGATCGTCTCCTTGTACACCATTCCCCAATCCCATATGGGCGCGGTGAGGTGCTTCGTCGGCGCATAGGCGCTCATGTCGTTATTATATCCGATGACATAGATACCCGCCTCTTCAGCCGCCTGCGGGGTCGCGCCGGTATCGGCATGCATCGCGAGGATATCGACTCCGGAGTCGATGAGCGCTTTTGCGGCTTCCTTTTCCTTGCCCGGGTCAAGCCAGGAGAAAATCCAGATTACCTGAACTTCGGCCTCGGGGTTCGCCTTGCGGACGCCCTGCGTGAACGCGTTGATTCCCCTGATGACCTCGGGGATGGGGTGTGCGCCGACGTAGCCGATACGGTTTTTCTTGGTCATTTTCCCTGCGACGAGGCCGGAGAGATAACGAGCCTGGTACATTCTGCCGAAATATGTTCCGACGTTCGGGGCGTCTTTGTATCCCGCGCAGTGCATGAAAATGGTGTCAGGGTACTTCTTCGCGACCTCCTGGACGAAATCCATGTAGCCGAAAGTCGTGCCGAAAATGACCTTCGAGCCGTTGCGTATCATGGTCTCGAAGACTCTGGCCGCGTCGGGGCCTTCCGGAATGGATTCGACAAAGGTCGACTTCACCCCGGGGAATTCCTTCTCCATGGCAAGGCGGCCCTGCTCATGCATGTAGGTCCATCCGCCGTCGCCGATGGGGCCTATGTAGACAAATCCCGGGTTGATCTTCTCGGCGGGGATCGCGGGGAACGCGGCGTACGCCGCACCGCACAGAGTGACGCTCAAAACAAAAACGAGGAGCACAACGAATCTTTTCACGCTTTCAACCTCCCTGAATATAAGAATTGAGGGGTACGCCCCTCCTTAGATATTATACAGTAGCGTCTTAAGAAAAAAAATGTAGAGGAAGCATTTTACTTTTTCAGAAGGAAACGGGCATGCTACAATACACCAGTCGGCTGCGCGAGAAGAATTGAAGGAGGAGTGGGTGGCGTGTCAAGTGAAAGATATCATAAGACCTATCCGGTTTCATGGGAGCAGGTGCATCGCGATTGCAAAGCCTTGGCGTGGCGTCTTGTCAGTGTGTGCAAGTGGGAAAGAATCATAGGAATTGCGAGGGGCGGACTGATCCCCGCAGCAATCATCGCCCGGGAGCTTGATGTTCGGCTTGTTGATACAGTCTGTGTATCGAGCTACGTGCTGCGCACACAGGGGGAGCCTTCGGTTTTAAAGGAAATCTCCGGCGACGGGGCAGGGTGGCTTATCATCGACGATCTCGTCGATACGGGAAAAACCGCCCAGGTTGTTCGACGAATGCTCCCGAAAGCCCACTTTGCCGCTGTGTACGCAAAACCGGACGGCCGTGCGTTCGTGGATACCTATATAACGGAAGTCAGTCAGGACACGTGGATCCTCTTTCCGTGGGATGCGGAAACCGCCTACGCGAAACCGATAGTGGAACAGAGGTAGCCTGCCTTGCTCACGGCCGCCTGAACAAACGCTCTGGAAAAAAGAGGCGGGTTGGAGGGTGCGCCGTTTCATTTCGTGTCTCGCAGAGTACAGGGAAGCAGTATATTGCGAGCGCTTTAGTTATCATACGCTCCGGAAGGCGGGATTTTGTTGACCTATCTTAATTATGTTTTTTTTCTTGTTTTTTGGGGATGGATTCTCTCCGTCGGATATATTCGTTATATCCTTCCCTTCATCGAATCGGCTTTCGATACGCTTGAAGCTATGGAAAAGAGCGGCGAGCTTTTTCCGAGAGCAATCGCCTTTATTGCGAAGCTGGCAATGACAGGAAGCCAGATGTATATTCTGGGTATTTGGTCCGCCTACTGCGTACTGAGGACGATGATTTTTCTTCACGAACCGGGAACAAACGGTTGGCTGTATTACATAACGGCGTTCCTTGTCTGCGAAGGGTTTCTTGGCGCTGTCGCCAAGAAGGAGAAATACAGGGGGTTGCTTTCAGTGTTCCATTCCGCAATGGCGATGGGGTTGTTTGTCATTTTTGCTATGAACCCGTACTTTCTTCGGTCGGTGTACCCGTGGCTTCCTCCGATGATGAACTTTTCCTTTCCGCATTAAAAAGAGAGAGGCCGGCAAGCGACGCTTCCGGCCTCTCTCTGCTTTGGGGGATGCTGTAAAAAGGCTGCCTCCCGCCGAAAATCAGGCGAGGTGGGCGCTTCCTGCGGGGTCGCCCTTGGGAGGCACAATGCAGATAAAGTCCAACGGCTCTTCCCCTGTACTCTCGAAAAAGTGTTCCACATTCGGAGGAACATGAGCCCAGCACCCTTTTTCAAGCGGATAGACCGTGCCGTCAATTGTGGCGTTGCATCTTCCCGATAAAATAAACACGTAATGGGGCCAGTCGTGCGTGTGGAAAGGCGTTTTCGAGTTTTTGCCCTTTACGGTAAAGTGGCGCGCAACGTAGTCGTTCCAGAATTTCCCGGGGGCGAAGACAATTCGTTTCTCGATACCCGATGCATGCGATGGGTCCTCCGCCAGCCGGATGTCGGAAATTTTCCCTGCGAGCAGCACAAAATCGGCCATTGTATAACCACTCTCCTTACGTATTGTCCTCAATGTGCCAGAGGAACGCCGGTCTGTTCCGATGATAGCAGGCAAGCGAAGCGTTGTCCAGAATCACAAACAGAATCACAAACATATGTGCGGCGAAGACTGTAGCGGGTTTCCTTAAATGAACATTCGGTTTACTGGACGCAAAACATTGAAACAGACTTGCAATTCTCGCGCTAATAGCTATAATGCGTTGCCAAGGCTTAATGCTCCTCTTTGGATGCTGTGTCCGAGGAGCGGTTTTTTCACAATCATATCTTCAATACAACCAGGAGGGGATAGTATCATGAAGAGAAGTATCGCAGTTGTATCGATCGTCCTTTTGACCTTGCTCTTTGTCGCTTCCGCCGCGGTCGCGGCGGTGGATATCAAGCTTGCGCACGTTGTGAATGAGAATGACGCGTTCCATGTCTGCGCGCTGAAGTTCAAGGAGCTTGTCGAGGCGGGAAGCAAAGGGGAGCTCACGGTGACGATATACCCCAACGCGCAGCTCGGCGACGAGCGGAATCTCCTCGAAAGCATGCGCATGGGCGTGGTTGATTCCGCCATCATCACCGGCGGTCCGATCATGAACTTCATGCCGAAGTTCGGTGTTTTCGATCTGCCATTCCTCTTCTCGACACCGGAGCATGCGTACAAAGTGCTTGACGGCGAGATCGGCAAAATGATGCTCAATGAGATGGAGCAGCACGGCTGGAAGGGGCTGGCGTACGGCGAGCGCGGCTTCCGTAATCTGACGAACAGCAAACAGCCTGTCAAGACCCCCGAGGATATGAAGGGGCTGAAGATCCGGCTCATGCAGAACCCGGTCTATGTCGACTCCTTCAGAGCGCTTGGCGCGAACGCGATCCCTATGGCGTGGACCGAGGCGCTTACCGCACTCCAGCAGGGAGCTATCGACGGACAGGAGAATCCGCTGAACGTCATCGTTGCCTTCAATCTTTTCGAGTCCCAGAAACATCTTGCGATCACCCGCCATGCCTACGCGCCGAACGTGATTATGATGAGCAAAAAGACGTGGGAAAAACTTGCCCCCGAGATGCAGTCCCTTGTTCAGGATGCGGCGCAGAAGGCAGCGGAGCATAACAGAGCCTACGACAATGAGAAAGAGGCCGAGTGGCTCCAGTTCCTGAAGGATAAGGGAATGGAAGTTACAGAGACCGACACGGCCGCGTTCCGCGAGGCTGTCAAACCTGTGTACCAAAAGTACGAAGAGCAGTTCGGTAAAGAGCTTATCGAGGCTATTCTGGCTGACAAGTAAGGCTGTAGCGGATGAATTCCAGAGATAACGGGACAAGAGGCGGGAGCGTATTCTCGCCTCTTGTCCGATTAAGCGATTTTGTGAATAGGATCAGCGAAATACTTCTCTTCGCGATGATGCTCGCGATGATTGCCGTGACGACAATGCAGATTGTCTGCAGGGTCTTCTTCGAGGCGCTGATCTGGTCGGAGGAACTGACGACATATCTTCTGGTCGCCGCGTCGCTCCTGGGCGCCGCGATAGCTTTCAAACGAGGCTCTCACATAGCGGTAACGTTCCTTGTACACAAGCTCCCTCTTCCGCTGAGAAAAGTGACGGAATTCCTTGTGCAGGGGATAGGGATTCTCTTCTTCTTCGTCGTCGCGTACTACGGCGGCGTTCTTATGAAGTCCGAGGCGATGCAGACAACTCCAGCCATGGGTATTTCCATGACATGGATTTATCTGATGTACCCGGTCGTGGGGAGTATCGTTCTGCTGCATCTTGTCGCTGGACTCGGCGGCATTCTCGGGAGGAAGTAATATGGGACTCGTTCTTGCAGGCAGTTTTGCGTTTTTTTTACTCCTGGGGGTTCCGGTGGGACTTGCCATCGGCGTATCGGGTCTGCTTATCGTCTTTTTGAACGGATTCCCTCTTGAGATGATTCCGCAGACCATGTTCTCCGGGAATGAATCGTTTGCGCTCGTCGCGGTCCCTTTTTTCGTTCTTGCAGGAGATATTCTCGCGAAGGGCGGCATCTCGGAGCGGATTATCGCTTTTGCCGAGGCGACTCTCGGAAGGTTCCGAGGCGGACTCTCCATCGTCTCTACTGTGGCCTCCATGTTCATCGCGGCCATCTCAGGCTCCGGAGCGGCTACGACGGCGGCCGTCGGCTCCGCGCTCCTCCCGCAGCTTGAGGAGAAGGGGTACGATGTGGACTTCTCGGCCGCCCTGATCGCAGCATCCGGGACGATCGGCGTGGTCATTCCGCCAAGCGTCCCGATGGTGCTCTATGCAGTTATCGCCGGAGTTTCCGTGGCGAAGCTCTTCATGGCGGGATTCGTCCCGGGTTTTCTGATGGGGCTCGGACTTATCGTCTATTCGATCTACGTCGCGAGAAAGAGAGGATACCCCGCGAGCAGAAGCACCACGGGCCGAGAGAAGTGGAAACTCTTCCTTGACGCCACATGGGGTCTTATGACGCCCGTCATCATTCTCGGAGGCATCTTCTCGGGGTTCTTCACCCCTTCGGAGGCTGCTGCCGTGGCGGTGGTCTACTCGCTCTTCGTCGCATTTTTCATCTACAGATCGCTGAGCTTCAAGCAGTTCTACAAGATCGTTGTCGGTTCGGGCGTCACCTCGGCGCTCATCATGTTCATCATCGCCACCGCGAAGCTCTTTGGATGGGGGCTCGCCTTCTTTCAGATACCGGAGGCGGTCGCGCGTTTCCTCCTCGGTTTTGCCGGCGGGAATACCTTCATGATCTACTTTATGATCACGATCATCATTCTTCTTGCCGGGATGTTTATGGAGACTGCTTCCGCACTGATCGTCCTCACACCCATCTTCTTACCGACGATCATCCGCACCGGGGGAAACCTTCTCCACTTCGGCGTGCTCATCGCCATAGGGCTTGCCATCGGAATGGCTACCCCCCCTGTCGCGATAAATATCTACGTTGCAGGAGCCATTACCGGGCTTCCAATGGAGCAGATCAGCAAGCCGATCATTCCGATGGTTTTTGTCCTCATCGCTATTCTTCTTTTAGTGACCTATGTGCCATCGCTCATCCTCTCTCTTCCAATGCTCGTCTGGGGACCGGGAGGAATATAACGCTTCAAAAGTAATTTCAAGAGGAGGTAATTGTTATGCGAAGCGACAACGCAAAGAAGGGCGCGGAACGGGCGCCTCACCGCTCGCTGTTGAAAGCGTCCGGATATACCGATTGGGAGATCGCCCGTCCCTGGGTGGGCGTGGTCAACCCCTATAACGCGCTTATTCCCGGTCATATTCATCTGAACCGGATCGCGGAGGCAGTGAAATCCGCTGTGTACGCATTCGGGGGCTTCCCTCTGGAATTCCCCGTCATCGGCGTCTGCGACGGCATCGCCATGAATCACGAGGGGATGAAGTTCTCGCTCCCCAGCCGCGAGCTGATCATGGATTCCATCGAGGTGATGGTGCGGGCGCATGCGCTTGACGCTCTCGTTCTCGTCACCAACTGCGACAAGATTATCCCCGGCATGGCGATGGCGGCGCTCTCGCTGAACATCCCGACGATCATGATCAGCGGCGGGCCGATGCTCGCCGGAACGACGGGAGGCAAGGACGTCGATCTCAGCAACATCTTCGAGGCTGTCGGCAAGAGGGCCGCCGGGTTGATTTCCGACGAGGAGCTCCGCGAGATAGAGGATATCACCTGTCCGACATGCGGTTCGTGCGCCGGTATGTTCACCGCGAATACCATGAACTGCATGATTGAGGCGCTCGGTTTTGCTCTCCCCGGGAACGGAACCATTCCTGCCGTCTACTCGGCCCGGGACCGACTGGCCAAGGAGGCCGGACGGCAAATCATGACGCTGGTCGAGAGGAACATCAAGCCCAGAGACATCCTCACGGAGAAGGCCTTCGACAACGCCGTTGCCGTCGATATGGCGCTCGGCGGCTCTACCAACACTGCGCTCCATCTTCCGGCATTGGCGCATGCCGCAGGTCTTTCGCTGACGCTCGACAGGTTCGACGAGATCAGCGCTCGTACGCCGCATCTGTGCAGCATGAGCCCCGGCGGGCCGCACCATATCCAGGACCTCTACGCCGCAGGCGGAGTCCAGGCCGTGATGGCGCGTCTTGTGCAGGGCGGTCTTATCGACGGGAACTCGCTTACAGTAACAGGGAAGACCGTAGCCGAAAACCTCGAGGGGGTCGTTGTAAAGGACGACGCTGTTATCCGTCCGCTCGACAGGCCGTACCACGCCCAGGGCGGTCTTGCCGTGCTTAAGGGAAACATCGCTCCGGAGGGGAGCGTTGTCAAGCAGTCCGCCGTTGATCCTTCAATGTTGAAGCACTCCGGTCCGGCCCGCGTCTTCGACAGCGAGGAAGCGGCGTCGAAGACCATTCTTGAGAAGGGGATCAAGGACGGCGACGTGGTTGTCATCCGTTACGAAGGCCCCAAGGGCGGACCGGGGATGCGCGAGATGCTTACTCCGACCTCTTCGCTCGCCGGAATGGGGATGGATAAGACCGTTGCGCTCATCACCGACGGACGGTTCTCCGGCGCTTCACGCGGCGCATCTATCGGTCATGTCTCTCCGGAGGCGGCTGCGGGCGGAATGATCGGCCTCGTGAAAGAAGGAGACATCATCGAGATCGACATCCCCGCACGGAAACTGCACCTCGCCGTTCCTGAAGACGAGATCGCCCGCCGCAGATCGGAATGGAAACCTGTAGAGACCCAAGTCGACAGTCTTTTCCTCAACAGGTATCGCGAGTTTGTTACATCCGGCTCCAAAGGAGCGGTGTTCAGCGACTAATGATTTTTGCTGTGAAGGGGCTTTCTCCGGAAGCCCCTTCTCGCTTTCCAAAGGGGGAAAAGAATGTGGGGGAGAGGGAGAATACCGAAGCCCGCATCCTCGACGCGGTAGGGACCATCCTTTCAAGAAAAGGTTTCCGGTACCTTGGGGTGAACGCCATTGCCCGGGAAGCTTGTGTGGACAAGGTGCTCATCTATCGTTATTTTGGAGGGCTTCAACCGCTTCTGCGGACGTTTTTCACGCGGAGGAAGTACTGGCCGACAACCTCGGAAATCCTGGAGACCGCCGGTGAAGGCGAGGCCGATCCGGCGACGAGGGCGTACGCGATCCTCAGGGGGTATCTCCGGGAGCTGAAAAAGTCGGATGCTGCCCGTGAAGTTCTGCGGGGAGAAATTGCAGGAAGAGAAGACGTCGCTTCGGAAACGGCGGAAGAACGTTACCGGCAGGGGATGGAGCTGCTCGACCTTCTTCGTGAACCCGATAAGGAGACGGAAGGACTGACCGAGATGGCCGCGCTCCTCTCTGCGGGATTCACTTTCTTGCTGCTGCGAAAGGATGTATCCTCCCGGTATCTCGGGCTCGACCTGCGGAACGAGGAGACGTGGGAGCGACTGGAGAAAGCCATACACCTTCTTGTGAAGTTGTATTACAAGGAAAAGGCCCCGCCGGAGGGGCGAGGCCTTGCAGGACAGGAAGAAACTACTTGATCTTTTTGAGCGTTTCGACGAGCGCCTTGCCGAAGTGCGCCAGATCGGAAGGCGTGCGGCTTGTGACGATATTCTTCGAGACGACTACCGCCTCGTCAACCCATTCCGCTCCGGCGAGAATCATATCGTCTTTGATGCTCTTGTAGGAAGTGGCGCGAACGCCTTCCAGAATACGCGCCGATACAAGGACGCTGCCGCCGTGGCATATTGCCGCGACGACGCCGCCGTTGGCATGGACGTCCCTGACGAAATCAACGATTGCCTTGTGTGTTCTGAGCTTATCGGGGCCCCACCCTCCGGGGACGACGACGCCTGCGAAGTCCTTCGCGGAGATCTCCGAAGGTGATTTCTCCGAGCGGATCACGCCGCCCATCTTCCCGGTATAGCTCTTTCCCGCTTCCGGGCCGACGATGACGAGATCGTACCCCTCTTCCGCAAGACGGTAGTAGGGGTACCAGAATTCGAGGTCGTGAATGGTCTCCTCTGTAAGTACGGCTATTTTCTTGGACATACTCTGTCCCTCCTTCTTTTGGTGATACGATTGTTGAAACTCTTCACGTTTATAGTCTATCATAAAACATCCTTTACAGGAGGCGATGACAATGACATTGAGGGATAATTCTGTGATTAGGGCGATTCTCTCCCGGAGGAGTATCAGGAAGTTTCGCTCCGATGCTGTATCGCCGGAGATGCGCGACCTGCTTCTGGAGTGCGCATTTGCCGCGCCGTCGGCGCACAACCGGCGTCCGTGCCACTTTATTGTTCTCGAGGATCGGGCTTTGCTCGATGCGGTGGCGGAAGTCCACGACTCGGGGAAAATGCTTTTTCAGGCGCCCCTGGCGATCGCCGTCTGCGCCGAAACCGCATCCTATCCTGAAGGAGATCTTGCCTGGGTGGAGGACTGCTCTGCGGCTCTTGAGAACATCCTTGTCGCCGCAAAGGGGCTTGGCCTCGACGGCGTCTGGCTGAAAGTGATGGGGCGTCACCCGCGGAACGAACTGGTGCGTCCTGTTCTCGGCGTACCGGAATCGGTGCAGATTGTGGGTATCGCCGCGCTCGGATTCGGTGCGGAGGAAAAAAGTCCCTGCGAAGGAATCAAAGAAGACCGAGTGCACAAAAACCGTTGGTAAATAAACACCCGGGAAGAGCATTCATGCGTGTTGGGACAGCTCACTACTCCTCCTGACGTGATACAATATACAGGTTATGCTGTACACGTCGCCGGCTTTTTGCACGGCGAATCAGCTTTGGAGGTTGAAGGATCGTATGGACGAACAAAAAAGTGAAATGCCCATTGGCAAGGTGCTCCCTCTTCCTCTGGTAGAGGAGATCAAACACAGCTATCTCGATTACGCGATGAGCGTCATCGTGGGGCGCGCGCTCCCCGATGTGCGGGACGGTCTGAAACCAGTGCAGCGGCGAATCCTGTACGCAATGATGGAGCTGGGGCTCCGGTCAGGGTCCTC